>Ga0182024_10003455_pt1 | contig 37629 bp, 24 predicted proteins | sample P32metaG_FD_120480 | JGI IMG/M metagenome (GOLD analysis project Ga0182024, IMG submission 120480) | Permafrost microbial communities from Stordalen Mire, Sweden - P3-2 metaG (Illumina Assembly) | ecosystem: Environmental > Terrestrial > Soil > Wetlands > Permafrost | place: Sweden: Stordalen...
GAACCGCGTGCCGGGCGACTGGGATTGCCTGATGCTGGGCGCCGAGCACCTGCGTCCGCCGATTCCGGTGGGCGACGGCGTGGTGCGCTGCGTCGCGTCGAACCGCTCGCACGCCTACGCCGTCCGCGGGCCGTTCATGAAAATCCTCAGCCAGTTCTGGAGCCAGACGACCAACGATCACTGCGACGTGGTGCTCTCCTCGCTGATGCGGCACTTCAAGGCGTACGCGCCCGACCCGCTGCTGATCGGCCAGGACGCCGGCCACAGCGACGTCACCGATCGCCGCGAGCACCTGCGCTTCCTGGCCGAGCATCACAAGCAGACGATCGGCCGGTCCGATCCGCGTCACGCGATCCAGAGCCTGCTGGTGCGTCTGCCGGCCAAGGCGGTGATTGGTGGCTGATGCGTCTTGATTGACAAGAGTACCCCCGCCTTTTTTGTCAATCACCACGCATCAATCAACAATCACCGTTTTTACTCTTTCTCGAGGCAGGCGAAATCATTCCGCTCGCGGTTGAAGTGCAACGCGCCGTCGAACCAGCCCGGCGCCACCTCGCGGCAGCGCAGCAGCGTGCAGGGGATGCTCAGCACCGGGTTCCCGGGACCGGGGCTGGGCAGATTCACCACGCCGCCGTAGCCCAGTGGCAGGCATTGCTGCGAGAGGAATCCCAGGCTGCGGGCGTTGACGTCGCGGGTGTACAGGATTCGCTCATCGGCTGGGTCGGTGTCGGTCATCAGCCGCAGCGAGGCCTTGACGCGATACGGCAGGCGCCGCATCCGCCGCCGCTCATGATTGGCACAGGCCGTCTCCAGCGCTGAGAGGATCAGCGCCGACTCGCGCGGCCAGTCCTCGCCGACTTTTTGTTCGGCAGTTTCAATTTGCGTTGCCATCGTACGTTCTCCTTCCCCGATGACGTACGATATGCGCCGGCCAATGGACAAGCGCGCACGCGGAATTGTTTGGCGTCCGATAAAGTTGCTGGTTGCGAGTTGCGAGGGAGCATGCTTAGGCGGTGGCCAGATCGGCATCGTCGTCGTGGCGGGGCTCGCCGGCGGGCTTCGGTTCCGCGGGAGCGGGCGCCTCGCCGCCCGAAGGCTGCGACGCCGCCAGCACCAGGAATGCGAAGATGACCGCCAGCCCCACGATGGCGTACGTGACGTAATCCCGCCGCGGATCGGTCGCCATCGAGGTTACATCCGAGTCGCTGAACGGCTTGATGTCGAAGGAGAGGTCGGCCTCCGCCTGTTTCTGCTGAAGGTCGTGCTGCGCCGCAGCCAGCGCCCGCGTCTGCTGACCCTGTTGATCCTTTGCAAGCTGGATCGACGTCGCGGCGGCCTGGGCGTCGCGCTGGCGGGCCGTCTGATCGTCGAACTCCACGCGCGCCGCGTCGTAGGCGTTCTTCGCCTGGTCCAGGGCCTTCTTGTCGGCGTCGAGCCTCGCCTGGGCGTTGGCCAGCTCGCGGGCGCGGTCGTCGCCGACGGTCTTCTGCACCTGCTCCGCCAGGTTCGCCTGTCGCTCATCGTAGCGGGTCTTGAGGTCGTCAATCTGCTTTTGCAGATCGGTTTCGACCGCCGACGGCGCCGCCGCCCCTTCGCCCACGGCTTGCGCGTAATTTCGTCGCGCGTCGTTGAGCGTCGCCAGTCGCTGGCGAATCTGCTGCGCCAGCGCCCGCTGCGCATCGGGCAGCGCGGCCACCGTTGGATCCATGTCTTTCAGCTGTTTCTCCAGGGGATCCAGCACGTCGTCGATCTGCTGCTTCTCTTTCTGCAGGCGGTTGCGCAGCGAGTCGATCACCCTGGCCAGCCCGTTGGCCAGCTTCACTTCGCTGGGATCGACGCCCAGTTCGGCCTGGCGCGCCTTGATCGCCGCGCCCAGCGATTCGATTTCTTTCTGCAGCGGATCGAGGATGACCGGATCGTTGATCCCCTCGCCGACGTTGGCATTAAAGCGATGCTGCGCGCTGTCGCGCTTGGCGGTGAGGTCCAGGAGCTTGGGATCGGCCGACCAGACTTCCTGCTGCCGCGACTGGATCAGGTCTTCCACCTCGCGACGGGTGTCTTCCAATTGTTTTTCCAGGTCCTCGCCGTCGACCACAAGCATGGTGATCAGCTCGTGCGCCTTGTTCTGCGAATTTTTGGCCGAATCGACGAACTGCTTGAGCACCGAGCTGTTGTCCAGCACCCCCCCGGCGGTGGTGAGCTCATCGTTGAACTGCTTGACGGCGTCCTCAAGCTGTCCACGTGCCTGGCTGACGCCGGACGTCTCCGAGCGCTTGGACGCTTCCAGCTTCGCGTTGAGCTCGACCAGTTGCTTGCCCATCTGCTGGAGTTGCGGATCGGCGGAGGGCGAGAGCGTGCCGTTCCCCGATCCACCGGGCGCCTGATCGGCGGTCATTGCCGCCGAGCGCAGGCGCGAGAGGTTGGCGCGGTCGGTATCGACGGCGTCTTCGGCGACGAAGCGCGCCTGTTCCAATTGCGACTGTTTCTGCCCCATTTCCGCGAGTTTTTCCGCCGACGGCGCCTCTTCCACCGTGCGTTGCAGCCCGGCGATCTGCGACTTGGTCTGTTCGAGCTGCGCGGCGGTCTCTTCAACCGCGTGGCGGGCGCGGTCGGCGTCCTCGTGCATCCGCCGGCCGCTGTCCAGCGTCGATGCGTTGGCATCGATCATCGCCGCCAGCAACGCGCCCATCCGGACGCGGTCGCCATTCTCATCCGCGCCGTCGTAACTGAGCTTGATCTGCGTCTGCGGCTGACCGTTCTCCCGCGCCGACGACACGCCAATGCCGCGGAGCACCCGGCCGTACAGGTCGGGAATCTGCAGGAACCCACCGGACATCTGCGGATCATGCTGCTGCAACAGCTGCAGCGCGTGCTTGCGTGTGTCGTCGGCGGCGAGCAGTTGCCGCTGCGTCGCCTCGAAATGAACGCCTTCGGCGGTGCCGGCGACCCAGTCATAATTCAGGAACGTCATCGACCCGTAGACATGCGAGCGTGGCGGGACGAGATACCAGATCGCCGCGTACGCCGCCCCCATGCTCAGCAGCATCGCCAGCATCAGAAATGGAATCAGCCGCCGCCGCCGTGGCCGCGGGCGCGGCACGGGCGGCACGCCGTGTGAAGACGGCGCGGCCGGGCGTGGAAGATCGCGCGAGAAATTCGCCGGTGGAATCGTCCCGGCGACACTCGCACCGCTGGCGACCATCGGCAAGCCGATTGGCGGCTCGATCGGCTCGATCGGGCCCTGCACGGGAACCTCGACCGGCGCCATTTCGTCCGCCGACGCGGGCGCGGCTTGTTCTTTCTGGAAATCCTGCGGCTGCGGCACGCCCATCGGCGGCACGCCCTCCTGCTCGTCGGTCCGCTCCCAGAATTCATCCTCCGCGAAGTCCTGGATATCCCCGCTGGACAGGCGCGAGGCGTGCTCGGGCGTTTCCGGCAGTACGTAATCATCCGACCGGCTCAGCCGCGCGCCGCCGAACGCCGCATCGTTCAACGCCGTCGCTTCCATGTCGGAGAAGACATCTTTCTCGTGGATCGGCGACATGGCCAGCCCTTCGAAGATGCTGGTCAGCTTCTCCATCGAGCCTTTGTCGGTGGCGGGGCCGGATGTGGTGGATTCGGCCGGCGCGGCCGCTTGATCCGCGGAGATGTTGTACCCCGTGGCGAACGGCGCCGGCTTGGACGGCGTGGCCCGGGCCGTCACCGCCTTGGGCGGCGGTGGGGTCTGGATCATCGCCGGACCCGCATCCAGCGCCGGCGGCGGTGGCTCGGGCTGTCGCTCGGATGGCGGCGGGCGGTCGCCGAAACTCACTTCCAATCGCCGCGCCGACGCCGGCGGCTTGGGCAGATCCGGCAGCTTCATCGGCATCCCGCCCAGGAAGTGATCCAGGTTGGCGGTGAAGGTTGGGAACGCGGATTCCTCGCCGGTCGTCGCGAACGGAGAATCGGCTTTCGGAGCTGGCGGCGCGGATGAATCAGCCGGCGCCTCGGTCGGCGCCGATTCGGATTGATCGAATTCCGCCAGGTCCGGCTCGATCTGGGGCGCCACCGCCGACGCGTCCACCGTCGCCATCATTTCCTGCGGCGATTCTTCGGGCAGTAGCTGCCCCGCCTCGGGGGCCGGTTGCTCCGCCGGCACTTGCGTGTCTGCGGTCTGGGCGGCAATAGGCTGCGGCAGAGCTTCGTCCACGATGTGCGCATATCGTCCCTGCGGCTCTGCATCTTCCGCCTCAGGCTCGAAATCGCTCAGCGGCGCCGAGCCGATGGAATGCGTATCCTCGATGGGCGATTCGAGCGGCGGTGTCTCGATTTGGGCCGGCGGCAGTTCCGTGTGCGCCTGCTCCACTGGCGCGATGTGCGATTCATGTGGCTCAGCAACATCCGGCTCATCGTCCAGATCGATCGTCGGCGGGTGCGGTGACGTAATCGTCGCCGCCAGCGTCGGCGGCGCCACGGGCGTCAACCGCGGCTCTTCGATCTCGCCTTCGACGAGCGGGAGTGCTGACGGCTCATCCATCGGCTCGATCGTCTGACTGGGTTCCTCGGGCAACGAGACGGTGGCGGAATCAATCGTCGCGATGTGCGGCGGCGGCGGCGCGTGCATCTGTGGCTCGAACGTCTCGTGCAGCGGCTCCGGCTCGGCCGGCTCATTCGCCGCCACCATCGATGCGTCATTGGCCGTGGCGATGTGTTCAAATGGTTCAGAATAAGCGGTCGATTGAGGCCTGGCCGGCGTCGGCTGCTCGAGCGGCACTCCGATGGTTTCGCCGCTGAAGTTCTCCATTAACGACGTGAACGTGGAGTCTTCCATCTCCAAGTCGTTCGGAACCGAAGGCGTCTCGATCGACAGCGGCAGAAGGTCCAGATCCAAATCGAGGACGGGCTCCGCCTGGTTCAGATCGAGCACTTCCGATGTTTCTTCAAGCGGCGGCGGCGGGAACAATGGCGCTGGCCGGACCGGCGGCTCGCGCAGATCGACGAAACCCTCGGGTAGAGATTTCTGGACCGCCGCATGCAGCGGCCCGGCGTAATCCCGTCGGAGGACCGGCCTGACCACATCCGCGAAATCCTCAGGACCGATGCGCAATCCGGGGATCGATTCCCTGGGCGCGGGCGCTTCGAGAGGCCTAATTTCCTGCGCAGGCGCCGGCGGAGGGCTGACGGATACCGGCGGCGCTGGCGGCGCGCTGGCAACCACCGGCGGTAGGCGGACGGGTGTCGGTGTTGGCGGAGGGCTGACGGACACCGGCGGCGGTGGCGCGCTGGCAACCACCGGCGGCGGGCTGGCGGAAACCGGCGCCGGGCTGGCATACACCACCGATGGGCGGAGGGGCGCAGGCGGTGGCGGCGGGCTGGCAATCACCCGAGGCGGTGGGCTGGCGTGCACCATCGGTGGCCGAACGGGCGCAGGCGGCGGGGCGTCCGCGAAGTCTTCGGGACGAACCTGCAACCCGACGATGGGCGTCGGACGGCTTTCCGGTTCATCCGCCTCTTCCCCCACCAGGTCCGGCGGCATCGGCAGCGCCTGCGCGAAATCCTCTTCCACGAAGAGCAGATCGTCGGAGCTGTCCCGACCGCGATCGGTGCGCAGATTCAATTCGCTGGCGATCAGCGGCGGCTCCGAAGCCTGCTGCGCCGATTCCTCGTCGATGGTCGCGGCACGCTCGCCCTGCATCTGCGCGGACAGATCAACGGTGGCGGATTGGGCTGGAGCCGGCGAGACCGTACCGGCGTGCGAGGGCTTGGGCACGTCCGCTTTTCGCGTCGGCGGTTGTGGTTCCGGCTGCGCCACCAGCTCGGCGGCCGACGGGGGCGTCCGTTTGACGTTGGCGCGGCTGGTCCAGCTTCGCGGTTCACCGGCAGCCTGCTGCGGCGGCGCGGACGCCGGCGGGATGGACGGCGCGGGGCGATCCGCGTGAAGCTGAATGGCCGTCGTCTGAGGCGGGGCAGGCCGGGGCGGTTGAACCGGCGCTGGCGGCGCGGCCGCAGGACGATCCATCGCGACCGCGGTCTGCGGCAGCGGCGCGAATGGCGGCGCGACAGGCGCTTGGATCGGCCTCGGCGGCGGCGCGGCAATGGACGGTGACGACACAACCACCGGCGCCGCGGGAGGTGGTGCGGCTGCTTTGATCGGCGCTGTCGGAGCGGGCGCGGGCGTTGGCGGTGTAACAGCCACCGGCGCGGCAACGGCCGGATGCGGTTGTGGCCTTGGCGCTGATGGCGGCGCGGCGGATTCAACCGGCGCTGCCGGCGGCTTCACCGGCGCGGCAGGCGGCGGCGGCGCTTTCGGTGGCGCGGCGGGGATCGGAGAACGCAGTTGGATCACCGCGCCGGTTTGCGGATGCATCGGGATCAACTCGATCCTGGGCATCACGGAAATCTGCGGCTTGGCCGGGACCGGTGGCGCGGACTCGACGGGAGCGGCGGGCGCCGGCGGCTCGGCGGCCAGTGCAATCGGCTCATCCGGCGGCGCCAGCGCGATCGGCTCCAGAGCGGTCGGCGATTCTGTGCTCGCTTCCACCGGCAGCGGTTGCGGCTCGGGCGGCAGCGCCGCCTCTTCTTCTTCAACCGGCTGCGGCTGCGCCGCCACGCGCCTGGGCTCCGCGGGCGACGGCGATTCCAACTCAACCGTCAGCGGCTCAAGCGGCAGCGATTCATCGGTCTGTACCGGCGATGGCTCGGGCATTAGCTCGGCTTCGACGGCCGTGGTGGATTTCAGCGACAGCTTCTCTTCGCCGATGCGGATCTCATCACCGAACTTGATCTCTTCCAGGTGGATCTTGTTGCCGTTGACGTAGGTGCCGGTGCGCGAGTTGAGATCGCGGATGTATCGCTTTCCGGCGGCCTCGAAGATGACGGCGTGGCGGCTGGAGACGCCGTCGTCGCGGAGCTTGACATCGCATCCGGCCTGGCGGCCGATCAACACGACCATGCCCTGGATGGGCCGGTCGGCCGACTTGCCGCCGACGATCAAAGTAGCCTGCGGCGCCGGGGTGGGCATTTGCGGGCGCGACACCGGCGTGTTGAACGTGAAGAGAAACTTGCCGATGCGAACCTGATCGTTTTCCTGCAGCCAGCCCTCGCGGACGGTCTCACCATTGACCACGACCTTGGTGCGGCTGGCCAGGTCGCGGATGTAGACACCGACGGATGTCGTGATGATCAGCGCATGGTGCTTGCTGACGGTGGAGGACATGAGGCGCAGGTGGCACTTCTCATGCGAGCCGACCAGGGCGACCAGCTTTTTAAGCGGGAGCGGAGGATTCCCGGCGTGGGGTCCGGCGGGAACCAGGCTCGGAAGATTCGCGGGGGGCGTCCCCAACGTGGGGTTAGCAGCCATCGGCACAAATCCTGTACAACCCGGAACGAATGAGCCAACCGCGCTTCAACCGCACGAGGCATTGCAAGTGTTGCCGCTGCCTCGAGAGTCGGCGCCGGCGCGACAGGACCGGGAATGCAATCCTACCACAGCAAGAACATTGGACGTAAAAAATATGGCATTTCAAGACTACGAGTTTGCCGTTATCGGGCGTTGGCGAGCAGAGACCACCACGGGTCACCACCGGCCGCTTTGCTGTAGGCGCCGCAGACGAAATTATCGGACCCGCCTGCGCCGGATCGCATCAGCCGACCTTGCGGCGTTACCGAAATTGCTCCACGCGCCATACCTGTTTTATACCACGTTTTTGGCGGAAATTACAGTCGTCTGGTCGCGCACCTGGGAGTATAAACCGGCCGGCCGTGCCGAGTTTGCGGGCGACGACCATCAATGCATACACCACACGTCAGTTCCACGATTGCGGCGGCGATTATTATGCTCGCTGTCGGGCGGACGTGCCCGGCTGAGGATGATTACGTTGATTCCGACGGTCACGGCCGCCATGCTGATGCGGCGCATACCTTTACTTCCGTCCAAGCCAGCCTGGCAGCAATTCAAGCGGGCACAGCGGCGGAGCCAACCCGCATCTTCATCAATCCCGGCAACTATAAAGAGCATCTGAGCATTGACGCCGCGCGCTCAAGTCTCACGCTGATCGGACTGGGTTCCGATCCCACGGACGTGATGCTGACCTGGGACCTGAGCGCCAAATCCCCCAAAGCCGGCGGCGGCACAGTCGGCACCACCGGCAGCAGCAGCACGACCATCGCCGCCTCCAATTTCACCGCGGTGAACCTGACGTTCGCCAACTCCACGCCGCAGGGAGTCGCGCAGGCGGTGGCCCTCAAAACCACCGGCGACAAGCTCGCGTTCCGCAACTGCCGGTTCATCGGATTCCAGGACACGCTCTACGTCACCGGCGGGCGCGATTATTTCAAGGATTGCTTTATCACCGGCACCGTCGATTTCATCTTCGGAAATGCGACAGCCGTCTTCGATCACTGCACGATCAACTGCTCCGGCTCCGGCGTCACGACGATCACGGCGGCCAACACCAAGCCGGGGACGGCGATCGGAATGGTATTCATCAACTGCAGGATCACCGGCGAAGCGAATGCGGATGGCGGGACGTTTGCGGACGGCCCGCCCGCGGGAAGCGTTTATCTGGGCCGGGCCTGGCAGTACACCACCAGCAGCTCCAGCGTCGCGTTCCTGAATACGGCGATGGGATCGGAGGTGAATGCCGCCGGCTGGCTGCTCTGGAAACCGCAGACCGACGCCCAGGCCGCCACGCAGACGCGCTACAGCGAATACCAGAGCATCGACACCGCCGGCAAAGCCGTGGACAACAGCAAGCGCGTCGCCTGGTCGCATCAATTGACCGATCAGGAAGCGGCCCGGTTTACGCTGGATCACCTCTTCGGACCCGCGAAATTCTGGGGCGATCGCTATGCCGATTGGGGCGCGGGTGATGCGTGGGATCCGACGGCGCAGCTTGCGGCGGTTCCCGACCAACCCGAAAGCACGACACAGAAGTAATCTCACTGCGGTTCGGGCGGCGGTGGCTTGCTCGGCTCCAGAAGAACCTGCCCCACCCGTCGCTGCTGCACCGTCAACACCCTGGCCCGGTAATTGCCCAGCGAAATCTGGTCGCCGGGCCTGGGCCAGCGGTTGAGCTGCTTGACGATAAATCCACCGACGGTGTCCACGCCGTCGGCCTGCAACGGCCCGATGTTCAGTCGATCCTGCAGCTCGTGCAGTGGGAAAAGGCCGCTGATGCGCACGGCATCGCCGTCTTTCACCAGGTCGGTCGGCGAGACCGGATCGAATTCATCCTCGATCTGCCCGACGATCTCTTCCAGCACATCTTCCATGGTAACCACGCCCTGCGTCGAGCCGTATTCATCCACCACGATCGCCAGGTGCATGTGACGGGTCTGGAACTGCAGCAACAATCGCCCGACCGGCATTTGCTCGGGGACGAACAGCACATCGCGCTTGATCTTGCGCAGATCCAGTTGGCCAGTTCCGATGACATGAACCGCCGATCCGGGCATACCGGTGGGGATCGCCACCGGCTGGCCGTCGGGATCTTTCTCATCCAGGAACTTCAGCTTGCCCGGCGCCAGCTTCAGCTCGTTGAACAGATCTTTCATGTGAATCTGGCCGATCACGTGATCGATATCGCCATTGCACAGCGGCAGGCGCGTGTAGGCGCTGGCTTGCACGGTTCGCAGCATCTGGTCGATCGGCTGATCGAGCAGGAGGAAATCGACTTCGGGCCTGGAGGTCATGATCTGGCGGACTTTAAGCTGCCCGAATTCCAGCGCGTTGGTGAGAAGCTGCGCCTTTCCCGCGGCGATGGTGCCCTGTGCCACGGCCTGAATGAGCAGGGCGTGCAGTTCCTCTTCGGTATGCGGCAACCCCCCGCGCCCGGCGGCGACGCTCTTGATCCCTGCGCTGCGCAATACCCTGTGCGTCGCCGCGTTCAGAACCCAGATGGCCGGATAGAACAGATACGTGAAGAGCACCAGCGGCACGGCCAGGATGAGCAGCGTGCGATCGGCATACCCGATGGCGATGTTCTTGGGCACCTGCTCGCCGATCACGATGTGCAGCGCCACCACGATCGCGAAGCTGATCAGGAACGCCAGGACGTGCTGCGACGTAACCGACATCCGCAGCAGCGCGGTCAGCGGCGCCAGGAGGCTGACGACGGCGGGCGCCGTCACCGCGCCCAGCGCCAACGCCGCCAGCGTGTTGCCAAGCTGACAACTGGAGAGAAACAGGTCCAGCCGCGTCTTGATGAGCGATGCGGCGCGCGTGGCCATGGTCGGCTTGAGCAGGCGCAGCCGCGTCGTCCGCGCCGTGACCGAAGCGAATTCCACCGCCACGAAAAATCCGTTCAGCGACACCAGCCCAAGCATCGCCAGGAGCTTCCAGAACGTCGGCATGAGGACTGTTGTTTTACCGGCAGTGGGGATGGGCGGATAGGCTAAGCAACAGAGCCGGGGCGTGCCGCCCCGGCCCGGGCCGACACGGCCAGTCTTTTTCTTATCTTCGTAAAGCCAGGATCAATTCAATCTCTCCGCTGGGGCGATTCAATTGCTGGGCGATCTGCTGCGGCGTGCGGCCCTGGTCGGCCAACTCATACACCTGCGCGTGGCGCGGATCGTCGGCGGGCATTTCTGCCGGCGGCGCCGCGGGGGCGGGGCCGGGGGCGGCGCGCGACAACGTCTGCAGCGTGGCGATCTTCTGGTCCGCTTCTTTTAACAGCACTTCCAGTTTACTGGCGCGCGTGTCCATCTGCGCGCTGATCTGGCGGGCCAGCTCGGCCATCTCCACCAGAACATTCTGCATCTGCCGCTCCACCGACCGCTGCTGGGCCAGGCTGGCGAATGCGGGCGGCTTACGCAGCGGGTCTCGCTTGCGAAACATCGGACGAACCACCGCCAGGAGGATTGTGATCGCTACCACGCCGTAGAGCAGCCAGCGGGTGGTTTGATCGAGCGTTTGGTCCAGAAGCAGTGGGGAAATGATAAATGATGAATGATGAATGATGAATGAATGGTCGAAAGGCCCAATGTCCGAACAGGCGAGGACGCCAACACCGCCACTGAATATTCCCACGTCCGTGCTTAATTCATCATTCATCATTTATCATTCATCATTGCGCCTATGTCTTGGGCATCGGCGGCGGGGCGGCGGCGAAAAGGTTTTGCAATTCGGCCACCGTCTCCGCCGGCGCCCAGGTGCCCATCCCCTGTTTCCACACCAGGGTCTGGCGGGTGAGTTGGCCGCCGCGCAGCTTGGCGGAAAGCTCGGTCATGCTCATCGGGCCGACCTGCGCGCCGTCCTGGGCCATGAAGAATGCGGCGGTGCTGGGAACGGGCGGCGGCGCCGCGGCGGCGGCGGCCTGGCTCATCTGCGAAGCCATCTGGTATCCCGCGGCAAGCCCTGCGCCGGCGCCGGCCAGGCCACCGGGATTCTGCGCGGCGTCGCGGATGGCACTGGCGGACTCGTACTGCGTGTATGCCGCCATGTTCCCGATCACTCCCATGCTAGAGCGCTTGTCCATCGCCGCCTCCACCTCCGGCGGAAGCGAGATGTTCTCCACCACCAGCTTGACGATCTGAATCCCGAAAGCGTCGAAATCCGGCTGGATGACATAGGCGATCGACTGGCCCAGCTTCTCGTAGTTGCCGGCCAGGTCCAGGACGGCCAGCTTGCTGCTGCCCAGCGCATCGGCCAGGCGGGCGACGACCATTTCGCGAAGCTGCTCGTCGATCTCATCGACGGTGAACCGCGCCTCGGTGCCGGCGATCTGCTTGAGGAATGTGCCGGCATCCTTCACCTTCATGGCAAACGCGCCGAAGGCGCGCAGGCGCACCGGCCCGAACTCCGGATCGCGCATCATGATCGGGTTCTTGGTCCCCCACTTGCGGTCGGTGAAGACGCGCGTGGAAACGAAATATATCTCCGCCTTGAACGGGCTCTCGAAGCCGTATTTCCAGCCCTGCAGGGTGGAGAGAATCGGCAGGTTGTGCGTCTGCAGCGTGTAGGTCCCGGGCTGGAACACATCGGCCAGTTGTCCCTGGCTGATGAACGCCGCCACTTGCGACTCGCGGACGATCAGCTGCGCGCCGTTCTTGATTTCGTTCTCATAGCGCGGGAACCGCCAGACCAGCGTGTCCTGCGTGTCGTCGGTCCACTGGATGATGTCGATCAGCTCGTTGCGCAGCTTGTTGAAGAGGCCCATAAGTGGCTCCTTGCAGGGGTGAATTTAGGATACCCAAATCGGTGGCGGTTTGCGAGTTGCGGGTGGCGAGTAGGGTTGCGAGGATTTCAAAATACTGCGGCAATGAGGGTCGGTTCATGAACATTTGGCCGCGGTGCTTGCACCGAGCGTCGATTGGGGCAGGAACGCGCGGTGCAAGCACCGCGGCTAAATGAATTGGACAGACGATCGATGGAGCGGGGTCACGAAACCCGCCGGCGCAGCATCAATAATCCGCCACTGACTAGTACACAAAACGAGGCTGGTTCAGGGACGGCGGTCCACTCCACGGCAAAATATCCGGTGTTGCTCTGGTATGTGCCGTAGGCGTCTCCGTAGATATCCCCGGAAGAGTCGATGGTGTACGCTTCGGAGTATATCCAGCTCCCGGTCGAGGGGAGCAGCTTTTGCAGATCGACCGCCGAGGCGGCCGTGCCGGTCCAGAGCAGGGCGTGGGCGTTGTTACCGGTGCCGCTGCCCGCGCCGTATCCCACCTGTTGCGAGCCGTTGGTGCCGACGGCAACCGAGGTTGTATAACCAGTCAGGTTGGTAGGATTCAGATCGACGGCGCTGCCGGCCGTTTTGCTCCAGAGCAGCGCGTGGGATACGCCGCCGATGCCGCCGACGCCCACCTGTTGTCCGCCGTTGCCGCTGATGCCGTAGGCGAGCGAGCTGGTAAACCCGGTGAGGTTGGTGGGATTCAGATCGACGGCGCTGGCGGCGGTTCCGGCCCAGAGCATGGCCTGGTCCTGGTCCAGATTGCTGTCCAGGGCAAAACCCACCTGCTGCGCTCCGTTGGTTCCGTAGGCAAGGGATTCCGTATAAGTATCACTGAGACTTGTGGGATTCAGATTGACGGCATTGCCCGATGGTCCACTCCAGAGCAATGCGTTGTCGTTATTTCCCGTGGCAGGGCCAAAGCCGTAACCGACGACCTGCCCGTCGGCGGCGGTTTGCGGGTTTCCCGAGTCGAAAGTATTGGTGAACCCTGCGGGTGTTTGCATCGGGTACAGAACCTGCGCGGTCACAGTTTGGGCCTTCGCCCGCAGCGCCGCCGCCAGCGTCGCCATTATGCTGGCCAGGATTGTTTTGAGATTGACCTTTCTCTGTCGCGTTCGAATCTTCCCCGCGCCTCCCTGACATGCAGCCTACGGAACGCCCGGTCCGAGATGGAAATGAAATTATACTTTCCGGCGACGTCCCGCGCCAAGAAAAATAGCCTCAAAACCGCGTCTTGCGACCCATCATCGCGCGCTCCAGGACTTCTTCCAGCACCTCGCAGACGCGCTCAATCTGGCGCTCGGTCATGCGCGTGAAAAATGGCAGCGCCAAGGTGCGAGCGGCGACGTATTCGCAGACGGGATAGTCGCCTTCTTTTGTAGATAAAGCTTGCATCATGTACGGCTGAAGATGGATGGGCGGGAAATAATTGCTGCAGCCGATCCCCTCGCCACGCAGCTCGCGGATGATCGCGTCACGGTCGGCTGGCTCGTACAGGTCGTTGAGCCGCACCACGAACACGAACCAGCTCATGCGCGTCTTGTCCAGCAGCGTCGGCAGGATCAGGCTGCGATTGGTCATCAACCGATCCATGTAATGGTGGGCGACGCGGCGGCGGTTCTCCAGGATGTCATCGAGGCGGCTCATCTGTGCCACGCCCAGGGCGGCGTTGATCTCGCTGAGGCGGTAGTTGTAGCCCAGCCGCCGATGCGCCAGCCAGCTCATCCCGTCGCGGCCCTGGTTGCGCAGGGATCGGCACAACTCGGCGAAGTTGTCGTCATCGGTGACGATCATGCCCCCCTCGCCGGTGGTGATCTGCTTGTTGGGATAGAACCCGAAGACACCCGCGCGGCCGAAGCTGCCGATCGGGCGGTTGCCGAACTGCCCGCCGAACCCCTCGCAGGAATCTTCGATCAGGATCAGCTCGTGCTGCCGCGCCAGTTTCTCCAGCTCGATCATGCCGCCCGGGTTGCCGAACGCCTCGACGGCGACGATGGCGCGCGTGCGCGGGGTGATGGCGTCGGCGACTTTCTGCACGTCCAGGTTCAGCGTCTTGGGATCGATGTCCGCGAAGACCGGCTTGGCGCCCACGTACAGGATGCAGTTGGCGGAGGCGACGAACGAGAATGGCGTGGTTATCACCTCATCGCCCGGTCCGATTCCCGCGGCGATCATCACTGCGTGAAGGCCCGCGGTGCCCGACGACATCCCAACACCGTGACTACGATTGGTCATCTTGGCACAGAGCCGCTCGAATTGCTCGATGCGCGGCCCGATGGAGAGGGTCGCGGTGTTCAGCACGTCCACGACCGCCTGGATGTCGGCCGGGGCGATATCCGGCTGCGAGAGAGGAATCGGCGCTGCCATGGTCTTATTGAATCGCGATCGGAACTGTTATAGTAGCCGATTCTCTGGTTGGAAAAGAATTATTTGGAATTTGCGATAGTGAGTCAGTTTGGTGTTTAGCGGCCGGGCTTGCCCGGCGTTGGCTCGGGAAACACGCCGCGCGGCTCGACTGAGCTCGCCGAAGTCAAGCGCGGCCGCTAAACAAACCAATTACCAAAACTGACCCAGCGGCGAGCATGCTCGCCGGCTAAACTTGGACAGGGCATGAGCGAACGCACGAAATCCAAGCCAGGCAAGAACGCCTATTTCTGGCGGGCCTGCCGCTATCTCTGGCCGTATCGGCGGATGGTGGCGTGCTCGGTGGTGGCGGCATTCTTCGTCGGCCTGGCGGTCACCGGTGGGCTGGGGGCGATGCTGCCGATCATGCGCGTGCTGATCAACGGCGACACGGTGCAGGGATGGGTGTATCGCCAAACCGTCGGCCAGCGAATCGTCGGCGCCCGATTGGCGCAGGACCCGATGGTCGTGCAGATTTTCAAGGTGGATGCGGGCAGCCCCGCCGCCCGGTCGGGCTTGGAAACGGGGATGGTGATCACCGATGCTCCCGTTCCGGCCAGCGCGCCACCCAGCCCGTTCCCGGCTGACAGCGACCCCTATCGCGCCGCCGAGATCCTGCGGCGCATCGCCTGGGCCGATCGCTCGCCGCTGCCGCTGACCGTGGGGGGAAGAGTGATTCCGGTGGACCTGCGTCCGGCGCCGTCGTACATGCGGGCGGCGCAGCGGGTGTGCGAATTGTTGCCGATCAAGCCGGTGCAGGCGGTCGCCGCCGTCTTTGGCATCATGGCTGTCATCGCCATCCTCGGGCAGGCGGTGCGGTTCGTGCAGGAATATTTTTCGGACAAGGCGGGCATCCTGGCGGTCAACGACATCCGCCGACAGCTTTACGACCGCGTGCTGCACGTGCCGATGCAATTTTTCGGCACGCAGGGGACCAGCGACGTGACCAGCCGACTGGTCTCGGATGCGGCCAACCTGCAGGACGGGTTCAAGCAGGTGCTTGGGCAGAGCATCCAGGAGCCGATCAAGGCGGCCATGGCGATGAGCTTCGCCCTGGTGCTGAGCTGGAAGCTGACGCTGTTCATCGTGTTTTTCGGCCCGGTGATGGCGGTGATCGTGAGGAAATTCGGCAAGAAGATGCGCCGCGCCAGCCGGGCAGCGCTGCAATCCTCTTCCGCCATGCTCGGGCAGATCGAGGGGACACTGCTGGGCATCCGCGTGGTCAAGGGCGCCACCGCCGAGCGCTTCGAGCGCCGCCGCTACATGAAAGTGATGGCCAAGTTGGTTATCGAGCAGATGCGCATGAGCCGCATCGACGCGTTCAGCGCGCCGGTGCTGGAGACGGCGATCATGCTGATGGCCGGTTGCGTGGTGCTGTTCGCGACGCGCATGGTGGTGTCGCAGGCGCTGACGCCGGAGAAATTCCTGGTGGTGATGGCGTCGCTGGGGATGATCGCCGAATCGCTCCGCCGCGCCAGCAAGGTCACCAATGCCCTGCAGCGGTCCAACGCCGCGGCACAGCGGATCTTCCAGACCATGGATCTGCCGGTGGAGCGCTCGCGCGAATCGGCGCGGCGCCGCCTGCGGCCGCTGCCGCCGCTGAAAAATCAGATCAGCTTCGAGGAGATCACCTTCAGCTATCCCAACGCCAATTCACCGGCGCTGTGTGGCTTGAACCTGACGGTGAGCAAGGGGCAATCGGTGGCGATCGTCGGCCGCAACGGCAGCGGCAAGACGACGCTGCTGGCGCTGCTGCCGCGATTTTTCGATCCCGACCAGGGGCGCATCCGCATCGACGGGACGGATATCCGAAACGTCACGCTGCCGTCGCTGCGCAAACAGATCAGCATCGTGACGCAGGAGAGCGTGATTTTCCCAGGGACGATCGCGCAGAACATCGCCTACGGCAACCCGCTGGCCGAGCCGGATGCGCGCGATTCGGATGCCCGGCGGGTGCTGCGACAGGAGATCGAGGACGCCGCCCGCCGCTCATTCGCCCATGAATTCATCCTGGAAAAACCGCAGGGGTATGACATGGTGCTGGGCGAGCTTGGCGGCCAGCTTTCCGGCGGGCAGAAGCAGCGCATCTGCATCGCCCGCGCCATCTTCCGCAAGTCACCCATCCTGATCCTGGATGAAGCCACCAGCCAGGTGGACGCCGAGAGCGAGCACCTGATCCAGCAGGCGATCGAGCAGGTGATGCACGAGCGCACGACGTTCGTGATCGCCCACCGCCTGGGGACGATCCTGTCGGCCGACACCATCGTGGTGATGGAGCGCGGCCGCATCGTCGGGCAGGGGAAGCATGATGATCTGCTGCGGAGCTGCGAGACGTATCAGCAGTTGTATGAGCGGCAGTTGGTGGGGGCGATGGGGAGTTAGGAATGACGAAATTCGAATGACGAATGACCAGAGATTGGTCGAATGATCAAATGGTTTTGGTTATTCGAGCATTGGGTCATTAACTGGTCATCCGTCATTCGAATTTCGTCATGAACCCTCCTCATTGGGGCTTGAGCGGCACGGTCGCCGGCCGAGGCATGGGAATGGGCGCCGGCGCCGGAGCGGACGCCGACCCGTGAAGCGCCGCTGCGGAAGTTGGCGATGCCGTGTGAGCGGCATGCTTTAAATCCGTGATTTCTCTGGCCATGACCTCGATCTCATCCTGATGGCGGGCGACCAGCACGGCGGCGTAGGCGAGGATGGGTTGTAATTCATCGACGGTAAAAACGCGTCCTTCATTGACTTGCTTGCCAAACGCCTTGAGCATCGCCGCCGCGTTGTGTTCGGTGATCTGGTGCCTTGGAGTTGTCATGCAACTGAACGTACCACAAGTCGCGCTAGCGCGGCATCCCAAAAATGGATAGCCCCCTGCCTGCAGCTAAGATTTTTTCACCGCCCGCTACGCTCGAGGGCGCGGAGGGCGCTGAGAGTATACCAAGGCAGATTCACATTAACGCATTCTCAGCGTTCTCTGCGCCCTCGAGCGCAGCGGGCGGTGAAAAATCCATTGGCCGACCTGCGCAAACCTTCGGGATAGAAAATATACCATCGATGCAACTATCCCTGCTTCACCCACTGCAAATACAATCCGTGCGGGGGCGCGGTGGAGCCGGCGCACTGCCGGTCGCGGGCGTGCAGCATTTTGGGGATGTCGTCAGGCTGGTATTTTCCAAGACCCACTTCCACCAGCGTGCCGACCATGATGCGGATCATGTGCCATAAAAATCCATTGCCTTCGATGCCGAAGACCAGCATGGCGCCGCGGCGGGCGACGCTGCAGTGATGGACAATGCGCACCGTGCTCTCGCGGCCGTGGCCGGGCTTGGCGAAGCTGGCGAAATCGTGCTCGCCGACGAGATGCGCGGCGGCCTGGCGCATCCCCGAGATTTCCAAATCCTGCCAGCGGTGCCAGGACAAGTCGGGGAAGAACGGGCTGCGGTCGGGTGCGTTCCAGATGAAATATTGATATCGTTTGCTGACGGCGGCGATGATGGCGTCGAAATGATCCGGCGCCGGGTCGATGCCGCGGATCAGGACGTCTTCGGGCAGGCGATGGTTGACGGCGTTGCGCAAACCATCGAGGGGAATTTGCGATTGGTCGGTATCAAAATGGGCGAGCTGGCCTTTGGCGTGCACACCGGCGTCGGTGCGGGAGGCGCCCACCAGCGTGATGGGATGCCCGACGACCGCGCCGATGGTGGCGGCGAGAGTTTCCTGGATGGTGGGGATGCCCGAGCCAGGCGGAGGGGGTTCGCCTTTATAAGTATCGAGTACCGGCTGCTGTTGCCAGCCGTGATAGCGCGTGCCGCGATAGGCGCAGATGAGTTTGTAGCGCACGGTTAGTTGTTCTCCGTGTAGCCGGCGAGCATGCTCGCCGGCTAAACTTCAAATACTGGCCGCATTGAACCGCCAATGGCGGACCTATACAATCGGCGGCACGTAAGTTGTTGGATGAATGAGCGATAAAACCGATCATCCGCCGGTCCCCGATGCATTCGCGGCGCTGGGCGTGCGTCCGTCGATCCTGCGGGCACTGGCCGATGCCAGCTTCGTCACGCCCAGCGACATCCAGAGCATGCTCATCCCCAAAGCGCTGGCGGGGCTGGATATCCTGGGGCAGGCGCGCACGGGGACGGGCAAGACGGCGGCATTCGCCATCCCCATTTTGCAGCAGGCCGTCCGCGGACTGGCCACGCAGGCGATCATTCTGGTTCCCACGCGCGAGCTGGCGGTGCAGGTGGACGCCGAAATCCAGCGCCTCGGCCAGCACACGCCAATTCGCTCCGTCCCCGTCTACGGCGGGCAGAAAATTGTGGCGCAGATGAAATTCCTGAGGAACGATCCGGAGATCATCGTCGGCACACCGGGACGCGTGATCGATCTGCTGGATCGCCGCATCATCGGTTTCCAGAACATCCGCTTCGTCGTGCTGGACGAAGTCGACCGCATGCTGGACATCGGGTTCCGCGACGACATCCGCAACATCCTCTCGCGGATCAAGGGGATTCGCGGCGCCGGCGATAATACGGCGGCGGACAAGGGCGCCGCGGGCGCACAGCACCAGACGATGTTCGTCTCGGCCACGATCTCCGCCGAGATCGATCGCCTGGCGCGACAGTACATGCGCGAGCCGGTGGAGAAGCTGATCGCGCCCGGGTCGGATGAAAAACCGACTGTCGCCGAGGTGGAGCAATTCTATTTTTCCGTTCAGCCCTGGGATAAATATCACCTGCTGCGGATGCTGCTGGAGCGTGAGAACCCGGACCTGGCGATCGTCTTCTGCCGCACCAAGCGCGGGGCGGAGAAGCTGGCCAAAAAACTTCACGCCGACGGCATCGAGTGCCGCGAGATTCACGGCAACCTGGCGCAGAACAAGCGCGAGCGGGTCATGAAGAATTTCCGCAGCGGGCGATTCGACGTGCTGATCGCCACCGACCTGGCCAGCCGCGGGATCGACGTGGCGGATATCAGCCACATCATCAACTACGACATCCCCGAAGACCCGGAGGTCTACGTTCACCGCGTGGGTCGCACGGCGCGGATGGGGGCGGCGGGAAAGGCGTTTACCTTCGTCGCCAAGGACCAGGGGAACGAGCTGACCCGCGTCGAGGAGCTGATCAACATGGTGATCCAGCAGGCGACGGTGGAGGGTTTTGTGGCGCGTCCCACACCCAGCGACTGGACGGACGCGCCACCGATGGCGGATGCATCCGGGCCCGCCAAGCCGGTGCTGAGCCGATTCGAGCGCCCGTACGGCGCGGGCGCCGCGGCGCCCCAGACATCCGCGGGACCGGTGGACGGCGTGGCGGTGGCGCCGCCGGTCACGCTTCCGCCACGCACCATCGGCAGCAAGATTCCCATCAATCGGCGGCATAAACGCCGCAGATGATCAGTGCATCTCAAACAGGTAAATCGATCCACCCAGAACCGCGAGCGGCGTCTGACGCGTGAGCGGTTCCAGTTGGCGGTGACTTTCTTCTGAGCCGTAAGCGCCCTGCAGAAGCGTCGCGCTGACCGCAAGGATGGTGCGCTGGCCCGGGAATACACGGGGCGGTGGCGTGCGGATACCGAGCATATTGAAGTGCTGCACGCCATAGCAGGCGGGGTCGGCGGCGCCGAAATACAATAAATACACCGCGTCGTCGGGATGTTGCCGCTCCCACTGGGCGAGCAGCGGCAGGTCCTGGCCCCAATCGAGATTGGAATCGCTCAGCAGCCGTAATCCACCCCGGGCGCCGCCAGCGGCGACGTTGAAAAATGAAATGAAATCTGGGTATGCGCAGTATGTTTCCGCCGCCAATCCGGCCAGCAGGATGACCACGACAGCGGTGGTGGTTCCTGGTCGTCGCGACCACAGCTTCGCGGCGGTGACGCCCAGGATGATGAACAGAAATGGGTAAACCGGCAGGACGTGACGCAGTCCCAGGTTCAGGCGCATGGCGATCACCGCCACCATGTACAGTACGGGCACGATCAGAATGCAGCAGAGCGGCCAGTAATTTCGGACGAACACGTCGCCCCGCCGCCACGACCAGAATGCCAGCGCGATGCACGCGGCCACCAGCGTGGCCAGGGGCGTTTTGAACGCCATGGCCAGCGGAAAGTAATACCACCAACCGCTCGTCAAAGCGTGGCCGCAGAGCCAGCTCATTCGCAGGAATGAGGCGGCCCAGAGAAAAACAAACCCCTCGATCCACGCCTGCGGCGCGAATCGGTGCGCATTCGCCCACAGTGCGGCACGTACAGGGATGGGCGGACGCCATTGGGCCTGCCAATCCAACTGCTGCTGCCGCGACGGATCCTGGCCGGCGTGGAGTTGGTTGAATTCAATGGCGCAGCCGGCGTCCACAACGCTCTGCATGTCGAATTGCTGATCGGGATCGGCGGTGGGTGCAAATCGAAAACTGTAAAAGCCCCAGATCATCAGATAAACCACCAGCAGCGCTCCCGCGCCGATCGCTGCGCTCGCCGCCACGCGGGCCAGGCGCGTGCGCGCCGTCCAGCGCAGCACCGGCCAGGGGGAACGGTACAGAACGCGGCACAGCAGCGCGACGGCCAGCATGGGGATGCCCAGTAAGCCGGAGGATTTGGTCATGATCAGCGCGCCCAGCAGCAGGGCGACCGCCACCATTCGCGCTATCGTCGCTCGCTCGCCCAGCAGCCAGATGGACATCATCAGCGATAAGAGCAGTAAAGCGGTCGCGACATCCGCTTTGACCAGCGGCGCATGCGCCAGGAAATTCGGGTCGACGCAGAACAGCGCGGTAGCCACCACCGCCGCGAGCGGTCCGCCCAGCCGCCAGCTCCACCACCCGATCATCGCGCCCAGCAGCAGTCCCAGGAAGATCATGCGCGCCCGGGCGGCGGCGAGCACGTCAATCGCGTTGGTTCCGGGTGTCTGGTAGAGCGTGATGCGCGTGAATGAAACCGCCTGGCGGAGATCGGTGAGCATCCCCGACCATTGCGGCAACCGATGATCGCGCGGCAACTGATCCTGGCGCGTCCCGGCGGCGACGTACAGCTTGAACAGCGGCGGGTCTTCCGGGTCGATCCGGTAATCGTGATCGTGCACCAGCACCCAGGCGGCGACCAGCCCCGCTGGCTCGTCGAACGTCGCGCTCTTGCCCCGCACGGCGAACCACGCCGTCAGGGCGAAGCAACATAACAGCAGCGCGCAGCAAAGAATCGCCAGGCATTGGGTCGACCGGTTGGCGCGCAGATTCTGCGGTGCGACGCAACCATCGGGCCGTGGTAGCATGAGGATAGTATGTATCGGCTGCCCGCCGCTTGCACGGCTGTCGTGTTGCTGTTGTCCGCGCTGGTGATCGCCGCCAGCGGACCGGCCGCCCCGCCGTACGAAATCCCGCGACTGGACATTATCGCGATCGACGGCAACCCCGATGCCTGGGGCGATGGTGGATTCCGCGTGGACGTCCTGGCCGATAGCGCATCGACGCGGCCGTGGGGATTCGAATCTTCGTTTCGACTGGGTTGGGACAATCGCGGGCTGCTGGCGCTGGTGAACGTGACCGAGCCCGATTACGTCGAGGCGCCGGACAACGCGCTGGACCGCGGGGACAGCGTTTGCGTGATGCTGGCCGACGGGGCCGACCCGGACCAGGGCGTGCAGGTCATCGCGGCGCCCGGGCCGGGGCTGGGGCGGCAGCAGATCAAGGACATGCGCCAGCCCGCGACCACGCGACGGTACACGGCCAGCGCCACCACCGCCTGCACGCGTCGGTCCGATGGTTATGTCGCGGAGTTTCTCATCCCCTGGGAAAACATCGACCTGCCGCCGGAGCTGGGACGCCGGGCGGCCGTACAGGTGTGCGTCAACTGTTTCGCATCACCGGGCCAGCGTTTCCGCGCCGTCTGGTGGCCGCAGGGCGATGCGGGAAATCCGTCGGAGGCCTATCCGGTATTTCTATCCAATCGCGCCAGCCCGGCGATCGAGGCTGGGGCGTTCGCGGAATATCAGCGCTTCCGCCGCGCCCGGGTTTACGTCACCGCCGCCGGATCGCAGAGCCCATCCTGCACGATCACCGCGCCGCAGTTGCCGCCGGTCAACCTCCAGCTTGATCCGCATGGCGCGCATTTTTCCGCGCAGGCGTGGCTGCCGATGCCGCCGCCGGGGCAGACGTATCCGTTCATCAGCGTGCGCGTGGGCAACCAGACGCTGCCGCAATTGCACCTGCCCGATCCGCAGGCGGCGCGGCATGAAGCGTTCCTGCGCCAGGACATCCGCTTCAGACCACCGGTTTTCCGCGACGCCGCGTTTCCATCGTGCGATTTCGAGCAGCCGGCGGAAGTTGAGGATCTGATCGGCCCGTACACCCTGACGCCGATGTTCTTCGATTCGCAGTACAACGTGGTGAAAAGCGCGGCAAAGCCGGGGCGGTATGGCGCGGTCGTCCGCATCCAGGCAGACGATGGTAAAAACTACACGCGCTTCGCCACGCTCTTCCGCGAGCCGGATGATGTGGATTGGAGCGACGAGATGCGCGGCGTCGCGGCGAGGCTCCCCAGCCAGTTGATGGGCGATCCGGCGCTTGGCGAGCAATATTCGACGGCCATCGACGATTTTGCGCAAGAGACACTGGTTGACAACCTTCAACGCGATCCGGCCGGCGCGCAATTCCTGGCGTGGTTATACGAAGCGCGGCCGGGCGAAACCGATCAGCCGGATTTTCGCGCCGCCGAGCAAAAATGGTGGTTCGGCCTGAAGCAAAAACTCGGCTTGCTCGATCAGAAATACCTCGTCTACACGCCGCCGGCTTATAACCGCGACAAGTCGAGCAAATGGCCGTTGATCGTCTTCCTGCATGGCTCGGGGGAGCGCGGGGATGATTTGAATATCCTGAAAACCCAGGGCCTGACCAAGCTTTTACAGACGAAGAAAGATTTGCCGTTCATCATCGTCTCGCCGCAATGCCTGCCGACCGAATCCTGGAATCCGTGGGAAGTGAACTTCCTGATCGACCAGATTCGCCGCAAATATCGCGTGGACGACGACCGCATTTATCTGACGGGCCTGAGCATGGGCGGCTTCGGCACGTGGGAGACCGCCTGGCAATTCCCCGAGCGCTTCGCCGCGGTGGCGCCGATCTGCGGCAGCTTCGCGCCCGACCGCGTCGCCAAGCTGCGCGACCTGCCCATCTGGGTCTTCCACGGCGACAAGGATACATCGGTGCCGATCGCCGGCGATCAGAAATGCGTCGCGGCCCTGCAGAAGGTCGGCGGCCACGTGCGGTTCACGTTCTACCCCGACGGCGAACACGACGTGTGGACACGCACCTACGCCGACCCGCGGCTGTATGCATGGCTGCTGGAGCAGCGTCGCGGCCACCCGGCGACGGAGCCGGGGGATTGAAGAATCTTTTGTTTTGCCGCCGGCGGCAAATTGGGGATAGACTGTTTCGTAATTTAGCCGCGGTGCTTGCACCGCGCCTTGTTGCCGTTCGCGGAACGCGCGGTGCAAGCACCGCGGCTAAATAATAACCGAGAATGGCGTGTTAAAATCGTTTGTGATCGCGATGCTGTGCACGGGCGCGTTGGCGTTTGCGGACGAACCGGCCACGCAGCCTTCCAGCCAACCATCCGCGTCCCCGCCGCATGTGCAGATCGATGTGAAGAACAAGCAGATTCGCGTGGAGTGCCAGGCCGTGGACGTGAAGGCGCCGCTGGAGTTTTTCTGCGTCCTGCGCGGTGGGCCGGAGCATGAGACGGTACTGCGCACGCAGGTGCGGCCGTCGGCGATACATTTCGGCCTGCTGGCGCTGGGGCTGACCCCGGGCGAGCCGGCGCATTACGTGCAGGCGACCGATACGTGGTACCCCCCCACCGGGCCGGGGTTGAAGATCGATTGCGAATTTGAACGCAACGGTGTGAAGACGACCGTGCCCGCTTATCGCATGATGCGGTCGATGAAGACCCATGCCGAGATGCCGCCGGTGGCCTGGGTGTTCGATGGCTCGCGCGTCATGCCCGATGGCACGTATGCCTGCGACATCACGGGATACGTGGTGAGTATCGTCAACTTCGATCTGACGATGATCGACGTGCCGGAACTGGCCAGCAACGCCAACGAGACGCTGGAATGGGAATGCAATCCGGATGTCTGCCCGCCGAAGGGGGCGGAGGTGACGATGATCATTGCGCCAGCGGGGCCGGGTGCGGCGACGCAGCCGGCACAGGGGCGGCCGGGCGGGAAATTCAATCCCGGGCCTGGCTTGGAGGGCGGGCGCGGTCCGGCGCCGCAGCATTGAGCTGTGTCCGATAATCCCCGGGCCATCTATTTTGTTTAGCGGCCGCGCTACGGAGCGGGGCCGTGCCGGCCCGGTGATGCCGGCCCGACACGGGCCGGCTCCGTAGCCCGGCCGCTAAACTTGAAACCCATCGCTGGCGGGGAAATTTGTTGTATCCGCGGCGGCGTTGCGGCAGAATACCCGTTCTGCCCGCCTCAATGCGGAGTCGTATGCTGCGAAGGTTCATGATGATACTGCTGCTGCCGGTATGCGGACTGGTGGCGGCGTCGTGCGCGCACATGGCGGCGGCGACGGCGGGGGCTGAAGGGAGCCAGATGGCAGCCGCCGCGGCGACGCAGGCCGCCGCCGCAGCCACGCAGGCCGCCGCCAACCTGGCATCCGCCGCCACCCAGATTGCCGAGCAGGTTCAGAATGGCCAAGCGCCTTCGCCGATGCCCAACACCAACGGCAAGCTGGTGGTGATCGATACCCCAAGCTCGACGGTCGTCTGCGTCAAGGGGCAAACGATCATCATCCGCAAGCCCATGCCGATTCAGGATGATGGCTCGGCAAATTCGCCGTAACATCACCTGCCACGATTTTTCGATTGCCAATTGAATCGCACCACCTCTACACTCGCGAAGATTCCACGATTAAAAAAGGAGATCAACGATGAAAACTTCCCAGGCGAGCGGCCGGCACGCCAACCGAGCGACCAACGGTCCCACCGCATCCGCGCAGCCGATCGCGCATCAGCGCGGGCGTGAAATCCAGCGTTTCGGCGCGGTCGTGCGCATGCCCATCGCGTTGGACCAGAAGGCCTGCAAGCACAGCGTCGATGCGCTCAACCAGATCCTGGCCGATACGATGACGCTGCGCGATCTGTACAAGAAGCATCACTGGCAGGTTTCGGGGCACACGTTCTATCAACTGCATCTGTTGTTCGACAAGCATTACGAGGAGCAGTCGAACCTGGTGGACATGATCGCCGAGCGGATTCAATTGCTGGGTGGGATCAGCATCGCGATGGCGGCGGATGTTGCGGAGACGACAAAGATTTCCCGCCCGCCGCGCGGGCGCGAGGAAGTTCCCGTGCAGATTTCCCGCATCCTGGAGGCGCACGAGCTGATCCTGGGCGAAGTGCGCAAGGCCGCCGAAGCCGCCGACGAAGTCGGGGATGATGGGACCAACGATCTATTGATCAGCAATGTGTTGCGGACCAACGAGCTGCAGGCGTGGTTCGTGGCGGAGCATGTCGTGGACACGCCGCTGGTGCGGGCAGAGTGACGGCCAGTATTGTTTAGCGGCCGGGCTTGCCCGGCGTTGCGTCTGCCTGGACAGCCAACGCCGCGCAAGCGCGGCCGCTAAACGTGGATTGCTCACAACAACTCGGTGAGATCCTCGATCACCAGGTCGGGTTGCCATTGCGCCGGCACCTTTCCCAAGTCGATCCGGCGCGTGACGCCCGTGAGCGTCAGGATGGTGCGCATGCCCATGCTCTTGCCGCCCAGGATGTCTGATTCGAGGTTGTCGCCGATGATCAGGCACCAGTCGCTGCCGACCCCCAGGCGTTTGCACAACTCGTCGAAGAAGATGGCCTGGGGTTTTCCGCAGAAGACCGGTTCGACACCGGCGGCGTAGCTCATCATCCAAGTGAGGGCGCCGCTGCCTAATTCCAGCCCGCGGTTGCTGGGATAGACACGATCGGCGCAGATGCCGACGGCGGCGGCGCCCTTGCGAAGCAGGCGGGCGGCCATGCGTTGCCGCTCGTCGGTGGCATACAAATTGGCCGGGGCGCCGATGACGACGGCGTCGCAGGGCTCGGCATCGGTCTGTACCCAGTCGACCAGGCCCTCGAGCATTTCCTGGATGCTCTCGGTGGCGAGGTTATAGACGCGAGGTCGCCCGCCGGGCTTGATGCGTTGGAGGACATAATCCGCCGCCGCCGCCGCCGCGGTGTAGACCTGGTCGAGCTCGACGGTCACACCCATCTGCGCCAACTGAGCGATGATGCGAAGGGGGCTGCTGGTGGAGTTGGAGATGCAGGCGAATTTGCGACTCTCGGAGCGCAGGCGGCGGAGCAGCTCGACCGCGCCGGGCAGGGCAAATTCATCGCGAAAGACGGTGCCGTCCAGGTCCAGCAGCACCGCCTGATAGGGCGAAAAGTCCATCGACACGGCGGGGAAGTTTAGGGAACTTTGCTCTTGAGGCAACCGCCCCGGGCATTCGATTTTCGCGTCGCAATCCCATAAAATTCACACCTTCGGATTTGGCTAAAAGCGCGGAAGCAAGGAAGCGAGCAGGATTCTTATGACCGAGAACAACCCTCCCGTCGATCGAATCGAAGACCTTCAGATCGAACAGGAGCTTCAAGACAGCTATCTGACCTACGCCATGAGCACGATCATGGACCGGGCGCTGCCCGATGTCCGCGACGGGCTCAAGCCCAGCCAGCGACGAATTCTGGTCGCCATGAACGATCTGAATCTGCGCCCCGGCAGCAAGCATCTGAAATGCGCCAAGATCGCCGGCAACACCAGCGGCGATTATCACCCGCATGGCGAGGCGATTGTCTATCCCACGCTGGTGCGCCTGGCGCAGGATTGGAACATGCGCTATACCCTGATCAACGGGCAGGGAAACTTCGGCAGCACCGACGGCGATCCACCGGCGGCCATGCGATATACCGAAGCCCGCCCCACCGAGGTCGAGCAGGAATTGATGAGCGATCTCAACCTCGACACGGTGAACTTCCAGCCCAATTACGATGAGCGGCTCCAGGAGCCGACGGTGCTGCCGGCACGATTCCCGAATTTGCTGGTCAACGGCTCGACCGGCATCGCAGTGGGGATGGCCTGCAATCTTTTGCCGCACAATCTGCGGGAAATCTGCGATGCCATCGTGTATGTGATCAACAATCCCGATTGCGATCTGGCATCGCTGCTGGCGATCGTGCCGGGGCCGGATTTTCCCACGGGCGGACTTATCCGTGGCAAGGGCGGGATCATTGATGGCTATAAGAATGGGAGGGGACGCCTGACCGTCCAGGCGAAGCTGGCAGTCGAGGAAAACAAGGGCCGCAGCTCGATTATCGTGCAGGAAATTCCGTATGGAATTATTCGCAAATCGATCGTGGAGGCCGTCGCGGATTGCGTCAAGGATGATCGCATCAAGGATGTCAGCGCGATCAATGATGAATCCGGGCGCAAGCATGCCTGCCGAATCGTCATCGATCTGAAGCGCGATGCCGACGTTGAGCTGGTCAAACGACAACTCTACCAGTTCACCCCCTGCGAGGTGACGGTCAGCATGATTAACATTGCGCTGGTCAACCGTCAGCCACGCACGATGGGGCTGAAGGAGCTGATCCAGCATTACGTCGATCACCGCAAGGAAGTGATCACCCGGCGCACGCGGTTCCTGCTGCGCAAGGCCGAGCAGCGGGCGCATATCCTGGAGGCGCTGATCTTCGCGGTGCTGGACATCGACGAGGTGGTGAAACTGATCCGCGCCAGCAAGACGCGCGAGGAGGCGATCCAGAAGCTGCGCGAGCGGGCGTTCCGGATCGTGCCGGATCATCCGGCGGCGGCGCAGATTCCCGCGTCGCTGCGCGAGCGCACGGCATCCAAGGCGGTCATGCTCACCCAGGCACAGGCCGAAGCGATTGGCCGGCTGCAGCTCATCCAGCTGGTGGGGCTGGAAATGGAAAAACTGGTTACCGAATACCGCTCGGTGCTCGAGGAAATCGAAGGATATGAAGCCATCCTGGGTGATGAGGCGATGGTGCTGGACATCATTCGCGAGGATATTTTCGAGATCAAGGACAAGTACGGCGACGATCGGCGCACGCAAATTGAGGAAGCGCAGGACGATTTCAACCAGGAATCGCTGATCGCGCAGGAAGAGGTGGTCGTTACCGTAAGCCACGAGGGATACATCAAGCGCCTGCCCACCGACACGTATCGCAGCCAGGGCCGCGGCGGGCGCGGCGTGCGGGGGACCGAGTCCAAGGAAGGCGACTTCGTCGAGCACCTGTTCGTCGCCAACACACACGATTACCTGCTCTTCTTCACCAACCAGGGCCGCGTCTACCAGCGGCGCGTCTACGACGTCCCGGAGATGAGCAGAACCGCACAGGGACGCTCGATCGCCAACCTGCTGCAATTCCAGGCAGCGGAGAAGGTGGCCAACGTGCTGGCGGCCAAGGATTTCAGCCGCGGCGAGCAATTCCTCATGTTCGCCACCGCCAAGGGAATCGTGAAGAAGACGGCCCTGAGCGCCTACGCCAACATCCGTCAGAACGGCATCATCGCCATCGGCCTGGAGGAGGGTGACTCATTGATTGATGTCGCGATCACCGGCGGGAAGGACCACATCATGCTGGGAACGCGCAGCGGGCTGGCGATCCGGTTTGAGGAGACGGATGTCCGCGCCATGGGCCGCCCCGCAGGCGGTGTGACCGGCGCGCGCTTCAAGCGCGAGGGGGATGCGGTCGTCGCCATGCTCGTCGTGCCCAACGGGCAGAACGCCGATCTGAAGGTCCTAAGCGCCTGCGTCAACGGCTATGGCAAGCGCACCCCGCTGGAAGATTACCCAGTGAAGGGCCGGGGCACGCGCGGCGTCATCAACATCGACGCCAACGAACGCAACGGCGACGTCGTTGGCATGAAACTGGTCACGGATGTCGATGAGGTCATGCTCATCACCGAGCGCGGAATTCTCATCCGCACGCACGTCTCGGAGATTCGCGAGACCGGCCGCAACGCCGCGGGCGTTCGTTTGATCAAGCTGGACGACGGCGACCGGCTGGTGGCGATGGCGAACATCGAACCGAACGAGGAATAGTCACGCACACGGCCGCCGGCGCCGCCCGCGGTTTCTCCTGATGATCCGACGGCTGCAAAAATCGCGTGGGGGCTGGTTTGGCCTGATCCCGCTGCTGTGCGTGGCGGCCAGCCTCGCCGGATATGCGGTGGCGGGCGCTTCGCTGGGATTATTTTTCTGGGGATTTTTCGTGCTCAGCTTCTTCGTCCCCGCCGCCGTCCTGGCCGCTCGGGATACCAAAGAGGCGCTGACCCGCATCGGTTCGACAACCTCCGCCGTGGCGATCGTCTGGCTTATCGCCGTCTGGCAATCACCCGACACGATCGGGCAGTGGGCGCAACTGGTGCTGGTACTGGCGGCGTACGGGCTGGCAATCGGAATGATCGCCATGCTGGCGGCGCGGACTCATATGGGCTTCCCGCTGGCCAATGGCCTGGCGGTGATCCTGGGCGTGGCGTGGCTCACCTGGCCGCTGTGGTTCCTGCCGTATCTGGCCAGATTCGACGTCGGCACCGCCAACTTCATCGTCGATATCCACCCACCGCTGGTCGCCAACGGCATCCTGGTCAGCGAATCGCCGTGGACGGAAAGATCGCTGGCGTATCAACTGACGAGCCTGAACCAGGATGTGCCGGTGGAGTTACCGAAGCATGGATGGCTCTGCATCGCGGTGCACGGTGGATTGGGGATCTTAATATTGCTGGCGTTGCCGCGTCGGCGGCATCCGGCGCCGATTGTGATTGTAAAAACGGCCGGTCACGATTTCGCCTGAGCCAGCGCGTCGCGCAGAAGCTGGGTCACCCGCGGCGTTCCGATCTGGCGCTTGCCGAACCCCGTCACGGCCCCCGCCGCCACCGCCGCCGTCTGGGCATCGGGATAATTGCTGACCAGCATCATCCGCAGCCCGGGATGCCGCTGACGCAGGACTGAGATCATTTCCACACCCATGGCCGGCTCGAATCCATAGCCCAGCTCACGATTGAACAGGACCAGATCGACGCCGCTGTCGATAAATTTCTGTAGCTGGGCGTCGTCCTCCGCCTGAAGGAATTGGACATCGCCCAACGCGGCCTTGACCGCTCCGCGAAGATACGAGCCGTCCGGCCCGCAATGGCCGACAAGCACGATGCGCTTACGGACGTCGTTGCTTGAGGGATCGTTCATTTGGCCTCCTCGCCGGGAGGAATCTCCGGCTCATGCGGGCTCTCGACCAGGTCCTGGGCCACGCGGCTAAGAAAAAATTGAAGCTCCGTATGCGCTATCGGCTCGGGGAGGGGATCGCGTAAATCGTATTGGTGACTGTGATCCTCGGCGCTGTCATCCCCGCGCTTCTCCCCCTCGGTGATGATGTGGTGCTCGAAGGTGACGCAGTCCTCGTGGCTCTGCATGATCACCAGCTCGCCCCAGCGCCAGGCCAGGTGTATCCGCAGCGAAAGCTGGTTGCCCCAAGTGCTGACGCGATGGACGATCCCCTGCTCGGCGAGCATGGCGACCAATTCATCGACGGCGGGAAAGACGGCGCGGTTGAGGAACTCGGCGTAGTGCTGGTTGTAATCCCCCACCCGCTGCACCGCCTCGCGCTCCGCCGCCAGCTTCTCCGGCGCCACATCCCGAAACGGCGTGATGCGGCAGAGCCACCACTTGAGAAACGACTTGTCGAGCATGATCACAGGATAGAAGGCCCAACCGATCGAATCCAGCCGGCTCGCCGATTCCAATTCGTGCGATCGCTATCCTCATTTCCAAAGGTCAGGATCAACTTGATCCTGTTCCTGAATGACCTTGTCGATTTCCGCATCCTCGACCCAGGTTCCAATGGCAAAATCGAGATCGTGATATTTCACCGGCACTGCCTCCAAACCGATTCCCCGCGCCAATGCTTCGAGTGCGACCGAGTTCAAGCTTCTGCCTTCCCGCTTCGCTTGGCGGCGAAGCGCGGCATCCAACTCTTTGGGCACCTATCGAAGTGTGTATTGCACGCGGGTAATGTAGGCATTCAATGCATGCGGACCAAGGGAATACAAAAATGCGAGTTGGAACCGGTTTTTTCGCTCCCAACTCGCACGTCCAGCACTAGTGTGACCCGCTTCAGAGGTTCGCTTACTCCTTCACCTCATACTCGGCATCAATGACGTCCTCATCCTTCTTCCCGGGCGCCGCGCCACCGGCGGCGGCGGCGCCGCGGTCGGTGCTGGCTTCGGGGCCGGGCGCGGGGGCGCCTTCGGGCGCGCCGCCTTTGGCGGCCGTCGCCTTGTAGATCTCCTCGCCCAGCTTCTGGCTGGCGGTCTGCAGGTTCTCCATTGTCTTTTTGATGCGGTCGCCGTCATCGCTTTTGAGCGCGTCGCGCAGGTTGTTCAAGCCGCTCTCGATGTTGCCGCGCACGTCGGCCGAAACCTTGTCCCCATGTTCGCGCAGCGATTTTTCCGTCTCATAGGCCAGGGCCTCGCCGCGGTTCTTCACGTCGATGACCTCGCGGCGTTTCTTGTCCTCGGCGGCGTGCTGCTCGGCCTCATGCTTCATCTTCTCAATCTCTTCCTTGCTCAAGCCGCCGGCGTTCTGGACGGTGATCTTGTTTTCCTTGCCGGTGGCCTTGTCCTTGGCCGAGACGCTCAGGATGCCGTTGACGTCGATGTTAAAAGTCACCTCGATCTGCGGCATGCCGCGCGGCGCCGGGGGAATTCCTTCCAGGTTGAACGTGCCGAGCAACCGGTTGTCGCGGGCAAATTCACGCTCGCCCTGCAGGACGTTAATCGTGACGGCGTTCTGGTTGTCGGCGGCGGTGGAGAAAACTTCCGCCTTGCTCGTGGGGATCGTCGTGTTACGCGAAATGAGCACCGTCATCACACCGCCCAGGGTCTCCACGCCCAGTGACAGCGGGGTGGCGTCGAGCACCAGGATGTCCTTAACCTCACCGGTCGCGATGGCGCCCTGGATCGCCGCGCCGATCGCCACGACTTCATCCGGATTGACGCTCTTATTCGGTTCCTTGCCGTTGTACAACTCCTTGACCAGGCGCTGCACCATCGGCACGCGCGTCGAGCCGCCGACCAGCACCACCTCATCGATTTTGTCGGGGGTGAGCTTGGCGTCGGCCAGGGCATCGACGACCGGCTTGCGGCACTTTTCGACCAGCGGTCCGATCAACTGCTCCAGCTTGGAGCGCGTCATGGTGATCTGCATGTGTTTGGGCCCGTTCTGATCGGCCGTGATGAACGGAAGATTGACGGTGGTTTCCATGGCGCTGGAAAGCTCGATCTTGGCTTTTTCCGCCGCTTCCTTGAGGCGCTGCAGGGCCATCGGGTCCTTGCGCAGGTCGATCCCCTCGGTGCGCTTGAACTCATCGGCCAGGAAATTGATGACGACCTGGTCGAAGTCATCGCCGCCCAGGTGAGTGTCGCCATTGATGCTCAACACCTCGAAGACGCCGTCGCCGACATCCAGGATCGATACGTCGAATGTCCCACCGCCCAGGTCGAAGACGCAAATCTTCTCGTTCTTTTTCTTGTCCAGTCCATACGCCAGCGCGGCGGCGGTCGGCTCGGGCAGAACGCGCAGCACTTTCAAACCGGCGATCTCACCGGCGTCCTTGGTCGCCTTGCGCTGGGCGTCGTTGAAATATGCCGGAACGGTGATGACCGCTTCGGTCACCTTCTCGCCCAGGTAATCCTCGGCGGTCTTTTTCAGATCTTGAAGAATGATGGCGCTGATCGCCTCCGGGGTCATCCTTTTGCCTCGAATTTCCACCTGCACCAGCTCGTTGGGCGCCCCGACGATGGTATAGGGAACCATCTTTTCCTCGGCCGCCACTTCGCTGTGCCGGCGGCCCATGAAACGTTTGATGCTGAATACAGTGTTCTTTGGATTAGTGACCTGTTGGTGCTTGGCGTTCTGGCCAACGATGCGCTCGCCCTTGTCCGTAAACGCGACGACAGACGGTGTAAGCCGGCTGCCCGAGCTGTTGATCAGCACCTTGGGCTGATCGCCTTCCATGATGGCCACGACGCTATTGGTAGTCCCCAGGTCAATACCGATGATTTTTGCCATGATGTTAATTCCTCTCGGTGGCGCAGTGGTAGCCGCCACCGCCGGATCAGGGGCAAAGCCCGTGCCATTGGGCGGCGCCGCGCGGGGCCATCTAGCCGCTTATATTCACTATACTTATCGATTCCCCGGAAGCGAGCATGAAATGTCCACGATTGCCTCCGAATGCCAAATCGACAGTCGCTCCAATGCTTCTGCCGTTTAGGCAACGTTGCGCAATCCGGCTTGCACTTTTCGGGTGGGTTTGCGAATAAGAAAGGCCGCATCCATTTTTGGTAATTTTTCGCCTTGGCGGCCAAGTAGCCATCGACGTAAAAGAGAATGAGCAATCGGGATTTACGTCCAATTCGTGATTTCTCTCCAAAGATGAACCAGGAAGCCTTCGCCTGGTTCATCGTCTAGCCTCGCGCGGCGACCGGAAGTTGTTGCGACCATGGGGGCTTGCGGCTAATCTCGTCATCTCGTCGCAAATCAAAGGATTTCCCTTTTTCGCGGTGAGGGATGCTTAATCCGGGCCAACGCGTCGGCGAATATGTGTTGGAAGAACAGCTGGGCAAGAGCGCCTATGCCGAGGTCTGGCGCGCCCACCACCACATGTGGGCCGACCAGGTCGCCGCCGTCAAAATCCCCACCGATGCCAACTACATCAACAACCTGCGCCAGGAGGGAATCCGGGTGGCGCGGCTGGTCCATGCCAATATCGTCCGGCCCGTTGGTTTCGACCCCATGGCCCAACCGCCTTATCTGGCCACCGAATTTATCGGCGGCAGCAGCTTGCGGCCATGGATCGCGCAGAAGCGCCTGAATGTCCGCCAGGCCAGCAACATCCTGCGCCAGATCCTCGAAGCTCTGCAGTTCGCGCACGAGCGCGGGATCATCCATGGCGACATCAAGCCGGAAAATATTCTGCTGGATGAAGAGGCCGACAAGGATTTCGCCGATCCCGGCTCGGTGAAGGTAAGCGATTTTGGCGTGGGGCTGGCGCTGAACAAGACCGTCACCGGCGACGCCGCCGCCAAAACCGAAGCCGGCGCCGCCCTGCTGGCGTACGTCGCCCCCGAGCAGCGCGGTGGCGCGCCGCCGGAGGTCAAATCCGATCTCTACGCCGCCGGCATCATTCTCTTCGAGATGCTGACCGGTGAACGTCCCACCGGCATGGAATTGCCCAGCGAATTGAATCCCAAGGTCCCCCGCGCGCTGGACGATCTTTTCCGCAAGTCACACACGCGGCCGGATCGGCGGTTTGATTCGGCGCGCGTTTTCCTCGAGGCGCTGGGCGCCGCCAATCCGCAGCCGCAAAAGCCAGCCGCCGCGCCGCCGCACGTCTCCGAATCAACCGATGAAGAAGGGCCCATCGCCATTGCCGACAGTAATGACGACCAGGTTTCTCCCTACCAGCCCACCGTCGTGCGCGACGCGCCCGACCCCAAACCTCGCAGCGCAGGATTCATCGGGTTCCAGGACCGCGAGGACGACGATGATCTGCCCGTAACAACCCGGCGGACGGAAGACGACGAAATCGACGCCGCGGACGAGCCGGCGGAGCTATCGGCCCAGGAACAGGACCCCGACCTCGCGCCGCCGCAAACAGAAGGGGTCGAAGATGAGGCCTCCCAGTCGCGCGACTCGACCGAGCTGGCCGAAGCTAAGCGCGGACCATCCGAGCCGCCCATGCCCGCCATCCCGCGCGTCCCCTCACGCGCGGATCGCCAGGCCTTGTTCGACGAGCTGGCCAAACGCCAGATCCGCACCACCGAAGACCTCCGCAGCGCCCTCAAGCAGTTCGTGGATATCCGCGACCTGGACGAAGGGGAAACCGTTAACATCCATCTGCGACTGGTCAAGTGGGCCAACGCCCTGGCCGGCAGCGAGGCCAACCTGGATGACCAGATCGTCCTCTCCCACGCGTCCATGCAGCCGCTCTACGTCGTCAAGATGTTGATGCGCACCACGCGCGGCGACGAGCCGCCCAAGTCGGCCACGCTGGAGCATCCCATCGGCCAGCAGGCCAGCCAGGCGCTGCACGCGGGCGATTACCGCCTCGCGGCGCATTTCTCCGCAGACTCCCTCAACGAAAAATTGCTGGAAACCCTGCCCAATACAGCCCTGCGCGTGGCGGTGATTCACATGGCGCGCGATGGGCGGCGGGAATTCTTTGGGCGAATCCTCCGCGAGGACCTGCTCATCTGGCGCGCCAACGTCATCGTCGCCAACTACCGCTTCGATGGCCGCAAATATCGCGCGTTCATGGTGGGCAATTCGCTCAGCGTCGTCTCCGTCGGTGAGCCGTTCACCAAGATTCGCCAGGAGCCCACCAAGCGCGCCGCCCAACTCCTGGACGGCGAGCAGATTCACCAGGGAATCAAGGAACTGCGCCGCGGCCTGGAATCACCGCAATGGGAAACCAAGTCCGGCGCGATCCTCAGCGCGTTGCGCGGCAAGCTAGCCGCGGCGTACATGGTCGAGGCCAGGAAAATCTACGATGAATACGGCTGGCTCGAAAGTCTCGAGCAATCCTCCAAGGCCGGGCAACTGGCGCCGGGAAACGAAGAGGCGCTGGCGCATGCCAGGCTTGTGCGCAGCCGCATCAGCCGTATCCAGGTCCTGCCGGGGTTGTGCGTGGCGGCAATCTTCGTCGGGCTGGCGGTGCTCTGGTCGCGCGACGCTTGGTCGGTCGGTTTCCAGGCCACCGTCGTGCAGCTCCTCGGCAGCACCTTTTTTGCCGCGGGCATCGGCGCACTGATCGCCACGCTCTGGTCCTGGCGGGTGTTGCGCACGCGGATGGCGCGCACGGATTTTGCCTTTTATCAGGCGGCCCTGCTGCCGACGGCGGTGGCGGGCATCATTGCCGCCGCCAGGTTCCAACCCGTCGCCCCCGAGAACAAATTCCCCTGGGTCATCGACGTGGTCTGCGGCGCACTGCTGATCGCCGTGATTGCCGCCGATGTCTGGATCTTCAAAAAATATCGCAGCCAGATTTTCCGCCAGGTACAGGATCCCAACCTTATCGGCGACGGGCTGACCGTTCTGAACCGCATCGAATCGATGCTGCAGCAGGATTGGGATTATCTCAAGCCGCATTACCTGGCGCAGAATCATCTTTACAGCTACGCCAGCGCGCAGGTGACGGCGGCGGCGTCGTCGGATTTGTTCGAGACATCGTCCGCGGAAGATGAACCATCCGAATCTTCCGATGAAACGCGCGGCCCGGCACGGCATGCTTCCACCGGCGATGAGGAGACCGACAAGCTGACCGCGCAGGTCAGTTCGCGTCTCTCCGCCGCGGCGCGGGCGATGGTGCCGCCCGCGCGGATGCTGATCACCCTCATCAATGAATATTCCAAGTCCGTCAACAACCGCCAACTCGGCATGATGCAGGCCAATGCCGCCAAGATCGAGCAGAAGGCCAAGGACCTGTCGGAGAAGCTGGCGGAGTTTGAGCGGCTGTGCAAGTCGCCGCTGGCGATCGACGCCGACGGCGGCGCCGCCACCCAATTCGCCGATCGCGCCGATGATCCGGACATCAAGCTGCTGCGCGCCATGGCCGAGCGGGCCCGGATTTTCCGCGAGAACCAGTCCGGCGCCATCAACGAGCTGACCGCCATGGTCGACGAAGCCACCGCGGCCATCGAGCGCCTCAAGAAAATGTGATCCCGGCCACCCTCGTTTAGCGGCCGCGCTTGCGCGGCGTTTATTCGAGTGGCAAATTGAAACGCCGGGCAAGCCCGGCCGCTAAACATGAAACGACCCCTCCATTCATCAATCGCCCCCGCTCGCCTATCATTGGTTACATGACTGCTGCATCGCCTCCCACCACCGCATTGACCGCCGCCGCCGCCGCCGTGCTGGCGCCGGCCAAGGAGCGCGAATTTAACCGCCTCGGCCTCGACTTCCACAAGCCCATGCCGCGGCCACCCGTACGCGGCATCACCATCGACTTCCACACTCATCTCCTGGCC
>Ga0182024_10003456_pt1 | contig 37621 bp, 21 predicted proteins | sample P32metaG_FD_120480 | JGI IMG/M metagenome (GOLD analysis project Ga0182024, IMG submission 120480) | Permafrost microbial communities from Stordalen Mire, Sweden - P3-2 metaG (Illumina Assembly) | ecosystem: Environmental > Terrestrial > Soil > Wetlands > Permafrost | place: Sweden: Stordalen...
AGATCGGGCGAGATTTGGCTGAGCGGAATGAATTTGTAGCGCTCGTGATACGGAGTGTGGTGAATCCAGGCCTGTAAGCGGCGCTGGATGTGCACTGCGGTGTTCGGTGGGTCGATCCACCGGCTGGCCACGAGGATCAGCACGGCAAGCGACCAAACAAGTACCACACCGATGGCAAGCCATCGAACAAACGATCGAAGAAATCCCTTGCGAAGCAGGGGCTTGGAAAGTATGTCTGGTCTTTCAGTCACACTACAGAATAACGTCTGCAACTGGTTTGCTGCTTATACTGAATGTGGGAACCGTGCTGCCATTCGCAGATGTTCGCCGAGCACACAACCTGCTTGCCGGTACGCCTCATGTTCTGGCTTTCGAGCGTTTCGATGTCTTCCGATGCACCATACTGACAGCCTCCCCCGCGTGATTCGGTACGGTGATCTGTTGGAGGGTAATGGGTCTCGAAGCCCGTTTATGGATAGCCTGCCGTTGTCCAACTAACCGGGGTTCGCTGTTAGCGGAACACCCGCACATAAGAACCTTGGGTCGGACACATCAGTTACCATGTTCGAGGTGGAGAAGCCTCCCGCAGTTTCCTACGTATGAACCCAGCCGGCCCGTTGATCGTTCCTCCATCTTCATCCAGTCCCTCAGAGGCCTCCAAACGGCTCCTACCGTGGCTCGTTGCTGTCGCGTTTTTCATGGAGTCGCTGGATACGACGATTCTCAATACCGCCGTTCCTGCCATCTCTTCCGCCCTCGGCGTCGCTCCCCTAAGCATGAAGGCGGTGCTGGCGAGCTATACGCTCAGCCTGGCGGTCTTCATCCCAATCAGTGGCTGGATGGCGGACCGGTTCGGCACTCGTCGTGTATTCGCATCTGCGATTGGTCTATTCACCCTCGGGTCCTTTTTGTGCGGAATATCAACCAACATCCATTTGCTGGTCGCTTGCCGCATCCTGCAAGGTTGCGGCGGCGCGATGATGGTGCCGGTGGGCCGCCTCACTCTGGTGCGAACATTTGCCAAGTCAGATCTTCTGCGCACCATGAGCTTTGTTTCTATACCAGCCCTGGTGGCGCCCATGCTCGGACCCATCGCCGGCGGCCTCATCGTCGGGTATCTTCACTGGCGCGTCATTTTCTTCCTTAATATTCCAATTGGACTGGCGGGTTTGATTCTGGTTTATCTGCATTTGCCCGACTACCGCGAAGAGCAGACCCCTCCGCTCGATGTCGTCGGGCTCATCCTCTTCGGTTCCGGGGTCGCCTTACTTTCTTACGTGCTGGAGATATTCGGCGAGCATACTCTGAGCCCGCTGGAGATGTCAGGGCTACTGGTACTATCCATTGCCTTGCTTGCCGGGTACGGAATTCACGCGAGTAGTCTTCAATTCCCTTTGCTCAAGCTCAGGTTATTTAGCATTCGCACCTTTCGCGCCGCAGTGAGCGGCAGCTTCTTCACTCGTCTCGGAATCGGCGGAGTGCCATTTCTCCTCCCGCTCCTCTATCAGGTAGGCCTGGGCTACACTCCGATCCAGTCCGGTCTGCTCGTCATGCCCCAGGCAATCGCCTCCATGAGCATGAAAGCGATCATGCCACGACTTCTGAGCCGTATCGGGTATCGTGGCGTCCTCATCTCCAACACGCTAATTCTCGGTGTTCTTCTGATGGTGTTTGCAACGATCGGTGTGCGAACACCGGTTTGGGCCATCGTGCTGCAGGCCTTCCTGTATGGAGCATTCACATCGCTGCAATACACGAGCATGAATACTCTTGTATTCGCTGACATCGAGGAAAAAGACGCCAGCAGCGCCAGTTCCATCGCAAGCACCATGCAGCAGATGTCGATCAGCTTCGGCGTAGCCGCGGCGGGGCTAGCTACGGCGTTTTTCGTTCCCAGCACACACTCCAATCCGACCGAAATGATTCAGGGAATCCATAAAGCTCTCATCGCTCTCGGGATACTAACCATCGTATCGACGATCGTCTTTCGCAGTCTGAGGAGCGGCGATGGCGACGATGTCAGCCGGCATAAGGTTCTTCACCCGGGAGGATGACTCAACTTATTGGTATCCGGCGAGTCAGCTTCGATCAATACCGATCACGCGCATGAGCAAGTGATCTCGGCCGCCGTCGAAAACCACATGCGCCAATCACTGCCGGCTTGCCCGTCATCCCGACCTACGAAGCCTGCGCTCGCGTCTATTTGATTGGCCGCGAACCCGTGATGAGGATGTCCACCAGTCTCCTTGCGCTTTGCTGCCAGTCCGGGCCGGACGCCACGTGGGAGACGCCGATCAGCGCCCGGAGTAGATCGAATGGCTCCAGATCTCTACGAATGTCGCGGCTCTTGATGGCGCGCTTCACCAACGAATCAATCGCTCCCTGGATCTGACTGCGTGAGCCCTCATACAGCTTCGAGGGGCCACCGACGAGCGTGTTCAGTGCAGGGGCGATGATCTGCTTGGTTGCGATGTAATCTACGAACAAAAGCATCCAGGCTCGCAACGCTTCAACCGGGGGCATGGCGTCGGAAAATTTCCGCTGTGCCGCCGCGAGCTTTTCCACTTCAGTCCGATAGACAGCTTCGATCAGTGCATCGCGTGTAGGAAAGTGGCGATACAGAGTTCCCGCTCCCACACCTGCTTCTTTGGCGATGTCGTCAAGGCTGGCGTTCGCGCCGGACCGCGTAAACGCCTCCTTCGCGACCTCCAGAATGCGCTCGCGGTTCCGCTGCGCGTCAGTGCGCGGCTTTCGCGGGGCGATTTTCTGGTTTTTGGTCGGCATAAGAAAAATTGCAACCGGAGATAGTCTCCGGTTATCATATACTACTGATTCGGAGACACTCTCCGTTTTAGTCAGAACCTGGCAGCCTGTCAACAGGTTGTTCCCGCTTCGAGAGGTGAGAATACATGAATCCACTCGCTCGTTATCAACCATCCAAGAATTTCAACCCTCCTTGCCCCGACCTCGTAACGATGGCGGAGCGAGAGTTGTCGGCATTCTTCAACGTCGTCACCAAGGCGTTCGGGTCAGAACAGGCGGAGATCTCAGCAGAAGACTGGCTGCAGGAGCTGATTGAGACCGACGCTCTGCCCACTTCCACCCGCGAATGGCGATCTATCACGAGGAAGATCACGGCGAAGGTTTCGACTCGCCTTGCACGTCGGGTGAACGCTTCGTCTCTATCGTCGTCCTTATCGTCGTCCCTATCAACCGAACCACAAATTGCTTAGGAGATAAAAATATGCGTATTTTTGTTACTGGCGCTACAGGCTCCATTGGTACGGCAGTCGTCCAAGAACTGATTGACGCTGGTCATCAGGTGCTGGGTCTTGCGCGCTCGGATGCGGGCGCCAAGTTGCTTACCGCCGCTGGCGCCCATGTCAAAGTCCATCGGGGCGACGTTGAAGACCTGGACAGCCTGCGCAGCGGGGCTGCCGCCTGCGAGGGTGTGATCCACACCGCTTTCATCCATGACTTTTCGAGATTTCAGGAAGTCTGCGAGATAGACTGCCGAGCCGTTGAGGCACTCGGCTCCGCGCTCGCTGGCTCCAATCGCCCCTTGATCGTCACCTCCGGGACCGCAGCCGCCTTTACGCCGGGCCGCCTCTCTACCGAGGACGATGCGCCAAGTTCTCCGATGCCGCGCGTAGCTTCGGAGGAAGCAGCAGCTTCAGTGGCAGCGAAGGGCGTGCGCGTTTCAGTGATGCGCCTTCCGCAGGTCCACGACCCAGTCAAGCAAGGCCTTGTCACCTACCTAATTGCTGTGGCCCGCGAGAAGGGTGTCTCGGCGTATGTCGGCGACGGGCTCAACCGATGGCCAGCGGTGCACATACTCGATGCCGCTCGTCTCTACAGGTTGGCGCTTGAAAAGGGGGCTGAAAAAATGGCCGCGGGAGCCCGTTATAACGCGGTTGCAGAAGAGGGCGTGCCGCTGCGAGAGATCGCGGAGGCAATCGGCCACGGCCTGAAAATGCCGGTCGTCTCCAGGTCTCCCGAGGAGGCAGGCGAGCACTTTGGTTGGCTCGCAGCGTTCGTGGGTGCCGACATTCCGGCTTCCAGCGCGCTGACGCGGCAACGCCTGGGATGGCGGCCAACAGGTCCTGGGCTCATAGTGGATCTGAATGCGATGAAATACTTTGAATACGCCGCGGACGCCGCCGTCCTGCGCGGCTAACGCGTGAGCGATTACGAACAGCTCCAGGAGGAACAGAATGATGGAACAGATTGATCTGGCCGGCAGTTTCACGCTGCCAGGCACATCGCTGACGGTGAACCGCATGGGTTACGGTGCCATGCAACTCGCAGGGCGAGATGGCAACAAGTTAGTATGGGGACCTCCGCGAGACGTCGACGGAGCGATCGCTCTTCTGCGAAAGGCCGTCGCAAGCGGCGTGAACCACATCGACACGTCCGATTTTTATGGTCCGCATGTTACGAATCAGATCATAAAAAAGGCGCTGCATCCCTATCCTGACGATCTAGTGATCGTCACCAAAGTCAGCGTCCGCCGCGGTGAGGATGGATCCTGGATTCCGGCTTTTTCACGCGAAGAACTGACCGCAGCGGTTCACGACAACCTCCGCAATCTGGGACTGGATGTGCTCGATGTGGTCAACCTGCGCAGCATGTTTAGCATCCATGAACCCGCCGAGGGGTCTATGGAGGCACCGCTTACAGTTCTAGCCGAACTTCAGCAAAAAGGTTTGGTGCGTCATATCGGGCTCAGCAACGTCACGCCCGCGCAAATCGCGGAAGCCCGACAGATCGCTCCAATCGTCTGCGTACAGAACCAATACAACCTTGCGCATCGAACCGATGATGCACTCGTAGCCGATCTTGCTCGCGACGGCATCGCCTACGTGCCATTCTTTCCCCTCGGCGGGTTCACTCCACTCCAGTCGACTACCTTGTCGGATGTCGCTACGCGCCTCGGCGCCACGCCCATGCAGGTTGCGCTAGCTTGGCTTCTCCAGCGATCGCCCAATATCCTGGTGATCCCAGGAACATCTTCCATCAAGCATCTTCGCGAGAACCTTCAGGCTTCGATGCTTCAAATTCCATCTGAACTGGTTGCCGATCTCGACGCAATTGGCGGAAATGCCTGAAATGGGCAGGCACACCTCGCAATATGGGGCAACATCCAACCATGCACAACTCGTATCCATCACTCTAAATCTGTTGTTTGCCGCCCCTAATCGCTATCCGGCGGCGCCACCTCAACGCTGTCATTCTTGATAAAGAAGCTTCCCTCCAGCGGAGCCTGAATCGTCGTGTACTTCGATGGAGCGTGATGGAAGTTAAAAAAGTCGTGGAGGTCATTGGTCGCTCGAGCGTCAGCAAATCCGAGACTGCCGAGGCCAAAGATACCCTCGATTCCCTTTAAGATGCTGCCAAAATCATATTTCAGGTTGCTGATGTATCCGACCTTAGCCGAGTAAGCCGAAACCACCACCAGCGGCACACGAAAGCCCAGTTGATAGTCGTTCTGGTTCGCGCCGGTCTGGAACACCGGTTGCACGTGGTCATACCAACCTCCCCAATCGTCCCAGGTAATGAAGATGGCGGTGTCTTTCCAGTAGCCAGTGCCGTCATCGCAATTCGTGTTGTTTCCGATTGCATTGACAATAGCCGCGACCCACGACGGCCCCTGGCCGCTGTTGATCGGATGGTCCGAATACTGACCCGCTGGAGTTACCCAACTTACCTGCGAAAGGGCGCAGTTAGCAATGTCATTCAAAACATCGGGTGGCACCGTGTCGACGTAACCGTTCGATTCCCCTTTTGTCCAGTCGGGTCCGGTGCATAGACCGTTTACCGGGATGCAAATATTCGAGAGCGAATTCGGCGCGACCCATAGACTGCTCTGCCCTTGCGCGTAGTAGGTCCAGGTGATTTTAGGGCTGGGCTGACTCAACAGGTAATCCATGGCATTACGAGTGAAGCATTCCGCGATTTCATCGCCGGGAGTTTCCGTGCCATAAGGCGGCGCACCGTTCCCGTTCGGGCGAATTAGTTGGACGGATTCTCCCGAGCCGCAGCCATAATTAGTATCGCTATTCTCCGCTACAAAAACGCCCAGTGCATCATCTGCTACAGTCGGCGCCGAGGTAGCGCCAAAAATAAACTGATGCGCCGGATAACTCGGGCCTTGGTTGGTCTGAAACATCCGGTTAGTCCAACCATAAGTCGTCGCTAAGATGACATATGGATCGAGAACGCCACCTTTGCTGCCATTACCATTAGTTACAGGCGAGTTATATACGTACATGAATTGAGAATAGTTGTTGGCCGGAACCACGCAGCCAAAGACATTGGCACCGCAGTCGGTTGGAACGTTGGCCGCCGGCTTGCCACTGATTCCCTGGTTTTCGTACTCGAAATCCCATCCGCTGATGGTTCCGTTGAGCTTCGGCCCTCCGTGACTGTGGTCGAGATCGAAGTTAGTGGCAAGTCCGACGGGAGTAAGTGGAACGGTCTGTCCATCGGCATTCACATAAGTCGATGCGATATCGTAAGTTCCCCCCGCGCCGGTTGCGCTGCATCCAGGTACACCGCCGTTGGCGGTGCATAATCCCTGAAAGAGATTGTCTGGCGAGCGGTTTTCCTGAAAAATCACGATGACATGCTTAAACGGAGTGTTGCTGTATTGAGCGTGAGCGGCGTTTGCCACGAGCGTGGCGGCGAGAAGTAACAAAACCCTGGGGTTGGATTTCATAGCGATTCTCCTGGTTCAGGAATTGGCGGGTGGACGAGGTGAGCGACGCCAAAGGGAGGCGATGCACCTACTGTCTCCAGTTCGTCATAACCCCTAAGTTGGATGAAAGACTCGCTGCGTCGGCGAATTAATTGTTCGCGAAAGCATTTTTCTGCATGAGGCAGTGCAACAAATTGCAGTGTGCCAGGTTCGTTTGAAATGAATCTATAATGATGTGGTCAAAGAAGGACGAGGGAGTATGTTCCGACTTACGAGATGCGTGGCGCTTATCTTTATTGCTGGTACTCTCCCTGCCGCGTTAGCCGCCGATCATGCGGCGGCGGTAACATGCGACAATCTAGCCTCCCTCAAGCTGTCGCACACCACCATCACGGCAGCCCAGTCGATCCCCGCAGGCAACTATACCGCGCCCGATGGCGAGGTCTTCCAGAACATGCCCGCATTCTGTCGCGTGGCAGCCACTCTCACTCCAACTAGCGATTCGTCGATCGGAATCGAAGTGTGGATGCCGTCCTCAACCTGGAATGAAAGGTTCGAGGGTGTCGGAAACGGCGGCTATGCGGGATCGATCCCTTACTCCGCAATCGCGCCGGGCGTGTTCCTGGGATACGCGACCGTCGGCACCGACACCGGCCACATGGGGTCTTCCAACGATGATGGATCCTTTGCGCTTGGACACCCGGAAAAAATAATCGATTTCGGATATCGCTCGATCCATCTGATGACCGTCATCGCCAAACAGATATCGTCTGCTTTCTATGGCGAAGATGCGCAGCATTCCTATTTCACCGGTTGCTCAACCGGCGGTCGACAGGCCTTGATGGAGGCGCAACGCTACGCAAACGATTACGACGGCATCGTCGCCGGCGATCCCGTCGCGCACTACACGCACCATCATGTCGGCGCCAATCTATGGGTCGTCTGGCAGATGTTCAATAATCCCGCCAGCACAGTTTTCACAACGCAGGATACCCTTCTAGGCAACGCCGTCAATGCAGCCTGCGACGCGCTTGATGGAGTAGTCGATGGCGTGCTCAATGATCCGCGACGCTGCCACTTTAACCCGGCGGCGCTCCAGTGCACTGGCTCGCAAATGCCTCCAAGCTGTCTCACGGCCCAGCAGGTCGAAGCGGTTCGACATTTGTGGATTGGGCCGAATGGGGTAGTCGGGAAGCGCGACTATTATCCACCGTTTGAGCGGGGCGGCGAAATCGATGGCTGGCCGTCAAGTATTTCGCCGGAGCCGCCGCCCGCGCCGCAAACCGACAGTCACGCGCAGATTGGCATCCCGTTTTTCCAATACTTCGTCTTCGACAATCCCAACTGGAATTTTCAAACTTTCGACTGGACGACGGACCCCGCTTACGTCGAGAGCAAGGTGGTGGTCCCGGGTCAAACTCTGGCGGCGGTTCTGAATGCGATCGATCCCGACCTCAAGCCCTTCCAAGCGCGAGGCGGCAAACTCATCCAGTACCACGGCTTCAGCGATCCCGAAGTGCCGCCGCTGACCAGTATCAACTACTTCGATAGCGTGGTGAAATTTCCCGGCGGATCGCCGGAATGGCAGCAGACGAGCGAGTTTTACCGGCTCTTCATGGTGCCGGGCATGAACCACTGCAAAGGAGGCCCCGGCGCAAATGTGTTCGACATGCTCTCCCCGCTAGTCGATTGGGTCGAGCGAGAGGTTGCGCCCGACCGAATTCTCGCGACACATTATGTCAACAACTTGCCAGATGAAGGCGTCGCATTCACGCGTCCTTTATGTTCCTACCCGCGAGAAGCTGTATATAAGGGAAGCGGCAATACTAATGATGCCGCCAATTTTGTGTGCAAGTGATCGATCGAAAAAAATCAATGTTCGACCGAGAATCACCTACTGCATTTCCAGCAGCGCCGCCATTGTTCCCACGCCATCCCAGAGGTTCTGCAGACGAAGATTCTCATTGGCCGCGTGCTGATTGTCGTCGTAATTCGCGATCGGTACAGTAATCGTCCGCGTCTGGGCGGCGCGCTCCATGGCACCAAGCGGAACACTACCGCCCATCGTGGGCAATAGCACCACATCGCCACGCGCACTCTCGACGGCTCGAATCACTTCCTGCGCGATCGGTAAATCCATCGGCGTGCGCACAGCGTTGTATCCGGCCTGATCACGCACGACCAATGCAACCTTCGCATGAGTCGTAAGCACCTCACGCGTCGGCTCACTTTCCACAATGAAATATCCGCGCGACCGAATAAATTCCATCACGTGTTTTTGTTGCTCTTGCCAATCGACGCCGACCACCAGGCGCAGGTCCAGATCGGCCGTAGCAGTCGGCGGGATCACGTTCGTGGCGCGCGCGCCAGTCTGTCCGGAAGAAAGTCCGTTGATATTCAACGACGGCTGATTGATCAGCTCAAGAAGATGCTTTCCCGCTCCATCGACATGTCCGAGCCAAAATGATCCCATCAACATCTGATCATTCACTGGGGCGCGAGCGAGCGCCTCGCGTTCCATCGCCGTAAGCGGCGCAATTCCGTCATAAAAATGCGGCACTAAAACGCGCCCGTCTTCATCTTTCATTCCAGCCAGCAATTGCGCCAGCATCATGGCCGGATTCGGCGCCCAATTTCCATAGTGTCCGCTGTGCAACCCATGATGCGGGCCGTAGACAGTGATCTCGAGATGCGCGTCCCCGCGCGCCCCAAAAACCACAGTCTGCTTTCCGCTCTGATCCACGGGCCCGTCACATATCAGCCAAACGTCACCGTGAACCAATTCGCGGTTCGCGTCAAGAATCTGCTCCAGATGAGGCGATCCGGCCTCCTCCTCACCCTCCCACACAAAGCGAATATTCGCACGCAAAGGAATCTTGGCCTCTTGCAGCGCGTCGAGCGCGGTGAGTTGAGCAAAGATGGCCGCCTTGTCATCTCCCGCCGACCGGGCGTAAATGCGCTGCTCGCCATTCACCTCGCGAATCGTTGGCGTGAAAGGCGACCCTCCCTCCCACTCCGACGGCGTCACCGGCTGCCCGTCATAATGCGCATAGAAAACGATGGTATGCTGCGCGCCAGCCACATCGATTTTTCCGTAGACAATCGAAGGCGATGCCGGGATCGACAGCAGCCGCGAATCGACGCCGCGCTTCTTGAGCATCTCGACGAGGACGTCGGCGTTGCGCTTCAGATTCGCAGGATCGGCGGCGACGTTGGGTATCGCCAGAAATTCGCTGAACTGTTGAATTAACTCCGCCTGATGAGCAGTCGTGTATTGACGCGCAACCTCTGCCGGAGTTTGCCCCAAAAGCGCGGGCGCGACCCACAAGAAAATCCAACACAGGACGACAAGTCTCGCACGCATCGTCACACTATACCTTTTTCTCATCAGGATGGATGCTGACCCTAAGAGAACGGGCTGTCTTTAGCGATGCGCGCCAGTGTCGGTTCGCAATATCATCGCGAGTTGCTCGCTACGGACAAGTGGCGCATACCGGCGTCCGCGCGGCGTCGTATCCGAATGACACCTCGCCCGACGATGCGCTTACCAGGTCGGTTTCAATCCAAAAGCTGTGGCCCGGGTCAATGAAGTAATAATTCACCGGAAGTGCTGTGCTGCTTCCCCCTATATTGAATGCGCTGCTTTGGTTAGCATTTTGCAGAGTGCCCGAAAAAGAACCGCTCGCGGACGGGGAATTGAAAGTCCCGCCAATGGCTTGGTCCGGCAGATTCGGGAGGTCCGCGTTAACACTGCTATCCGCAAAACCAGACAAGGTTTGGGCTGTCCCGTTTGCATTGAACTGGGCCGTCCCATCGTTCTCGCTGCCATTCTCTTGCGTGAAACTCATGCCGTAATCGCCGCTGAAGGCCACGCTTCCAGATTGCTGGTAAGCAACTCCGATCGCAAACGATGCGTAATTGACCTCTCCAGCAGCGAGCACCAGAGCGGCAGGTTCCCCCGCCCCGCTCGGTAGGCCAGTGAGATAAAAATAGTAAGTAGGGTTGTACGCCGGCCTAGGCTCTGCGCCAAAGGTGATCGAGGTTGAAATGGCACGGCCAGTCGAGTCGACAGAATATCCTCCCGTGAAGGACTGGCTGATCTGGGCGCCGGTGATCCCGTTTTGTTTGCAGGTCTGTTGGGCGCAATTCAGTTGCAGAAAAGTATCGGAGAACCCACTCGTAAAGTCGCCAATGCCGTCGGCGGTAAACAGTCCTGCCGAAGTCAACGTCGACGGAATCGTATTGCTGCAACAGAGGTCCACTCCGGTGACGCCGAAGACGTAGGGCGCGCCCGACAATGTCGCGTTGCTAAAGCCGCCCTGCGGTACCGTCTGCGCGATGGCGATTCCGCCCGTCAATCCAAACGAATTCGTGTTGCTGGCGGTGTAGTCGCTCTCAATCAGCCTGACATGACTGGCGTCGACGATGTAGCCGGTAAGCTGAAGACTGACTAGATTTTGGTGGAAGCCAAAACCAGCAGTCAGATTCAACACCACTCGCCCGAATGAATCGGGAGCGGCGATCAGCGCGGTCGAAGAAATTGGCGCGCCAGTTTCTGTCAGTTCTTTTCCGTATATTTCATCGCTCAAGCCCGAAACGTTTCCCGACGCAATGTTAAAGATGCCACCGAACGCGATTGGGTATGGTGAACTCTTGCCCAGCTTCGGTTGAACAGCGGCGCCATCCATCACGAAGGCATAACTGCCGGACGGAAGAGTAGCAGAACTGCTTTGTAACTCCAAAGTTCCAGTGGCCGAAGCGCCGGTAGTAGCCGCCCCTAAGTCGATTTGCGAAATCAGCGCCCGAGGGTTCTGCCCATCGTTGTTGAGGAACACGAAAGCAAAAGTCTCAATTCCATTGCCGCCAATGTTGTTGTCGTTCGTGTTGATGGTGATTGTGCCTCGTCCATCGTTACCGAGAAAATAGCTGCCCGTGAGATTCGTGTCCAATAAAGATAGCGATCCGAAGTAATTGCTCGTTTGCTCGCCGTTTGTAATATTTCCAGCTCCATCAAGCACGATGGCGCCCGCGAGCTGGTATGGATTTAGTGAGGAATCAACTCCCTGGGCCTGGATAACGTAGGTTCCTGCGTTGAGGCTGCTGTTGAAGGTGGAAACTGTAAGCGGAGCTATCACGTTCGCGGTCGGCGCCGCAGTCGCTAAGGCCACAACTTCGACGCCCATAGTGTTGCCGGAAATCGCGGAAGGCGCAGTATAGGTTGTCGCTGTGCCGCTCGCGGTATGCAGCGCACTGAGAACGCCACAATTAGGCGGATTCTGACAAGTCACCGTCCAATCGACTCCATAATTATTAGGATCGTTTGTAACTACCGCCGTAATATTTTCCGAAAAGCCGACGTTAAGCGCAGGCGAGGGCTCGGGCTGAAAAGCAATCGCAACCTTGGACGGCGGCGGAGGCGGCGGATTCTGCACGTTCGCCGTGCTGCCGCTGCTGCATCCGGCAAGCACCGACAGCATCGCCCCTAGCAGAAAAGAAAAAATCCATCGTTGAGTTGCCACTGCCGACCTCCAAGAATTAATCCTTATCTTATTCATATAAGTCCAAAAATCTACCGCACTCCCGAGCATGCCTGCCCGAGTTACTGCCCCGTTCCCCGCAGATACACAAATTGGGGGTTGCCTAGAGTCACTACTCCAGAGTTTGACACTTGGGAGTAATTGATAGTAAGTAGGCCAATGTCAAGTCCCACGCTGCCGGGTTTAAAGGTTACTGTAAGAGTGCAACTGCTGCCCTGAGCCAACGTGGCCGGGCAATCGTCGCTCTCAGAGTAGTTACCGCTAACCAGAATCTTGCCGACGAATGTGACCGTCGAACAATCTTGCGCCGTGCATTGCGGGTAAGTCAGATTCGGGTCGTTGAGCAGTGTGATGGTCATCGGCGAGCTAGTCTTGCCCGTCGCCTGGTTTCCAAAGTCGAGTCCCGCGCCGGGAGACATGCGCAGCGAGCTAGGTCCATTCGATTTCAACTCCACCGGAAAACGTCCACTATCGATTTCGCAGGGATTCGACGGAGACGGAAGGGTACCGGCAGGCCAGCACTGCAGCGTGTTCAGTTCCAGAAAATAATCCAGACCACCGCTCGGTATCAGTATGTTATTGTTCGGCTGCGGCACGTACGCGAACTGCAGGCTGCAACTTGCCTGCGCAGCCAGCAATGTCCCGGTGCAGGTATCTTCCGAGATTTGGAAATTGGGCAGTTTGGTCCCGGAATCGCTGTCGCAGATGTAAGAGACAGTGTTGCCGGGGTCGGCACTGATGGGGAGGAGTCCGGATCCGTTGGCCACCACTTGCAAACCCGCCACCGGGCTGGTCGCGAGCAACGGATGTGGAAGCTTGTTCTGCCCCTTCACTGGATTCACGCAAGAAGCCCGGCCAAGAATCTGCACAGGGTACCCGCTCACATTGGTGAACGACAACATCTGTGGCAGGCTGGCTTCCGGCGGATTGTACTGTTCCTCTGCGCCGAAATCGAGCTCGGGAGCCGAAGGCTGAATGGCGCTGACACCGGTGCCTGTGATGGGCACAGCAAACACTTTGTCGATATCCGCGCTGGACGGGCTGGTAACTGACACTTCTGCGCTTTGCTGCAGTGGGCACCACTCCGGAGCCGCCCCGTTAATCGAGGGCGGAACGCCGAACGGAAGCCATGGGCAACCTTCCTGCGGAGAAAAAGTCACCGTTATCGAACAGGACTGTCCCACAGCCAGCGAGAAGGGTTGACCGAGCGACGGCGTTCCGTTGGCGCCACACGCATCCGTCTCCGCATAACTCGCGAGACCATTGAAATCGCTTTGGCCGCCGAATGAGTTATCGCCTTCATTTGCAAAATTCAATGTTAGTCCGCTCAGAGAAGCACTGGAATTGTTTGCCAGTGTGATCGCCTGCGTCGTCGGCGCCGATTCCAAAGGTTGAGCAGGGAAAGTTATCACGGCTGGAGTCAGGGTGATCGGCTGCTGGCAAGCCGTCGTGCTGTTCAATGCCAGGCAAATATCGCCCGAATCTCCCGCCGTACTGGCGGCGCCAAGATTGCCCGGACAGGCGCTAGTAGCTACTATGTAGGACGGTCCAACTCCGTGGAGAATGTAGCCGCCCTGCACCGAGTCGAAAGTAACGGGATTTACACTGGTCGGCGATCCTGTAGGTTCGCCGATCTGACCTATATCTGCTCCATTAGTTGCGATGATTTGCAGAATGACCGACTTCCCGCTGATCTGTCCATTAACCGAGGCAACCGAGAAACAAGGATAGACGCTAAGTTCGGTTATCGGATCGATGAAGCTTAAAGTACCGGTAACGGTCGCATTACTCGCTCCGATGTTCTCGCCCTGAGTAAGTACTCCCGACACCGCGAAATCTTGATTCGTCAGGCTCGTGCCAGGCTCTGTGCTGTGAAAGTTTCCTTCAATGGTTCCCGTAATTGGCGGAACAGAAATCGCACTCCATGACGATCCCGTTTCTGCGTATCCGCAAACCGAACCATCGGCCGCGGTGCCGGCAGTAGAGGTATAAGTGCCCATCATGGCCGAGCCATTTGCGCTCAGTGTTCCGGAGAGTACAAAAGTCTGTGTGCCCGCAACTGCCGTAAGCGTTACGTTCTGGCCGCTGATGGTTACCGTAACCGGAGTCGATCCACTGTTACAAGGTCCTGGAGCGGAAGCCGATGAAGTGATGGAGTAAACTACCTGTCCGGACGCCGATCCATCGTTCTGCAACAGAAAACCGCCCTCTAAGCCACCGTTGAAAGTTGGATCTTTTGGATTTCCGTCAGTCTGTGGCGTCAGCGTGAACTGCCAGTTGCCCGAGAGGGTTGCGGAACCCTGCGAGTTACTAGAAGACCCGCCACACGCCGCGAGAGACAACGTCATCATTGTTATTGCGACAAAAGCGAGCAAAGCGCGCGGACCAATCGCCCCCGGTCCGCATATCCGCAGCGATGCACGGTTCGCGCGAAAGGCTGGTCGACAGTTACTCGATCTCTGCATGATGCTCCACATCCGATAAGTTACGATTGCCTAAGTTCGGCAGCACTCCCGTCACACGAAGATCGATCGAACGAGCCACTCCCGCGTCTCCGCTAACTCCCGTCCCGGTGATTGGTACAGTAATGATCATGTCATTGCTGGGGCTGGTAACGATTAGCGTCGCCGTAAGCGGAGACGGGCACTGCGAGGGCGGAGTCCCGGCCGCGCAGGTCTCCAGCGGAGCGAAAGTGATCGTGACAATACAAGGTTGTCCTGATATCAGATCGAAAGGCTGCCCCATGGAAGGGTTGCCGTTGACGCCACAAGTGTCCGTCTCAGAAAAGTTAGCTTCCCCGCTATTGTTAGTTAATGTAAGTGTGAGACCGCCCAGTAATGTGCTCGAAGCGTCAGCCAATGTGATCGTCTGCACAACGGGCGGCGTGCCCAGCACTTGTGGAGAAAAAGTTAGAGCAGACGGAGTCAGCGTGATTGGTTGTTGGCAAGCGCTTATGCTACCGACCGCCAGACAGATGTTTCCATAGTCTCCAGCATCAGCGACGGTTAGTATGCTGCCGGAACTCTGAGGGCATGAGGTGGTTGCCACTATGTAAGAAGGTGCGTCTCCGTTAAGAAGCGCTCCTCCTGTCGCCGACGTGACAATAACCGGATTGACTCCTGTAACTCCGTTCGAGCCCAGTAACTCTCCGATCTCTCCCACGATCGACCCGTCCGCGCCGACTATTTGAAGGTTGATAATGTTGCCGCTAACCTGACCAGTAACTAATGCGGACGTAAAGCAAGGATAGTCGCTGAGATTTGTTGCCGTATTCAGAAAGGTCAAATTGCCGGTAACGGCCGCGCTGCTCGCTCCGGTATTTGCCGCCTGGAAGAGCCCGCCAGAAACCACAAAATCTCGTTCGGCTAAACCCGCGAAACCTCCCGTGCTATGAAAGTTTCCTTGGATGGGCCCGGTAATCGGCGGCACCAGGACCGCGCTCCATTGCAGCCCCGATTGGGCGGTTCCGCACGGCGAGCCGTCGCCGGCAGTACCCGCAGTTGACGCGTACAGGCCCGCTATCGTCGAGCCATCGAAACTCAGTGTTCCGTTGAGCGTAAAAGTTTGCGAGCCGGCAACAGCCGTGAGCGATACGCCCTGGCCGCTCTTCGTTCCACTAACTTGACTTGATCCGCTGTTGCAGGGGTAGGGAAGTAACGGCAACAAAACGGCGTAAGCTGCCGATCCGGTGATTGCGTTATTGGCCTGCAGCAGAAACCCGCCCTGCAGCCCACCCACAAATGATCCGTCGGGCGGAGGCGCCATTGTGAACTGCCAGTTGCCGACAAGTGTCTGGTTACTGTTCTGCTCATTACCGAGGTTGTTACTGCTTCCACACGCCAACAGAAACATCGTAGTAACTAACAACGTCGCGCTCATCAATGTTAAAAACAGATTCTTCACGCGCGCGCGGTGAGAGCAGCGCGATAAAAGTAAGTTCGCATAGCATTGGGTCGACTGTGTACTTATTGCGAACATGATAGTTGCATATCCTAAAAGCCTAACTTGAGAGCAAACTGTATCGTGCGAGGCCGATGCGCATCGAGTGGGTGCAGAAACGAAGCCCCAGTTACGCAATCGGCTCCGCTGCCTTTGAATCCAGCGGAATAAACGGGCCCGGCATAACAACTAACAACGTTATTGCCGGTGCTGCCCGGATTGTCGGGATCGTAAATTCGGAACTCAGTGTGATTGAAGATGTTGAAGGCCTCAGCGCGGAATTCAAGTTGGCCGGACTCGCGTATTGTGAAATGTTTGAGCAGCGCCAAGTCAAAGTTCAACCGATGCGGATTATTCAGAACATTCCTGCCCGCATCCCCGAATGTGAGACCGCGCGGAGCCACGAACTGAGAAGGATTGCCGATGAGCGGTCCAAAACTCTGCGAATTGCTAAGAGGCGTCTGTTGTCCCTTGAGCACGTCAGGATAGGAAGCCGCGATGCCAAGTCCACTCGAAACTCCGGCGTTATCGGTCAGGGAAATGCCGGTATTGCCCGCACTGTTGATCACGGTAAACGGCACACCCGACTGAAAAAGAGTTAGGCCCGAAAGCTCCCAGCCATCGGCCAGTTGATTCACCAAAGAGGAACAGCAGGTTGAGTTTGGCGCGCTGTCATCCTTTGGCTCCTCATTGGCCCAATCGCTGAAGCGACGAGGAAAATCTTTCAGCGGAAGTTGATAAATATAACTGAGGGTCGCCAAATGGCGTTCGTCAAAACTGGAACTCGCCTTGTTCTCGCGCAGATCGTAAGAATTAACCAGAATCGGATCGCTTCGATCGGACGCATCGTCAAGTGAGTGGCTATAAGAATACGCGAATTGAAGAGTAAGTGGCCCACTGTTGTGCACCACGGTCGATTGCAGCGCGTGATAACTCGAATCGGCCACATTCTGCAAAGAAAGAACTCTTCCGAGGCCCGAGTAAGGCCGCCCGGGCAAAGAATTAACGTTGGGAAGATTTGGATTAGTGCACGCCGCCTGCAAATACATGTAAGCGGGGTTTTGTGGTGTCACTTGCGTTCCATTCATCAGTAAGAATGGATGAATGCCATCTCCAGGGGCGTCACCAGGGGCGCCAGATTGCCCGTTCGGGAGAATTGTGCAATCGCTAATGGTCAGTGGTTCATTAGGACCGAACGGATTTTGGTTCAGGGGCAACGGCATCAACTGGTTCACTTGACGTTCGACGGTCAAGTGCGTCCCGCGGCTTCCAACATATGCAACATTAATCACATTGGCGTGAGGTAACTCGCGCTGCACGCCAAAACTCCATTGCTGTGCGTAGGGCCAAATCGCCTTAGTTGGAATCGACGTAACGTCGAGTGGAAAAACAGACGCAGCCGAGGGCGGTGTACCGCCCACTAAGCTTGCGCAGGCGCTGTTTGCTGGATCAAACGCCGGTCCATATCCGACGTTGCCAATGCACGGATAGCTGACTGGAAGCTGCTGCGTCATGCTAAGAACAACTGGAGCGCTCGCCTCCAGCGAGCCAGTATTAGACTCGTTGCCAGTGCCATGCTCGAAAAAAATGCCGTAGCCGCCGCGTATCGACGTCTTACCATCGCCCACGGGGTCCCACGCAAAACCGATGCGCGGCGCAGGGTTGAACAGATGGCCTTGCATGCAGCTTGCCGGCGTTCCGTTCAATCCACACTGCACCAGGCCAAGGTCTGTTACGACGCCAGGATCCAATTGAAAGGTGACGGGATTAAACGTTACCGGAATCGATCCGGCAGTCTTGTCCAGAAGCTCTCCGTAAATTGGGTCTACCGCAAATCGCGACCTGTTAAATCGAGACGCCTCCCAGTTCCAGGCATTGTGATTCTTCTCGCTGTAAGTGCCAAACAGGCTGATTCGCAGACCGAGATTAAGAGTAAGTCGGCGAGTTACTTTCCAATCGTCCTGAAAGTAAGGTTCGCCAATCTGAAAACGTTGGTAGTAACGATGCTGCGCCGAATCCTGCGTAAAGCTCTGAATGAAACCTTCGGGAATACTGTGCGCATTCGAGTCCGATTCAATCAAAAAATCAGCGAAGGCATTGCCTGTGCTGTGCGTCGAATTACTGAAAGTCAAAAGTCCTTGTAAGTCACCGGAGGCCGCACCAATAGCATTGTTGGTCTGGTTGCGCTGGGAATAAATATATTGCGCTCCAAACTGGAATGTGTGCCTGCCAACGGATTTCCCGATATCGTCGCGGACGGAGTAAGTGGGATTAGTATGTCCCCAGGGCATATAGGCGGGATCGGCCGCAAAGCCTTCGCCTCCATAGGCCGCATTCGTGCCCAAAATCTCCACTCCCGGCATCTTGCCGCCAAAACCGTTATTGAAGATGTAACCGATAGCGCATTGCGGAAAACTCGTCACCGGATCGACGCTGAGCGCGGGATTACATTGTCCCGGAGCCGACGGATCGGTGACCAGCGGCTGATCAATCGAACGATTGCGCTGAAACTGGGCGCCGCCAGGGCCGTTCTGATCAGTCAAGGTAATGTCAGAATTGGAGTAACTAACAACAGTGTCGTTTAATAGCGTCGGCGAGATTGTGTGGGTGAATCGCGCTACCAGACTTGTGCCCGGCCCAAAGAAGCGGTTCTGGATGGTCGGGAATACGCTCGCGGCGGGTTTGGTCATTCTCAGGTAGCTCCACTGCGGGGCGAGCACGGTCGTATCCCAGGCGTCGTGAATGTAGCGAAATGAGACCTTGAATCTGTCAGTCAAGACTTGATCGATGCGAAATAATTCTTCTCGCCAGTAAGTAGAAGGAGATATTGCGGCGTTGTAACAGCGATTAGGGTCTGTGGGGTCGGGACTGGCAGGATTGAAATTGACGAGGCTGAAGTTACAACCAACGGACGCATCTGGCAGCGGTATTAGATTCGCGTTCAAGATTGCCAGCGCGTTTTTGTCCACGCTGACCGTGCCAAGAACTCCTTGCAGATGTGGCAGTGGAACCAGAGTTCCAGGACTTCCGCCCGGCGACACCGACGGACAATCCGGAAACTGCGCGCGCACAAACGTTCCCGAGTTCAAGGGGCACACGTCGCTAAAATCGAAGTCCTGGTAAACAGCTCCCGTCCCTGGATTCGTCTGCAGGTTTTCCCTAATTCCTCCCGATTGCAGGATGAGGCCGCGCTCTTTCAATCCCGGCACCGCCTCGTTGTACTCCGTGGGAGTTTTCTCCAATCGAAATTCCTCAGAGTAAAAGAAAAAAGTTTTATCCTTTTGCTTGTTAAAAACACCGGGAATGAAAAGCGGACCGCCGATCGTACCCCCGAAGTCCTGGCGCCGGTAAAGTGGTGCCTTAGTTCCAAATGTCTGCCCGCCAGTGAGATCCCCAGGAGGTGGCGGCGATGTGTAAACAACGTCGAAGAAATTGCGCGAATTAAACGCCTCATTTCGCACGAAATCGTAGAGATTGCCGTGGACCCGTGCGTTTCCCGATTTCGTGGTTACCTGCACCGTGCCCGATGCCGTGCGCCCAAACTGCGCGCCATAGTTAGAAGTCAGCACCTTCACTTCCTGAATCGCATCGAGGCTGGGATATACCATGAGCGTGCTCGACGCTCCGTTCAGGCCGGTGTTAAGCACGTCGCTGCCGTCAACTTCAAACGTGTTGTACTCGACGCGGCCTCCATTCACGCTGTATTTGACACTGCCTACTACTCCGACCTTGGCTTCGTCCTGCCCCGTCTGATTACTGACGCCGGGCGCGAGCGCGATCAGTTGCGTGAAATTACGGCCGTTGAGTCCGATCGACACAACTTCTTTCTGCGTAATCGTTCCCGAAACGGTGGCACTCTCCGTCTCTACTTTTCCCAGCCCACCCGACTCGACGTTGACTTCTTCAGCCTTCGCCTTGGCCGGCACAAGGGCCGCGTCCAGCGTCAACTCAAGGCCCGCAGTTAGCGTAATGTTGTCAAACGGCATCTCCGCGAAGTTCGGCGCTGTTACTACCAGCTTGTATGTACCGGGTTCGAGTCCGGTAAATGAATAGACTCCCTTTTCGTTGACCGGCGTTTCCAGTTTCGCCCCGGTGGTGCTGGTCAGGATGGCTTTCGCATCAGTCACGACGGCGCCGGTCTGGTCGGTCGCCGCTCCGCTGATCGCGCCTTTGTCGCCGACAATTTTGCGAGTTGTTTGAGCCAGAAGCGCAGCGACTTCCGCTTGGCCGGCTCCTTCGGCGTCGACCACGCGCTTGGCGCTCGCCGGTTCCAGAATGGCGTCCAGCGTCATCTTTCGACCCGGCGTCAGCGTGATGTTTTCGAAGACGACGTCGGCAAACGTATCCGCCGATATCGTCACCGTGTAAGTCCCGGGATAAAGTCCGGTGACGGAATAAACGCCCTTGTCATTGACCGCAAGCGCGAGCCTCGCGCCCGTAGCGCTCGTCAGCACTGCTTTTGCATCCCGCACCACCGCCCCGGCTTTTGCGGTCACCGTCCCGCTCAGGCTGGCCTTATCGATCGCCGCATTTTGTTGTTCCTGAGCAACGATTAGCGGCAGCCCGAGAAACATCAGCATTATCACGCTGGCGACACGGGCAAAAAAACATGACGCAACGCACGGCACACTAATCGCTCCGGGAGAAATAGGTAATTAAGGATGAAATGGCAAAGCGGGATTGTATATGACCGGTCAGAACGCAAAAGTTAACAGAATGTGAATTCCGCCAGATGACTTTTCTCCCAAAGACGTTTCATAACGCTGCCCGTGTTGCTCCCATTAAGGATGAGCAGCAGCGGAAAAGTATTTCACTTTAGCCGCATCGTATTTGCGGCAAAAGTGCTGAATCAAAATATCTTCCGCGCGGTTTCGTTACGGAATTTTCACTAATTTGTCATACAACCTTAACATCGCTCGGCAGCGCAGCAGATAGACTCGGGCTGCAATTCAAGCTTTGCTGCGCGAGTTGATCAGCACTTTGGCCACCCGCTCAGCCCATTCGCTCAAACTTGTTGCGGACAAAAAGTGATCGCTGGTTGGTTAGCGTTTTTCTGCCTGCGTGTGGCGCTGTGCCTCACGTGCGACGAAACAGTTTCAAAACCATTTTGAGAGAGGGATCAATACTATGTCGCGTATGAAATCGATTTTCGCGTGTCTGTTGTTGACAGCGGTCGTGGGCATTGTGCCTCTGGCACAAGCTGCACAGACGGTCGAACTAACGATGGCAGGCTCCTCCGGAGCGTGGCAGAGCCTGGGGGTCGGTACCTATAACTATTGTCAGACTGGTGGTGTTACGTGCTTCCATTGGACGAGTGCTTCCAACGTCGTAAACCTCACTGACTCGCGCGTGACACCCGTCAACGTTGACCCCGGCACTCTCTGGGTCGTCTGGAGCGTTGTCGGCGGCAACGTAGCCAAGGTGTGGTCTGACGATAAGGTCGACACCATCGTCGGGAACCGCTGCTTCTTTGCTCAACCCCAGTGCAGTGTAAGCGCTACGTTGTCCAGTCTCTCGGGCAGCGGTTCGACGCAAATCGCTGCCTCTATCTGGGGCTCGGACACGGCTTTGCCTTCATCTGTTATTTCCGTCTTCACAAGCGGAACTCTAGTTAATGCCGTTGCTACAGACGTCCGACCGGAAGACGCGGCTTTCGAATCCTGCCGCGTGAACTCCTTGCTCGGCGCAGGATCCTATGGCGGCGCCGCCAGCGACGGGCTGGACGGACTCGGATACAACTCAAATTGGGCCGCGGGCATTTGTCCGGCTGCGGGTAGCGCGGCATCGGCCTACGTGGGAAACCAGATCAAGAGTGCATACCCTGGCAGCACGTCCGTAGCCAACGTTCTGGCGTACAACATCACGGGTAACGATCCTATCAGTGGTACGAAGATTCCAACCTATACGGTGGTGCCGTTGGGCGCTGATGCGGTGGTGTTCTTCTTCGAGCGCGACAAGGGCGAGCTCACGAACCTAACGAATGTCAGCCCGCAACAACTGCAGCAGGCATTCTCCGGCACCAACTGCGACGCGAGTGCCTTCGGTCTGGCTGCTGGTAACATTGGTATCTTCCTCCGTGAGCCCCTCTCGGGTACGATGACTGCCACGGAAAACACCGTATTCCGTAAACCCTCGGTCTACACGGGTACGGGCTCTGGTGATATTCTTGGCGTTAGCCAGGAAGCCAACGTCGGCGCTAACAACCCACTCGATGGGCAGTCTGGAACGTGCTTGAACGGTCTCGGCGCGCGGTATCGAGGCGTCGGCGCTGGTGAAATCACAAAGTGGGTCCAGAACTCTGGCGCCAAGCTCGGCACGGATGGCATCGGCTACACCTTCTTCAGTTACGGCAACTTCAGTTCTGTGGCCAATAACACCGCTTACGGTTACGCCACGTTGAACGATGTCGATCCGATTTTCGCGAGCTACGGACCGCAGAACTCAACCGGCGCCGGATACGATCCCGGTCAACCCGCCGGGGCTGGTGTGCTGCCCGGAGCGGCCAACCTCCCTGCCTCTTGCAGCGGAGCATTCCCCTGCCCCGAAAAAGATATCTGGGCCGGCGGCCTCTCATTCCCGAACGTCCGCAATGGCACCTACAACGCGTATTCGGTCATTCGCGTGATCGCGTACGCGGGTGGATTAACGAATGCAAAAGCACTCGTGAAAGGCGCACAGGTAGCGGTTGTCGATGCCGTTCCGGACTACGTGCCGGCGGTAAAGACGGTCGGGGTCACCCAAACCGATCCGGGCTTGGAACTGGTGCGCTCGCATTATCAACAGTACGATGGAGCCGGCACCCTTATCGGCGCAGCTCCAGTTAACAGCGGGACAGCAGAAAAGGGCGGCGACGCCGGCGGCACTATCCTGCCATGTGCCACCACGACGACGTGCTCCAAAACTACGCAGCAAGTTCAGGGTAACCAGGGTCTTCAGGTTCGACCGTAACTGGATGGCTGGTTGTCTTGAACAAGAATACGGAGGGCGGGTCGTGTTATCGGCTCGCCCTCTCTTTATGAGCTCATTGCGGGTTTGGGGAAAGTACGGTGCCAATTTTTTGCCATTCAAATTCATAAGATTACTTACTCTCGGAAGCACGCTGCTATTTTTGGCGCAAACTAGCGCTGCCCAACTCGCGCCGGCAACTCCGCCTTTGGCCGATCCGACCGACTCCCACTTCAAGGGTGTGCATGAGGACTGGACTACGCCCGCGCTGACCGGCAGCAATCTTATGCCCGCCATGCCGCTAGAATTCTTCAACGACTACCCTCGCTACACAATGGAACTATTAAGAGTGCAGTGGCGGATGGGCGATCCAATCGATCTTTACGTAATGAAGCCCAAGGGAATAAAAAAGCCACCTGTGATCTTGTACCTCTATGGGTATCCCACGGACACGGATATTTTCAAGAATGATGATTTCGAACAACTTGTGACTAAGAACGGCGTAGCCGCCGTCGGCTTCGTTTCCGCGCTCACCGGTCACCGCTACCACGACCGTCCCATGAAGCAATGGTTTCTCAGCGAACTGCAAGAATGCCTCGCAACTTCTGCGCACGACGTTCAGATGGTGCTGAATTATCTGGATGCCCGCGGAGATCTGGATATGAACCGTGTAGGGATGTTCGCGCAAGGGTCAGGAGCAAGCATCGCGATCCTGACTTCAGCCGTCGATCCGCGTATCAAAGTGCTTGAGGCCATGGATCCGTGGGGCGATTGGCCAACTTGGCTCTCGACTTCTCCATTCGTGCCGGAGGCCGAACGGCCTGAGTATGGAAAGTCAGAGTTCCAAAAAAAAATATCCACTCTCGATCCAGTCGATTGGCTGCCGAAAGTTCAAGCCAAGAAAATCCGGCTTGATGACGAACTCTTCGACACCATCACTCCCGCAGCCGCCAGAGAAAAACTGCGCGCCGCAGTTCCCACCGGCACAAATGTTATGCTCTACAAAAATATGGAAGAGTTCAAAGCAGCTTTCCAGGACGGCAAAAACCTGGAGTGGATTCAGCACGAACTCCAGTCTCTACCCGTGCCGGACGGCCCGACCCGAAAATGACATCTGCCGCACAATAAGCCAGGCGATTCCGAAAAATTTGCGTCCCGTCATCATTCCGTCTATCGTTGGATGCGCTCTTCGACTCCATCCACCATGAACGGTCGCCTCTTCTTCTGGTCGCTCACCTCTGCGCTCGCCGGGTTTCTCTTCGGTTTTGACACCGTCGTTATTTCCGGCGCCGAAAAAACAATTCAATCGCTCTGGGGGCTGAGTCCCAGCCTGCACGGCATCGCCATGGCCTCCGCACTCTACGGCACCGTCGTCGGATCACTCATAGGCGGCTGGCCCGTAGACCGATTCGGTCGCAAGGCCACGCTGCTTTGGATCGGCGTTCTTTATTTCGTAGGCGCTGTAGGATCGGCGCTGGCGACGAACGTCTCCTTGTTTATCATCGCGCGCGTCATCGGCGGCCTCGGCATTGGCATCTCCACCGTCGCGGCTCCGCTCTACATCTCAGAGATCGCTCCTCCAAAGCATCGTGGAAGACTTGCCGGCATGTTTCAATTCAACATTGTTTTCGGCATCCTGGTCGCTTTCGTCTCCAATGCGTTGCTCGCCGGCGTGGGCGAAAATGCCTGGCGCTGGATGCTGGGCGTGGCCGCCTTTCCGTCACTTCTCTACGCGCTGTTGTGTTTCGGTATTCCCGAGAGTCCGCGTTGGCTGCTGGCGAAAAAGGGCGATCGCGAGGCCGGCCTCAAAGTCTTGCGACGGATTGAACCCGAAGCCTCAAATGCTGAGATTGAGGCCGAAGCCAACGAAATCGCCGCTGCGTCTTCGGAGAAAGCCTCCTCCGGCCGTTTCTGGACCGCTCGTCTTCGCAAGCCGATCCTTCTCGCCATTCTCATCGCGTTTTTCAACCAGCTCTCCGGCATCAACGCCATCCTCTATTTCGCCCCGCGCATCTTCGAACTCACCGGCTTAGGCGCAAAAGCCGCGCTGCTGCAGTCAATCGGCATCGGCGTCACTAACCTTGTATTTACGTTTGTAGGCTTGTGGCTCATTGACCGGCTGGGCCGGCGCACCCTCCTTTATATAGGCTCATTCGGCTACATCGCCTCACTCGGTCTGGTTGCATGGGCGTTCTTCACCGAGCATTACACGATCGTCCCGGTCTGCATCTTTGCCTTCATCGCGGCCCACGCAATCGGCCAAGGCGCAGTCATTTGGGTCTTTATCTCCGAAATATTTCCCAACCGTCATCGCGCGGAAGGCCAGTCCCTGGGCAGTTTCACCCATTGGATCTTTGCCGCATTGCTCACAACTTTTTTCCCTAAAATGGTTTCAGCTTTTCCTCCCGGCTACGTCTTCTCATTCTTCGCCGGCATGATGGTGCTGCAATTAATCTGGGTGAAAATGTTCGTGCCAGAGACGAAGGGCGTTCCGCTGGAGCAGATACAGAAGCAACTTGGGATCGAATAGAGTTAGGCCACATGACACGACTACGTTTCTTCGCCGTCTTTTCCGCGCTGGTCATTATCATGCTCCCGCCCTGCGCAGCTCACGGGCAGGATTCCACCAGTTGGCTATCCAGTCTGTCCCAAGCCAGGGACTACATCCAAAAGCGAGCGTCAAGCTACGACCGGAGTGGAGGCAATGCCGATGCGCGACCCATTGCCGCTGGCGAAACTCTGGCTCTGCTGGATGATGCGGGACCGGGCCTAGTCAGCCACATCTGGGTCACGATTGCGAGCGACGATCCGCATCATTTAAAAGCGCTAGTTCTGCGCATGTATTGGGACGGCGAGGCCGCGCCCAGTGTGGAAACTCCCATTGGAGATTTTTTCGGCCTTGGTCTCGGCGATTATTTTCTCTATGAGTCTCTCCCCTTGTCGGTTGGCTCCGACAAAGCGTTGAATTGTTTTTTCCCCATGCCCTTCCAGAAGCATGCGCGAATCACAGTGACCAACGAAGGGAAGCAGCGGGTCGATTCGTTCTACTTCAACATCGACTACCGCGGATACTCCAAGCCTTTACCCGCAGACACGCTCTACTTCCATGCGCAGTACAGGCAAGCCGCGCCCGCCAAAGGTTGGACCAATCAATGGCAGAACAACAACGACTCGCAAATCGAGGCTAAGAAAAACCTGGATGGTGACGGCAACTACGTGTGGATGGAGGCGAAGGGCAGAGGACACTTTGTGGGAGTGACCATGTCCGTTCTGCAAAATCAGGATGGCTGGTGGGGCGAGGGAGACGACATGTTCTTCGTGGATGGCGAGAACCAGCCATCCATCAATGGAACCGGCTCGGAAGATTATTTTCTAGGCGCATGGGATTTCGGCAATCACGCATTTTCCTATGGCCTATATGGCGCGCCAGTGAAGGGTGAGGAGTATGCCGGAAGCCGTTCTTCGGTGTATCGCTTTCATCTTGATTCGCCGATCACGTTTACGCAGTCATTGCGGGCGACGATTGAGCACGGCCACGCCAACCATCGATCCGACAATTATTTCTCGGTCGCCTACTGGTACCAGACTGAGCCGCACGCGCCGTTTCCCGCTCTGCCGTCCCTCGAACGAAGAATTCCTCGACTTTATTCGGTGGGTGGGCCAGGGAATGCTGCGAAATAATCGGCACACAATCAACGTCGCAGACTAGTTCGAACTGCGCTGAATATTAATCAGTTCGCCCGCGTGCGCGCGGAACCGCAGCATACCCTCAGCGTCGGTCTTTAGACTTTCGCCGGTAGAGATCTTATAGCCCGTGCGCGGCCGAAGACCGCCCACATTGAACGTTCGCATAGTGGTTCCCGGAACTTCTATCGCGACCACATCCGGCGAAAAAGTTACGCGTAGCTTACCAATCCGAAGATCGTAGTTGGCGGAATCGAAAGCATGGATCGTCACCTCCATCATGCCGATGTGCATGCCGTAGCGCATCTCGCGCAGCACCATCGATATGATCTCCGGATATTCATGATAGTAACTGTTATGCGCGGGCAGTCCGGCAGCATCGTATCTTTCTGGCATCCAAACATCGCGCAGCAAGTCTGATTCAACGTTATCTAAGAGTGCCGCAAACGTGTTCCGATCGCCGTTGCGCACGCGCGTGGCCATGTCCAGCCACCAGATGGAATGGCGAAGATCATTTCATAACGCAGAGAAATCAGGATGGCAGCACTCTGTGATAAAGTGGACTACAATGGCAACTTTGCGGCACTTGCCTTCGGTTTGCCCGACGCTAACAACGCCGGCAAACTGCTTCATCGGTTGGATGCGGGAGCACAAACGCATCCCGGCATGCGGGGCACGTACAGCTGATCGCGAATACCGGCAGACAAGTTGCTCCTCATGGAGCGATAGCGCTCGGCGCTCTCCGCGTCGCCGCAAAACTCGGCAACGTCCGCCATTCGATCGAGAAGATAGAGCGCCATAACATTGGTATCGAGGGTGTAGCCGCTGCGGCGAAACACATCGATGAACAGTGGCCCATCCGCGCGCAGGAGTTTGTGCGCGGGATCGTATTTGGCCAGGACCCAATCTGTAGCCTGGCGCAAATGCGCATAATGAGCCCGCAACCAAGCCTCGTCGCCGGTGCCAGCCGCGTATTCCGAAGCAGCCAGCACCCAGAAAATATTGGGCCCGGTCTGGTTTGATTTTGCGATGGAAATATAGGTGGGCGCGCCATTTTCGAAGTGATGCGGCATCTGTCCGTCGGCGCGCATAGCGCTCTCGCTCCGCTCCAGTATTTTGCCGGCCTCAGCCTGCAACAGCGGATCGCCGGAGTAGCTGAGCGTAACAACCGTCGGCCACTCGTCATAATCGAAAAAATTAAAAGCATCGCCATAGGGGCGATCGGGAGTGGCGAGCGTAGGATATGCGCTGCCACGCTCAGCGTAAGACCCCAGCACCCCGGCAGCGCTTCCATAAACTGCGGCGAAATATGCTGCCGAGTCGCTCGCTGCCCGCTCGCCGCCCCCGATCATGTTCTCAGCATGGTGTGCAGGAAAAGATAAATCGTTGGCGTAGATTTCAAAAGCGACGGTTCGCTTCTGCGATTGCTCAACCGACGGGATTAGTGATTTCAACGGCACCGCTCGCGACGATGGTGATAATGGAATCCAGGCATCGGCCGTTTCCTGCGACACCTGCGGCCGCAACTCAATACCGGCCGCAAAGGTGCCGTCGCCAGAGAGAAGCACGCTTTCCGCAATGCCACTCTCGTCATCCGGCACGACGGCCACCGATCCGTAAGCGCGGTCCATCGTATAGAAGAGCCGCAACGGATCGCGCGACATAAAAGCCTTGTGCTGCCCAGCAACATACTGCACGACGCCGCGATCAAAAATTCCCAACAGCATCCATTGCCGAAACGCCATTCGCACGCGCGGTTCGACCATACTCCAAGCAGACGCCGGCCAAGTCATCTCCACATGCACACCACGATCGGCGGCGCCGAGCGAGAGCGTTAATGCGGCCGTATCCCCGTTTCCTGAATCTCCCTGCACCCACGTCAGGCGAAGCGTGATCCGCTGCGGCCTCTGCTCAAGCATTTCGACACGCGTTGAGCCAGCGCCTGTCTCGTCCCCGTCATCGCAGCGAATGCCGTCCAAGGCAAGAAGATTGAAACCGAACTTGCGCTTTCCAGTGTGATCCGCTGCCAAACGCAAGATGGTGTGATGCGCTCGATCAAAAACCAATTCGATGTGATCATTGGCAAGTGTTATCTGGCCTGCGGTTTCGCTGTAGGAAACGACGTGAGATGAGGCCGCAGTCTGCCCGGCGGCACCCGCGCTAAGCACCACGAAGACGGCGATTGCGAAAAGCCCAAGATTAATCTTGCGGAGAGTAAAGCTCATGCGAAATGGCCAGTCAAAATTCCCTCGCATCCTACGGTCGCACGATCACCATCACCACTCCGTGCGGAGGCACCATCGCTGAAAAATCTCCAGTGAACTTTCCCAATTCTTTGTGCGCCCAAAGGTCGCGCACTGTTGCGGGCACGTGAGCCGGATAACCAATTTGTTCCCACTTCAAAGGGATCTGCTGCTCCGAGCCGCCGCGATTCAGGAGCGCCACCGCGCGGCTCCCATCCTGTTGCTCTTTGGACCACACCTCGCGATCACCGTCTTTCCATACACGCCGTCCCTCGCGTCCGAGCGCATCCTGATTTACGCCAATCACCTCCTTATTAATAAGGAGGTCGCGGATCTCGGGCGTCATGCTGCGCAGATCGTTGCCCGCCATCAAGGGCGCCGCCAGAATTGCCCACAAGCTAAAATGCGAACGATATTCGATCGTACTCATCCCCCCGTTCCCCACTTCCAGCATGTCGGGATCATTCCAGTGTCCCGGCCCGGCAAAAGATTCCAATCCAACTTGCAGATCGAGTATGTCCACCACTCCGCGCCTGCAACAGCTTCCGTCGGGCCATTTCTCGTGCGACTCCCACGTGTCATTAATGTCGTCAGTGGTGCGCCACAGATTCCCGCCTACATCCTTGCCCCATAACCACGGCTTCGCCTTCCCCCATTCACAGATGCTCAGCACAATCGGACGGCCGCTGGCATCAAGCGCGTCGCGAATCAATCCATACGACGCTTGCGCATCCTGCGTTGTGGTATTGCACCAGTCATACTTCAGGTAATCAACTCCCCACGCAGCGTATTGCAGTGCGTCTTGAAACTCGTGACCGCGTCCACCCGGGCGCCCCGCGCAGGTTTTCGAGCCGGCATCGGAATAAATTCCAAACTTCAGCCCCAGCGAATGAACATAATCCGCCAGCGCCTTGATCCCTGAAGGAAAGCGTTGCGGATCGGCAATAATATTTCCATTCGCATCGCGCGCCACCTGCCAGCAATCGTCGATCACAATGTACTGATAACCCGCATCCTTCATGCCCGATTTCACCATCGCATCGGCCATGCCCCGAACCAGTTCGTCGCTCACGTCGCATCCAAATTTATTCCAAGTGTTAAATCCCATCGGCGGAGTAAGCGCCAACCCAGCCGAGACTGGCGGTTTCTCCGCAAATACCGTCGCGGTCAGGGACACAGCAAGAACTGCGAAAATCCAGATTCGTTGTCTCATGCTAGTGATCTCAAGATAATGCACCCGAAAAATTAATAACGCATAATCGCATTTGTGGCACGCTACGCCATCGCTGCACTCTAGTCAACTTCGCCGCGCTAACATTTCTCGTCGCGTTTCTTTGGCCGCTGTGCACGTCAGTGTACAATCTGGGCCGCTGCGATCGTAATTTTTCGCTCGCGTCTTCTCAGGAGGACAGATGTTTCGGTGGTTATTCTTGCTAGTCGCGGCGGGCGCCCTCAACGCGCAAAGTGTTCCTCATTTGCAAAATCCTGGCTTTGAAGCGACCGCTAGTCATGCGGGACAAGTATCGGGATGGGAAGTCTCAAGCAGCCCGGATGCGAAGGGCGTCGTAATTCAAGTAGACGACGCTCAAGTCAACGAGGGAAGCCGCTCTCTGCGAATCGACACTAAGCAACCGTCTGACGTCAAGGTCAGCCAGGAGTTGTTTCTTCCGGCCGGCTCAATCTGGAAAGCCAGTGTCTGGATCAAAGGCGCGGCCGTTGATTCGAAGCTCGACAACGATCAACGCGGCGCCTTAGAAGTGGAAACGCCGGCGGGCAATCAGGGCAAAGCGTCGTCGCCGGCAGGGACATTCTCGTGGCAACGGGAGGAAATTAATTTCCGCGTGCCTTCACCGGGCCGCATTCGCATCGCTCTTCTGTCGGATTATTCGGGAAAGCTTTGGTTCGATGACGTTCGCCTCGAACCGTTGACACTATCTCAGGCGAACGATGTCTATATCAAGAACTCGAAACTCAGCCAGCGGCCGATTGACTTGAAGCAGGGAGGGCAATTCATCGAACCGCTCTGCCACATGATTCCCTCTATGCTCGCTCAGCAGGTTGAGAGTGACAGTTTCGAGGAAGAAACTCCATGCGAGCCTGCGTATAAACGCGGCATCGATTGGCCGAACCGCCCCTGGTACCCCGACGGCGCGGTTCACGATGCAACCTTTTATCTGGATACATCGGATCCCTACAACGGCAAAGTGTCCGAGAAGATCGAATTGCCCGTGGCACGGGCGCGCGCTGGAATATCGCAAGACGGCTTCTATTTGAAGCAAGGTGTAGGCTACCGTTTGCACTTGCACATAAAAGGCGCAGGTCACCCGCGCGTATGGGCGTCTCTGCGCGGCGCAGGTGGCCTGATCGCGGGCCCGGTGCTCATCAACCACGTAGAAGACACTTGGCAAACTGCCGAAGTCCTATTGCGCGCACATCGCACGATTGCCAATGCAACGCTGACTATCGAATTTGAAGGCCCGGCAACGTTGAACCTCGATCGCATTTACCTGATAGGCGAAGAAGCTGTGCTCGGCCTGTGGAAGCCAGACGTAGTCGCTGCTCTCAAGGCCATGAATCCCGGCATCATTCGCTTCGGCGGAAGCATGATCGAAGTCTACGAGTGGGAGAAATCAATTGGCCCATGGGACACCCGCGTTCCTTACGTCACTGGGCCATGGGGTGGACTCGAACCGAATTTTGTCGGGGTAGAAGAATTTGTTCAGCTCTCGCGTTATGTGGGCGCGGAGCCGCTGATCTGTGTCCGTTGGAGCGGCAAGAAGCCGCAAGACGCCGCCGATGAAGTCGAGTATCTGAACGGCAGCGCGCAAACGCATTGGGGAAAAATCAGAGCGCAGAATGGCCATCCCGAGCCCTACGGCGTCAAGTACTGGCAGATAGGAAACGAAGTGCGGGGCTCGGACTACGACGAGTCCGTCCGCACTTTTGCTGAAGCCATGCGCAAGGTGGACCCGGGAATCAAGATTCTCTCGGCATTTCCCTCTACCGAAACCCTGACCAACGCCGCTGGCTCGCTCGATTATCTCTGCCCTCATCATTACGAAGTGGCGGATCTGCCCACAGAGAAAGCGAGCCTCGACTTTCTGAAAGATCAGGTCGCCCAGCACGCGGCAGGAAAGGACATTCGCGCTGCTATTACCGAGTGGAATACAACTGCCGGAGAGATGGGCTTGACCCGGGGCATGTTACTAACTCTCGGCAACGCGCTCAGCGCCTCGCGTTATCAGAACTTACTGCATCGTTATTCTGACTTAGTCGAGATAGCCGCGCGGTCTAACTTGTCCGATAGCTTTGGCTCGGGAGTGATTCAACCCGGTCCGGGCTGGCTCTATCTCTCTCCAACTTATTATTCACAGCAGCTCTATCAGCGGGCAGCTGGCACATATCCGTTAGAAATCTCGCGTTCCACAAAGATTTCCTGGGAGCTCGAAGATCCCGACCTGAGCGCTACTCTGAGCTCTGATGGAAAAGTACTGCGCGTTTTTGCGGTGAATTCCACAGCAGAGGAAGAGAAAGTGCAATTTCATCTGGATGATTTTTCGTCGTCAATCTCGGGAGGAGAAATCACAGTTTTAAAAGATAGAGAAGACGCTCGCGATTCAGAGGCGATGAACTCTCAAAATGACCCGAAGCGAATCACCACATCTTCTCAAGCAATCAGTCTGCAGGGGCGCGAGTTCTCTTTTTCGTTTGTACCTTTCAGTGTAACCATGCTCGAACTGAGGCTTGAGCCGCCCAGTTCAGCGCGTTGACTGCATTACTACAGCCACACCGATAACTTCTTTACTTCGCATCTGACAATGTTGAGATGGCCTGCATCCTTTGCCGCCATGCAGCACGGTTCTGCGGACTTAGCAGATAAAGTTGCATGCTTCCACTCACTTGGTTGCGCGCGACACCTTGGTTTGGGTCATCGGAACGGAGATCCCGTCCTTGTCCATAGTTTTGCCACCATTCTCCCCAGGCTGCTGCGCCGGTGCCCCCGAACCAGTCATTTACATTCACTTCGATTACGTCAGCATCGACCGACGCGCGCAGATGCTGGGAGCCAATCGCCTCAATGCCTACACCATAACCTTCTTTGTCGGTAAGTGAGGCGAAAACAAAATTGCGCTTGCTGCTGCGGAAATCATTCGTCCCCAGGGGAGTGTCGTCCAGCGCGAAAGTTTGAGTAGGAGCAACAGATTGCAATCCCAAAGAGTGCGCCATGGCAAATCCATCATTGCGCCCAATATGATCGTCGGGATAAACCGTCCATTCGCCGCGGCGGCGCCACTGTAATTTGTCGCACCAGAGTGGGACGCCGAACCGCAAGCCGACCTCCCGCGCCCGCGTGTCGGCCCCAGTAAAGGTGAAGTCATAACTGACACGTATGCCACCCTGAGGAGTGACGCGAAATCGCAATTCGCCAGCAAAGTCGCGGTAGGCGCCGGTTTCAATCACTTCGTAGTCATCGCCCGCAGGGCGAACTTCGATTGGTTGCGTGAGCCGCCAGCTCTCAAAGATGGGAAATTCGTTGAGCGTGGACTCGATCGGTAGCACATGAAGCTTCGGCGTTCCATACAAAACCGAATGACGATCAATAAGCGCCCGCCGAATGCGGCCATTCGCGCCATCGAAGGCGATCTCGAAATGATCGCCCTCAACGGTGCTGCCAAGAAATCGTTCGAGCGGTCCGCCCAGCCAAAATACCTCGTGCAGATAGCGGAGTGGCGCAGGCTTAGCAGCGGCGACCGAGCTCACGGCGGGAGCAACTCCCAGTTGCATACGCGCGGAAATCACCGGCTGTCCTTGTCTATCGAGGAAGCTTACCGATAAGGCATCGCCAAGTTTGGTCGACGATCCGACGGGAATCGAAATCTTGCCGGTGGTGTGAGGGGCTATGTCAGGATGAAGCGTTCCGTGCTGCGCGCCCACTGACCATTCCACACTCAGTTCCGAGGTATTGGTAAATTCGTAGCGGTTGTCTATGGTGATAGTTGCGGCGTCACCCTGCTTCCATGCGGGGTAATCACGCTCCTGGAGATGCACGGGCGACATCAGCATTTTGACGTGCCAGAATTCTGGCTTCTTGCGGCGCCATCCGTCCACGATTCCCCAGGGAGCGTCGCCGACAATGCCGCGTCCAGGCATGTGATAAATGCCGTCGAGGGCATGTTCGGGATTTCCAATTCCGCCGCGGCCGTATTCAGAGTCGCGGCCGGGAACTAGAAATATGTCATCTACCCAGGCCCAGATCATGCTGCCCTGGACATTTTTGCTGGTCTGCACGGCGTCCCAAACCGCGATCAACGGATCGATGTAATAATCGCGATCGCCGGGATCGAGCCACATTTCACGTATGTCGCCCCAGAGGTCGCCCTGGAAGATGCAAAAGCTCTCATCCCAAATAATCGGCACTTTTTCGTCTTCACGCTCTTTCATGCGGGCGAGCGTGATCGGATTGTGCATCGTGTCCAGTTCTAGCGTCGCGCTTTGCCCGGCGCTCGTCGGACGCGTAGGATCGTATTTTTTCACGAACTGGTGCGCTGCCTCAAAATCCGGCCCCCACGTGCTTTCATTTCCCACCGACCAAATGATCACGCTCGGATGAGAGCGGTCCCGATCCAATATTTCAGCGGTCCGTTGCACGAAGGTCGGCAAATAGCGGAGATCGGAACTCTCATCGACCCAGCAAAACGGACTCTCTGCTTCGACGTAAAAGCCCAACTCGTCAGCGTCGTCATAGACATATTCAGAGGGCAGCATGACTTCGGTGCGGAAAGCGTCGAGATTCGCCTCTTTCATTAGAAGCAGATCGCGACGAGCGAGATCGGGCGTGATCGTGCGACCGCTTAATGGAGCCGCTTCGTAATAACCGACTCCGCGTAGTTTTACTGGAGTGCCATTAATCAGAAATTCAGTGCCGCGAATTTCTACCTGACGAAAACCGGCGCGCCGTGAAACCACCTCACCGTTCGACCCGGAACCCACCAGCTTCGCGCTCAGCGTATAGAGCAATGGATGCTCCGCCTCCCAATGCTGGGGGCTGGTCACATGAAATTCCACGCGCTGCTCCATTCGCGACCAGGGCGCAAGCCTGATGTCGAGACGATCGTTCGCAAGAGCGACGGAATGGCCCGCAGGATCCTTCAAAGAAAACAATAGAGGAACGCCGCTGATCTCCTGATTAGATTCGTTCTCGACGGTGAAATCCAAAGTCAACGTACAGTCTCGATAATTTGAGTCAAACACTGTTTGCACGTGAAAACGTCGCACATGAACTTCAGGCAAGCTCAAAAGCCGCACCGGACGGAAGATTCCCGCAAGCGGGAAGTTCGCATAGGAACTCATGTCATCGAGATGGGAAGAGAGAGTGTTCTCCCGCACCAAAACAGCCAGCAGATTATCGCCGCCTGGGTGAGCGGCGTTAGTGACGTCGAGTTCAAAGGGAGAGAATCCCCCTTCATGCGAGCCGACTCGTTGGCCGTTGAGCCAAACCTCCGCTCCGCTATACACGCCATCGAAAAGCAGCTTAATGCGACGGCCGCGAAAGCTGGCTGGAATTTGCAGATGCCGGCGATAGCCACCGGTTCCTTTGTCGCTCTCGAAACCTTCCATGATCCAGTGGGAGGGAACTGTGATGCTTTTCCAATCCGCGTCGGAGAAGTTCGCCTGGAAAAATTCAGGCTCGGGATCTGGCCTGAATCGCCATGTTCCGCTGAGATTCATTGAGGGCGTTGTCTCGTCGGTGATGCTCAGTCCGGCCGCCAAATCGCCGGCTTCCACGGTGCGCTTCGCTGATGCGCCGTTCGCAAGTTGCGCGCTCGCCGTTACATCGCCTACCAGGCCAACCGGCATTTCCACCTGGAACATTCCCTTCTCGTCGGTTTGTGTGGAGGCGCGCCAGGCCTTGCCTCCCATTGTGCCTTGAAGCTCCACGGCGACATTGGCAAAGGGCAGCGTGCCGAAGCCATCGGTGACAACGCCAAAAATGTGGTTGAGAAGATCGGAAGCGACTTCGATCACCGGTGGATCGGTCCGGTTGTAGACCTCAATTTCGTTCAGGCTAACACTGCCGGCGAATCCGGAGAGGCGAAGCCCGCTTGTATTCTGCGATCCAAACTGCGCCAGAATGAGGCGTGGAAGCAAATGCGGTGAATCGCCGACGGATTGAATCAGGCGCCATTGGCCGCTATTGTCGCGAGCCTCGATATTTAGGTAGGAGAGCTTTTGATCGCCTTCCTGGCGAACGACGACCTCCTCAAACTGCACGGCTGTCGGCCAGTTTAGTTCGACCCATGTGTCCGCTGGATTGGTTCCATCTTTGGCGGCCCACCGATTGTGCGCAATGTCGCCGTCGTTGAGATTCTCAGGCTTGGTGCCCTCGGACGAACTCGACGCAGTTACCCGCGCAGTGGGGGCGAGATTTCCGTTGGGTTTCTCTTGCGCGTCAACAGAAATTGCAAGAACAATCAGAACGAGAACCGCGCGCGGAAGTCGGCTTGGCCGCATGTTGATCAGCTCCATGTGTGCTTTCCGACGGCTGCGAAGTCCCCGCGATTCGCACTATCGACACATGCGGTGCTCCCAGTCGGCGGAGAACATATTCAACTTGGCATCGGGATCTTCGGGATGAGCGCGAATCACGTCCTCGTTGACTTCGACTCCCCAGCCCGGCCCAGTTGGCACGTGATAGTAACCGTCTTTGACGGCCGGAGTTCCTGATGTTAATTCTTCGCGCCAGGGAATGTCGTAATCCTGAAACGTCTCCAGAATCAAAAAATTTGGTATGTTGGCGGCGAGGTGAATGCTGGCTATCGTCTTCAAAGGTCCATCGCAGTTGTGCGGTGCCACGCTGACGTAGTGAGCCTCCGCAATTGCCGCAATCTTTTTTGTCTCGAGGAAACCACCGGAATACGTAATGTCAGGCTGAATTACGTGGGCAGCTTTGCGCTGCAAAAGATCAAGGAATCCAAACCGGCTATAGATGTGCTCGCCCGTGGCCACGCGCAGCGGAGAAGTGGCAACCACCTGCGCCATCGATTCATTATTGTGCGCGGGAATCGGTTCTTCGCACCACCCCGGGTTATAGGGAACCATCGCGCGAATCGCCTCCAGCGCCATGATTGGACTGAAACGGCCGTGGAACTCGAGCAATATATCCACGTCTTCCCCGATTGTTTTTCGAACGGTCTCCACAGTTCGGCAAGCCTGGCCCAAATCGCTTCGCGAAATTTCTCGACCGCCTTCGCCAAAGGGATCAAACTTGAGCGCCTTGTAGCCGCGTCCCACAACATCGCTAGCTCTGTCGGCTAAATGCTTCAGGTCAGCGATATCGCTGTACCAGCCATTGGCGTAGGCTTTCACCTTGCTTCTGACTTTTCCGCCGACCAGGTTAAACACAGGCTGGCTGCAGGCTTTGCCAACGATGTCCCACAAAGCCATCTCAATCCCCGCCATCGCCGAAAACATCACCGGGCCAGTATTGTGTTCGATCTGATAAAGCCGAAACCAAAGATCCTCTATGTCGAACGGATTTTGCCCGACGACATACCGCCTGCCGAAATCAAGAATCA
>Ga0182024_10003457_pt1 | contig 37617 bp, 29 predicted proteins | sample P32metaG_FD_120480 | JGI IMG/M metagenome (GOLD analysis project Ga0182024, IMG submission 120480) | Permafrost microbial communities from Stordalen Mire, Sweden - P3-2 metaG (Illumina Assembly) | ecosystem: Environmental > Terrestrial > Soil > Wetlands > Permafrost | place: Sweden: Stordalen...
CACGAAGGTGCGGTCGATCTTGAGCATCGTGATCGGCAAGCTCTTGAGTTGCGCGAGCGAGCTGTAGCCGATCCCGAAGTCGTCCATCGCGAGCTGGATACCGAGCTCGTAGAGCTTCTTGAGTGCCGGCAGCGCCGCGTCGTCGAGCGCCGCGGTTTCGGTCACTTCCATCGTCAGCAGATGCGGCGGCAAGTCGTATTCGGCGAGCGTCGCCGCGACGCGCTCGGAGAGGCCCGGATCGCGCAGGTCGCGCGGCGAGAGGTTCACGGCGAGGCGGAACTCCGGCAGGATCGCGCGGAACGCGGCCGTCGCACGACACGCTTCGCGTAGCACCCAGCGGTCGATCCCGACGACTTGATACGAATCTTCGGCGATCGGAATGAAGGTTTCCGGCGGAATCGAGCCGCGCTGCGGATGGCGCCAGCGCGCGAGCGCCTCGCAGCCGACGATCCTTCGCGTCGCGAGCGAGACGAGCGGCTGGAATTCGACGTCGATCTGTCCGCGTTCGATGGCGTGGCGCAGATCCGACTCGAGCGCGAAACGCTCGGTGGCCTCCGCCAACATCGACGCGTCGTAAATCACGAGGCGCCCGCCGCCGCCGGATTTGGCGAACGACATTGCGGCGTCGGCGCGTGCCGCGATCGCATCGCCGTCGAGACCGTGATCGGGATAGATCGCCACGCCGATGCTCGCGCCGACGTATACGTCACGGTCCGGCAAGGCGATGGGCGCGACGAGCACTTCGGTCAACCGATCGGCGAGACGCTGAATGTCGCTCACGCTCGAAATGCCTGGCGCGAGCACCACGAACTCGTCTCCGCCGGCGCGCGCGATCACGTCGACCCCGCGGACACACTGCTGCAGACGGCTGCTGACCTCGCGCAAGACATCGTCGCCCGCGCGGTGCCCCATCGTGTCGTTGATTGCCTTGAACCGGTCGATGTCGAGCAACAGCACCGCGAAGCGGCGGCCGTCGGACCGCGCCGCCGTTACCGCGTCGCGCAGCCGCTGTTCGAGCGAGAACCGGTTCGGCAAACCGGTCAGTCGGTCGGCGTGGGAAGCTTCGAAGAGCTGGCTTTGCGCGCGCTTGAGCTCGGTGATGTCGATCGACACCCCCGCGACGCCGACCACTTTGCCGTCGCCGTCGGCCAGCGGCTCGACGTTATGGCGCAGCCACCGGTCGCCGTAGCAGCTTTCGACCCGGACGTGCCGTCCGGCGAAGACCTCTCCGAGGGCCGCTTCATCGATGAGCATCGTGCACGGCCGCCCGACGAGATCATCCGGAGCGAGCTTGAGCGAGTCGAGCGCACCGCCCGAAACGGCCGTGAAGCGTCCGTCGCGCCCGACCGTCCACAGAACGGCATCGACGTTATTGGCGACCAGACGCAAGCTGTGCGCGTTCTCGTGCAGTTGAGATTCGGCGATCGTCTGCGCGCTGACGTCTTGCAACGAGATCAGCGTCTCGTCGAAGGCCGGCACGATCCGCACGCGCACCCAGCGGGCTTGATCGGGGAATGCGTGAACGCGCTCGATCGCGACGCCGCTGCGGCGCGCGATGCGAATCTCCGGCAGCAATTCCGACGCGAGCGGATCGCTCAGCGAATCGAGGCGCACGCCGACCAGCTCGTCAGCGTGCCGCTGCAAGAGCCGTTCGGCTTCCTCGTTCGCATGCGTGATGCGCAGGTCAGGGCCGACGATATAGATCCCGTCGTGCACCGCTTCGAGCAGGTTCCCGTGACGCCGCGCGCGCGCGCGCAACCGGTCGATCAGCGGCGATGCTGCTGCGGCCAGGACGACGACGAGAGACCCGCCGAGGGCGAGCGTCAGCTCAGCGTTCGGTAGCGTACACTACGCTCCGATCTCGAGCGTGGACAACTGCTTTCATCCGTGAACGTCCGTCCTTCGATCCATCGTAGGGCCGCCCAAGCACATGCGCGCCGCGGAGCGACGCACCTGACCCATCTTCCCGTTGGGCCGAACGGCCTAACGCGAAGCGCTCAGCAAGCGAGCGTTAAGTTCCCGCCAACTCAGCGGGCAGACCCTACAGCCCGGTCGACCGCTGGATCGCCAGCGATGAAAGCGCCACGGCGACCCACAGGATGAAGCCGAAGGCCAACGGACGCGGCCCCGCCCGCAGCACGCGCGGGAGTTGCGTCTGCACGCCGATCCCGGCCAGCGCCACGCTGATCAGGAAGATCGCGACGTGTGCGATCGCGTCGTGCCAGGCGGCGGGGACCAGCCCGGTGCTGTTCACCAGCGCGGCGACCAGGAACCATAGGATGAACCAGGGCACGATCCGCCGCCAAGGAACGCGCGTGCCGGCGGCGCGGACGAGCCGAGCGCGCCGGATCGCGATCACCGCCACGATCGGCAGGATCAGCGTCGCTCGGGTGAGCTTCACGATCGTGGCGTGGTCGCCGGCGTCGCGACCATAGATGTAGCCGGCCGCGACGACCGAGGACGTGTCGTTGATCGCCGTCCCCGCCCACAGGCCGAACGATTCTTGGCTCAAGCCCAAGACGTGTCCGATCGGCGGAAAGACCAGCACCGCGACGATGTTGTAGAAGAAGACCGTCGCGATCGCCAGCGAGATCTCGGCCTCGTCGGGTTCGATCACCGACGACACGGCGGCGATCGCCGACGCGCCGCAGATCGCCGTGCCGACGCCGATCAGCGTGCGTAGCGCGCTCTGCAGCCCCAGCATCCGACCGGCGATCGGTGCCAGCGTCAGCGCGACCGCGATCGTCCCGAGCGTGACCGGCAGGGTACCGAGCCCGGTGCGCGCGACGACCGCGAGCGAGAGGCCGAAGCCCGACATGACGATCGCGGCCTGCAGCACGGTGCGCGCCGAGAACGCCGTCCCTGGTTGACACTGTTCGGGTAACGCGACGACGGCGCCCAGTGCGACGCCGAGCACGAGCGCGAATACCGGCGCACCGACGAGCGGAACGTACTGCGCGCAGACCGTCGCGACCGCCGCGATCGCGACGGTGACGGCGAGTCCCGGGAGAAGCTTACGGGGCGACGTGTGTCTCCGCGATTTCGTGCGACGCGGGATCACCGATCCCGTGCTGCAGATACGAGCGCGACAGCGCGACGTACTCGGGACCGGGATGCTCGACCCAACCCAGCGCTGCGCCTTCGAGCGTTTTCTTCACCACCGCCGGCGAGCCGGCGACGACGACGCGTGGGGGGACCTTCGCATTCGCGGCGACGACCGAACCCGCCGCCACCAAACTCTGTTCGCCGACATGCGCGCCGTTGAGCACGACCGCGTTCGATCCGACCAGCGCGCCGCGCGCGATGCGACAGTCCTCGAGGATCGCGCAGTGTCCGACGGTCACATCCTCTTCGAGCACGGTTTCACAGTTTTCGCTCACGTGCATCACCGAGTTGTCCTGCACGTTCGATCGCGCGCCGATCCGAATCGGTCCGTTGTCGCCCCGAATCACCGTCCCGAACCAGATGGAGGCTTCCTCGCCGACCTCGACGTCGCCGATCAGCACCGCGGTCGGCGCGACGAACGCGGACGCGGCGACCTTGGGCCGCTTGCCGCGATACTCGATGATCATTCCGGACCTCCGCAGAAGAACGTAGGCCCAAGGAGCCTCGTTTGAGCCAGCACCGTCACAATACCCCACTACGCGGAACGAAGGTCGTCCCCCGCCCCAAGCCCGCCGATCCGGACTACACCGAGGTCAACTACCGCTACGCGGGACAGACCGGCCACATCCACGAGGTGGTCGAGATCGGCGGGCGCGAGCTCGCCAAGGTCGGCTTCGACGACCGCAAGATCGTGTATTACTTCCTCGACGATCTCGATCGCGAAGAGGCCGCGCCCAAACGCACCTTCCACGACCTCGACGGGGAAACGAAGTAGGTCGCCATCCTTCGACAGGCTCAGGACAGGCTTTCGACAGGGCTCAGGATGACAGCGCGAGCGGTCGTGACAGCGAGTCGTTGAGCAAGCTCACGCACGCGTAGACCGCGTCGATGTGCGGAGTCGGCGTCTCGGTGAGCCGGCCCAGTTCGACGACCGCGCCGACGAGTGCGTCGATCTCGAGCGGCCGGCCCGCTTCGACGTCCTGCAGCATCGACGTCTTGTGTTCGCCGACGGCTTGAGCGCCGGCGATGCGCTTTTCGATCGTGTGCCGGAACGTGATCCCGAGCTTCTCGCCGATCTGCTGCGCTTCGCCCATCATTGCCGCCGCAAGTGCGCGGCTCTGCGGGTTGCGGCAGATCCCCGCGAGCGTCGCGTGGGTGAGGGCGCTGATCGGATTGAACGACAGATTGCCCCACAGCTTGAGCCAGATCTCGGCACGAATGTCGTCGAGCACGAACGACTTGAATCCGGCGCCGATCAGCATCTGCGCGAGCGCTTCGATCCGCTCGGTCTTCGCGCCGTCGAGCTCGCCGACTGAGAAGCGATTGCCTTCGACGACGTGAATGACGCCGGGCGCGATGACCTCGCCGGCGGGATATACGATGCAACCGACGATCCGCTCGCGCTCGATGTGCTTGTCGATGAAGCCGTCGGGATCGACTGCTTCGATCGTGCGGCCCTCATACGGTCCGCCGGTACCGTAGAAGTACCACCACGGAACACCGTTCTGCACGGTCATCACCATCGTCTTCGGGCCGAACAGTGCGCGCAGATCCGGCAGCAGCAACGGGATCTGATGCGCCTTGACGGCGATGATGACGAGATCTTGTTCGCCGGCATCGGCGAAGTTGTCGGTCACCCCGACATTCTCGGCGACGATCGCGTCACCGTCGGCTTCAACCCGCAGACCGTTGGCGCGAATCGCGTCGGCGTGCACGCGGTTCTTCTCGATGAAGGTGACGTTCTCGCCGGCGAGCGCGAGCCGCGCGCCGAGCATCCCGCCGATCGCGCCCGCGCCGACGATGCAGATATTCATGGTTCGGTTGTCCTATTCGAAGCGGTTGCGCAGGGTGCCGATGCCGTCGATCGTGACCTCGATCGTGCTGCCGGGCTTCATCTTGCCGGCGCCGATCGACGTACCGCAGGCGATGACGTCGCCGGGCATGAGCGTCGTGTCACGCGAGAGCATCGCCACCAGTCGCTGCGGCTTGATCAGCATGTCGCTCGCCAGGTAGTTCTGCCGTTCCTCGCTGTCGAGGATCGCGCGAATCGTCAGCGTGTCGGGGTCGAGTCCGGTCGCGATCACCGGACCGAACGCGCCGAACGTGTCGAAGCTCTTGGCGCGCGTCCACTGCGCGAACGACGGGTCGGCGTTGAGCACGTCGAACGCCGTGACGTCATTGACGCACGTGTAGCCGAAGATGGAGTCGCTCGCCAACGCTTCGTCCACGCCGCTGCACCGTTTGCCGATCACGATCCCGAGCTCGGCTTCGAAGACCACGCGGCCGTCGTAGAACGGTGGCTTGCGAATGGTCTCGCCCGAGGCGATGAACGTGTTGCTGCTCTTGAGGAAATAGAGCGGCTCGGGCGGCACCTCCAAATTGAGCTTCACGCCGAGCGCGGCGAAGTTGTTCCACAATCCGATCAGCTTGGTGGGCTGCGTCGGCGGCAACAGCGTGACGTCGGTGAGCCCGATCATTTCGCCGGTCGCCGTGGGCCGGTCGAACATGTCGCCCTCGAACCGCTCGATCGTATCGCCGTCGAGCATCCCGAACGCCGTTTCGCCACCGTGCTCGAAGCGCAACCAGCGCTGCGTCGCCACTTGCAGATCCATCACGTCCCTTTCGCCGGACAATCGTGGTTCGCAGCCTTGCGACTGCCGCGACCGCGTTCCTGTCGGCGTCGGGCGACGGGGACCTACGAGCGCTTCTTGCGCGCCGTTGAGTTCTTACGGGTCGTCTTGTGCGTCGTCGCCTTCTTGCGCGGCGCAGCTTTCTTGCGCGCGGCCGTCTTCGTCCGGGCGCCGGTTTTCTTGGCGGCGCCGGCTTTACGCGTCGCTGTTGCGCGTTTGGCGCCGCGCTTCGCGGACTTCTTGCGCCGAGCGGTCGTCCGGCCGGTGCGCGGCTTGCGACCCAGCTCGCTCCAGTTGCTTTCGGAGAGGTCGACGCCGTAGTGCTTCGCCGCCTTCTTGATGTTCGCGAAGGCCAGGTCGCGCTCGCTGTCCGAGACGCCTTCGACCTGATCGAAACGCGCGACCGCGTTGCGGACGTGCGACGCGTCGGTCATCGGTTCTTTGCGCTCTTTCGGGTAAGCGAAAACGCTGTCGGGAAGGTCGCCGCGCCCGGTGAGCTCGCCGCGTTTTTCGTGGGGTTTCCAAGTTGCTCTAGCCATGCTGACGGATTCCCCACGTGCGTGCACTCTTACGCAGGCCCGGGCCTTCGACGAAGGTCGGGCCCTCCTCACGCCGGGCGCGAGTCGTTGAACGTGCGGTCGAGCTCGGGTAACGCATATACCGCGCGGTAGCCGTCGACGCTGCCCGCAGCAACCCGCTCGCCAACATCTTGGGCCGACTCACTCCTCGAAGCCGCGCGCGCGCAGGAATGCGACACCCGCCGGTGAGGTGATGAACTCGACGAACGCGCGACCGCCGTCGCCGTTGGGCGCATTCTTCGGAACCGCAATCGGATACGTCGCCTCGGGCGCGGCGCCGGCCGGGAAGAGCAGCACGCGGACCTTCGGTGTGATCGCCGGCGTCACGTCGGTCGCGTACACGATGCCCGCGTCGCCTTCGGCCAGCGAGATCTTCGTCGCAACCGCCTTGACGTCGGTTTCCTCGCTGACGACGTTGCTTTGCACGCGCGTTGCGAAATCCGCGCCGAAGGACGGATCCTTGTTGAGGTTGATGAACGTTTGGCGCGCATAGTTGCCGACCGGAACGGACGGCGCCGCCAGCACGACTTTGACGCTCTTCTTGCCGAGATCGGCGACCGTCGCGACCATCGTGTCGTTCGCCGGCACGATGACCACCAAACGGTTGTGCGCGAAGACGCGCGCGAGCGGAACGACGCCGGCGTCGATCGCGCGCTGCATCTGCTGCTGGTTCGCCGATGCGAAGACGTCGGCCGGCGCGCCTTGGAGCAGTTGCGCGACGAGCGTGTCGGAGCCGCCGTACGAGAAGCGCACCGGATAGCCGGTCGCCTTGGTGAAGGCCGGTGCCGCCGCGTCGAACGCTTCCTTGAGCGACGCAGCGGCGAAGACGGTCACCACCGGCTTGTCGGCGGCGAGCAGCGGCGAGAACGTAAGGCCGAACGCCGCGAGCACGGCGGCACTGCGCAGGAGGGTCGCGCGGTTCATCGGGCACCTTCCGTTATCTACGTGAAAGGATATCGGTCAACGGTCGGGGTTTTTGCGCCCTTCTCGCAGCGACCTGCGGCCTTGACGGACCGGGTGCCCTTCTGTTACGGTCGCCGCATGAACGCCGGCTGTCTGGTGATGATGGCGATGTGTGCCTACCCGCGAGGGCCGGTGTAGATCGTCGTTGCCGTGACCGGCGCTCGACAAGCTACAGCGGCCCTCGCCTCCGGCGGGGGCCGCTTCGTTTCCGCACTTCCACCACTGCGCTCGACGCATTCGTGAAGGAGACCCACGATGAGCAGCACCCTCGACTCCGCGACCAAGCGCGGCTTCGAAACCGTCGCCTTGCACGGCGGTCACGACGGCGACCCGACGACAAAGTCGCGCGCCGTGCCGATCTACCAGACGACCTCGTACACGTTCGACGATACCTCGCATGCCGCGCGGCTCTTCGCGTTGCAAGAGTTCGGGAACATCTACACGCGCATCATGAACCCGACGACCGACGTGTTCGAGCAGCGGCTGGCCGCGCTCGAGGGCGGCGTCGGTGCGCTCGGCCTCGCCAGCGGTCAAGCCGCTACGATCTACTCGATCCTGAACCTCGCGCGCGCGGGCGATCACATCGTCAGCTCGACCTCGCTCTACGGCGGAACGTACAACGCGTTCGTCCACACGCTGCCGCGCTTCGGTATCGAGGTCACGCTCGTCGATCCGGCCGATCCCGAAGCGTTTCGCCGCGCAGTTCGGCCCAACACCAAAGCGGTCTTCGCGGAGACGCTCGGCAATCCGAAGCTCGACGTGCTCGACGTCGCGGCGGTTGCGCAGGTCGCGCACGAGTCGGGCCTGCCGCTCATCGTCGACAACACCCTCGCTTCGCCGTTTCTGTTGCGGCCGATCGAGTTCGGCGCCGACGTCGTCGTGCACTCGGCGACCAAGTTCATCGGTGGCCACGGTACCACGATCGGCGGCGCGATCGTCGACTCCGGTACGTTCGATTGGAAGGCCTCCGGCCGGTTTCCCGACTTCACCGAGCCGGACCCGTCGTATCACGGCGTGCAGTACGTTGATGCGGTCGGACCGCTGGCGTATATCATCAAGGCGCGCGTCCAACTGCTGCGCGACGTCGGCGCGGCGCTCTCGCCGTTCAACGCGTTTCTGCTGTTACAGGGGCTCGAGACGCTCGGGCTGCGCATGGAGCGCCACAGCGCGAACGCGCTGCGCGTCGCGGAATTCTTGCGCGAGCAGCCGCAGGTGCTGTGGGTGCGCTATCCGGGTCTGCCGGGCGATCCGGCGTACGCGAAGGCGCAGCGCTATCTGCCCAAGGGCGCGAGCGCGATCCTCACCTTTGGCGTCAAGGGCGGCGCGGATGCCGCGCGCGCGCTGATCGATCGCCTGCAGCTGTTCTCGTTGCTGGCCAACGTCGGTGATGCGAAGTCGCTGGTCATCCATCCCGCGTCGACGACGCACCAGCAGCTCACGCCGGCCGATCAGATCGCCAGCGGCGTGAGCGATGACGCCGTGCGGTTGTCGGTCGGCATCGAGTCGATCGACGACATTCTCGCCGACATCGCGCAGGCGCTGCCACCGGCATGATCGAGGAAACCGACGTCGAGATCGGCGCGCTGGAGCTCGTCTCCGGCGCGACGATCCCGCACGTCGTGCAGCGTGTCACGCGGTACGGCTGCGATCCGCGGCCCGACGGGTCGAACGTCGTGTTCGTCGCGCACGCGCTGAGCGGCTCGTCACGCGTGCTCGAATGGTGGGACGGGCTGGTCGGTGCGGACGCGCTGTTCGATCCGGCGCGTTGGTGCATCCTCGGCACAAACGTCCTGGGCGGCTGCTACGGTTCGACCGGACCGTCGTCGCCGGCCGAGGACGGACGCCGCTGGGGTCCGCGCTTTCCGGTCGTTACCGTCGCCGACATGGTCGAAGCGCAGCGGAGGGCGCTGGGCGCGCTCGGCATTCCGCGGGTCGCGATCGCGATCGGCGGATCGCTCGGCGGGCAGCAGGCGCTGCAGTGGGCGCACGGCTACGACGATGCGGTCAATCACGCCATCGTCGTCGGGACGTACGACCATCTGCGCGCGCAGGGGATCGCGCAGAACTTTGCCGCGCGCGAAGCGATTCGGCTCGATCCCCGCTTCGCCGGCGGATGGTACGACGAAGCACCGGTCGACGGACTACGGCTCGCGCGCGCGATCGCCACGCTGACCTACAAGAGCGAAGCGCTGTTCGAGCAGCGCTTCGCGAACCGCCCCGACCGTTCGGGCGGCGATCCGTCGCGCGATCTCGCGCACCGCTTCGACGTCGAAGGGTACCTCGCGCATCAGGGTGACGTCTTCGTCGACCGGTTCGACGCGAACACGTATCTGGTGCTGACGCGCGCGATGGACTTGTTCGATCTGCGCGGTCGCGAACGGCCGCCCGGGAAGGCGCGGCTGACGTTCGTCGGGATCGAGGGCGACCAGTTGTATCCGCCCGGCTTCGTGTGGAGCTGCGCGGCGCGCTGGGCCAAGGCCGGCTGGGACGCCGAGTACCGGCACCTTCCCAGCGATCACGGTCATGACGCGTTTCTGGCCGAGCCGGCGGCGTTGGCCGAACTGTTGCGCGACCGCAAAGCTTGCGCCGGGCCGCTTGCGCGTTCGGAGCCGACATGATAGGGTCCGGGGCATGGCCGTGCAGCTCGCGATTTCGATCGCGACGATGACGACGACGACGACGACCCTTTGCGAGGGCCGGTCTGGATCGACGTTGCCGTAAGCGCAGCACTCCGATCAAAGACTCAAGGCCCTCGCCGAAACCGGCGGGGGCCTTTTTCATGGAGGTTCCCGTGCTCAGCACCCCGCGTGTTCTCTGCTCGTCCGATGCGATGTCGCCCGCGATGCCGCGAACGACCGCGCGCGCCCACGGCTTGGGACTGTTGGGTTGCGGCACCGTCGGCTCGGGCGTAGCGCGGCGCCTGCTCGCCTCGCACCCGGGGTTGATTCGCGGCATCGCCGTGCGCGATCCGCACAAACCGCGCGACGTTGCGTGGGAAGATTTCTCGCGCGATCCGTTCGACGTCGTCGACGATCCGTCGGTACGAGTCGTCGTCGAGTGCATCGGCGGGCTCGGCTTGGCGCGCGAGCTGATCCTGCGCGCGATCGCGCGCGGGAAAGACGTCGTCACCGCCAACAAGGACCTCATCGCGACCGAAGGGCCGTGGCTGGCGGCCTTTGCCGCGCGCACCGGCGCGTCGCTGCGCTACGAAGCGGCGGTCGGCGGCGCGATCCCGATCGTGCGCGCACTCGGCGGCGCGCTGGCCGGCGAGGACGTCCTCGAGATCGGAGGCGTGCTCAACGGCACGACCAACTTCATCCTCGACGCGATGGAGGCCGGCGCGGGCTACGATGAAGCGCTGGCCGAGGCGCAGCGCTTGGGGTTCGCCGAGTCCGATCCGCGCAGCGATGTCGACGGTCATGATGCCGCGCACAAGCTGGCGATTCTCGCCGGGCTCGCGTTTCATCAGCCGTCGGTTTCGTCGTCGGTCGCGCGCCGCGGGATCGGCGAGATCTCCGCTGCCGACGTGCGCGCCGGCGCGGCGCGCGGGCTGCGGCTCAAGCTGCTGGCCATTGCGCGCCGCGCCGGTGACCTCGTCGAAGCCGGCGTGACGCCGGCGTACGTGCGCGAAGATCATCCGTTCGCGCGTGCGCGCGGCGCGGAGAACGTCGTGCGGGTGCTCGGGCGCGGTTGCGGTTCGCTCGTGTTCTCCGGCGCGGGAGCCGGCGGCGACGCGACGGCGTCGGCGGTGGTTGCCGACGTCTTGGCCGCACTCGAGTCTCGCGAACGCGTCGTCGCTCCGGCCGGCGCCGACTTGGTCGTCCGTTCGCTCTCCGCGCCGGTACTGGTGCGCTACACCGACGGTTCGGTGGTGATGGGTGACGCGCTCTCGCTCGATGGTCTCGGCTCGGCGGCGGCGCGCTATGGAGGCGGCCGGGCGGTTGCATCGATCATTCCGGTCTGGTCCGACGCGGCCGCCGCGGCGTAGGAAGAGGAAAGCCGTAGATTTGACCCGAGGCGGGAATACTCTCGCGGGGAGACCCAGGAGCCGACACCATGCTGCAGGTCAGCCGTGCGGGATTGGTTGCACGAACCGTCGCGACGCTGTCGCTGACGGCGCTGCTCGGCGTCACGCCGACGATTCCGGCGCCCTTGGTCAGCGCGACCGAGGTGATGGCCCGCGTGACGCGCGGCGACGCGGCGATCGAGTCGTACGTAGTTCCCGTGCGCATCGACGTGCGCGTGCACAAGTGGATCACGCTGCGCTTCCACCTCACCGGAACGCAGTATTACAAACGGCCCGATCGCCTTGCGCTCGATATGCATGCCGTTCCCTCACAGTATCGCCAGCTTTTCGCGCAGCTCGGCACGCCGTTGACCTGGTCGAGCATCTACGATCTGCGGTTGATCGCGTCGAACGCGCAGCCCGGTACGTATCAGCTCGAGGGAATCCCCAAGCGGCCCGGCGACGTCGAACGCCTATTGGTCGACGTCGACGGTGACGCGGCGGCACCTCTGCATGCGCAGTGGTTCTGCCGCGGTGGCGGGACCATCGACATGCACATCAACGAAGCGATGGGCCCGGGCGGCTTCGCGCTGCCGCAGCATGCCGAGGCCGATATGCGCTTCGGTAGCTACAACGTGCACGCCACGTTTACGTTCGGAGCGTATGCGGTGAACGAGGCGATCGCCGACACGGTGTTTACCGCGAACTGAGCTCATCGGCGACGACGCGATTTCGTCCCATCGTCTTTGCCAAGTACAAGGCTGCGGTCGCGCGGCGAATCAGATCCATGCGATCGCCGCGTTCCAAGGTCACCGACGCGACACCGGCGCTGACGCTCAGGCGTTTCGACGGCACCGCGCCGTGTGAGATCGCGAGCGCGCTGATCGCGCGCGTGAGATCGTCCGCGATGCGGCGCGCTGCGGTCAGGTCCGAGCCGTACAGCAGCAGCAAGAACTGATCGTCGGCATAGCGCCCGACCAGATCGTCGGCGCGCGCGGCGCTGCGGCCGACGACGACCGCGATCCGGCGCAGCGCATCGTCGCCGGCGGCGTGGCCGTACGTGTCATTGAACGAGCGAAACCGATCGACGTCGACCAAGATCGCGGCAACGACGGTCTGGTTGTCGCGCGGACGCCCCGGTACGTCGCGAGCGAGCCACGCATCGAGCGCCGAACGGTTCGCGATTCCGGTCAAACCGTCTACGTCCTGACGGCTGCCGATCCGCGCCCGATCGCCGCGCGGCGGCGCGACGATCGCGAGCGCGAGCAGCATCGCGCCGAGCCCCGCTCCGGCAACCGGCGCATCGCGCAGCGCACCGGAGAACGCACCCGGCAGCAACGGCAGGCAATAGCTGACCGCCGTCAGTGCGCTTCCCGCGGTGAAAAAATCCGCACCGTCGACGCGACGCCGGAGCGCCAGGCCACCGAGTGCGACCGGAACGAGCATCAGCGCGGTGATTGCCAGATCCACCAGGGGTATCGGAACGAACCAATAGTCGAGCAACACGTCGACCCCGAACGTGATCGCACCATCGAGCACGACGAGTGCCCAGGCCAGACGAACGACGCCGCGCGGCAGTTCGACGCGCCGCACGAAGGTGAGCGCGAACCCGATCAGCGCCGCGAAGACGAGCGTCTGCAGTGCCGCGTGCAGCAACTGGTTGATCTCCGGCGGCGGTCGGACCGTACCGAGCAGCGGGATGAGCAAGCCGGCTTGTCCGGCAGTGGCTGCGGCGTACCAGCCGAACAGACGGCGACGCCGCCGCAGCGCGAGGATGGCGAAGACGAGCGCCAAGGTCACGAAGACACCGAACAGTGCGTCGGACGACCACGCTCGAAACGCAAACGCGGCCAGATCGTCGGCTTCGACCAGATATGGCCCACCGTATTCGCTGACCGTCGTCGCGCGCAGCTCGATGCGATCGGCGGCGGCAGCGTCCGCCGGGAGCCGCACGCCCAGAAAATGTCCGGGCAGATCGTCGGTTGCGACGAAGGTGCGCCGTTCCGCACCCGGCCCGTCGACGACGACCGTCAGATCGCGCACGTACGGCGGTGCGACGATCGAAAGCGTCGAGTCGGTCGGCGGGATCCGGAACACGGCGACGTAGACGGACGGATGCAACAGCCAAGCGGGCTGCACGTCGCCGGGCAGCGGCGCGAGCAGTGGCGCGACCGGTGGCGGACTATCGGCCCGGGCAGCGAGTGGAAGAAACGCAGCGGCGAGCGCGACCACGATGGCGGCGCGAGTCATCATGCGGTCGTTCGGCCGTCACGTGCCGAACATCATTTTTGCCGATACAAGGACCGGCACCGGACCCGTTGAACCCAGGTGCTCGGTCCGCCCGGGGTGCCGCTTCGACCCGCGTCGCCGACGTAGCTCAGTTGGTAGAGCAACGGTTTCGTAAACCGTAGGTCGCCGGTTCAAGTCCGGCCGTCGGCTTAGCGCCCGTCCGCGCTCCGTTCGCGATCCTTGCGATGGAAGAAGGCCGCGCTCGATTTCTCGACCGCCCATGCCCCCGAGCGCCCATCGTAGGCGTTGCGGCGGCGCCGTCCGCGTTTGGGCAGCTCGACGCGCGGCGAGCGGTGCGGGAAGATCGACATCGTCTCGAGCGGCGCGCCGCAGAAGAATCCGACCAGGTCGGCGGTGAGCTCGTAGATCGCCTCGGGTCCGATCGACGCGACGGCACGAAACGCCGTCGTGCCGCGGTGGCGAAACGTCACGTTTGCCGAGTCGAGCTGATGAGGCTGGAGCGTGCACTCGGATTGCGCGCGCACGAGGTACAACGCGCCGTTGATGCGCTGGGTGAAAACCTCGGGCAAGATCTCGTTCAGCTCGTCCTCGAGCGCGTCGACCACACGGTCGAACCAGAGATCACCACAAACCGGCGCCTCCATGCGTTTGCTCCTTCATCCTTGTTAGTCGCAAATCGACTGTATCATATGGCCCGGTCCGGCCGGGCCCGCTTCGCCGAGTTTTTACAGAGCTTCGCGTTATATCCGGGCCGGCGCCATTTCGCGAGCCTGTCCTGTGCTGGTCGAAGGACGCATGGTGGCGCGGTCGCCGATCGCGCGCCGGTACTGCGCGGGCCAGGTTACCTCGGCGCCGAGGGCGCGCGCCGCGAAGAGCGGCCAGTACGGATCGCGCAGCAGCTCGCGTGCGAGGATGACCAGGTCGGCCCGGCCCTCGGCCACGATCGCCTCGGCATCCGCCGGCTCGGTGATCAGGCCGACCGCCCCGCTCGCGATGCCGGCCTCACGCCGGACTCGCTCGGCGAACGGGGTCTGGTAAAGCGGTCCGAGCGGAATCGTGCCGGGCGGGACCGGAATCGCGCCGCCCGAGCTCACGTCGATCAAGTCGACGCCTTCGTTGCGGAGCAGCGCGGCCAGCGCGACCGTCTGGTCGACGTCCCACCCGCCTTCGGTATAGTCCGTCGCCGACAACCGCACGAACAGCGGGTAGCGCTCCGGCCATACGGCCCGCACCGCGCGGACGATCTCGACCGCGAGCCGAGTGCGGTTTTCGAACGAACCGCCCCAGCGATCGGTGCGACGGTTCACCAGCGGCGAGAGGAACTCGTGGAGGAGATAGCCGTGCGCGCCGTGGATCTCGACCACCGTTCCGCCGGCGTCGAGCGTGCGCTGCGCGCCGTCGGCAAAGGCGCGCAAGATCGCCGCGATCCCGGATTCGTCGAGTGCGGCCGGTACCGGATAGGTCGGATCGAACGGCTCGGTGCCGGGTCCCACCGGCGTCCAAGCGCCGGCGTCCGGCGCGACCGCGCCGCCGCCGTCCCACGGACGTTTGGTCGAGCCTTTACGGCCCGCATGCGCGAGCTGCGTCCCCCACGCGGCGCCTTGTCCGGCGCAGAAGCGCGCGATGCGCTCGAGCTCGGCGACGTGCTCGTCCTTCCAAATGCCCAGGTCTTGCGGCGAGATGCGTCCGTCCGGCGTGACGGCTATCGCCTCGGTGAGCACGAGCGCGGCGCCGCCGACGGCGCGGCTGCCCAGATGCACGACGTGCCAGTCGTTGGCGAAACCGTCGACCGACGAATACTCGCACATCGGCGAGACGATGATTCTGTTGCGCAGCGTCACGTCGCGCAGCTTGAGGGGGCTGAAGAGTTCGGACACGTCGCCTGAAACGTCGCCCGGCAGCGTACGGTTTCGGCGGTTCGCCGCAGGTCTCGCCCGCCGCCGCGCGAGAACGGCGCGGCATGCCGACGTGCGAGCTCGACCGCGCCCTGTGCGGCGAGCTCTCCGTCTCCCAAGCGCGCGAATGGATCGTCACCAACGGCTTGGGCGGCTTCGCAGCCGGGACGATCGGCGGGCCGCTGACGCGCCGCTATCACGGGCTGCTTTTCGCCGCGCGCACGCCGCCGGTCGGCCGCATCTTGTTGTGTCCGAAGATCGACGCGGAGATCGGCTACGACGGCGCTACCTATGCGCTCGCGACCGATCGGTGGCGCGGCGGAGCGATCGCACCACGAGGCTATCGCTACCTGGTGGACTTTCGGCGCGACGGCACGGTACCGGTGTGGACCTACGCCTGCGGAGATGCGCTGATCGAACGGCGCGTCTGGATGGAGCAGGGCATGAACCGCACGTATGTCGCGTTTCGCGTCGTGCGCGCGCGCGCTGCGGTGCACGTCACGTTGCGCGCGTTCGCGAACCATCGCGACCTCCACGCGACCACGCATGCCGGCGATTGGACCATGCAGGTCAAGGCGACGCCGGCGGGCATTCGGGTCGTGCCGTTCGACGGTGCGATCACGATCGCGCTGCGCGCCGACCGCGGGACCTGCGTTGCCGAGCACGTGTGGTACCGCAACTTCGATTATCCCGTCGAACGCGAGCGCGGGCTCGACGACAGCGAAGATCACCTGCGCGTCGCGACGTTCGAGGCCGATGTTGCCGCCGGCGAGACGCTCACGCTGGCGGTTGCCGATCGCGAGCTCGATCCGCTCGACGGCGCTGCGGCACTGGAAGCGCAGCGCGCGCGCGACCGCGGCCTGCTGGCGGCATGGCGGTCGGCGGCCGACGAACGCGCGCCGAGCGCTCCCGATTGGGTGGCGCAGCTCGTGCTCGCCGCGGATCAATTCGTCGTCACGCGCGCGCTCGCCGGCGATCGGGGCGGACTGTCGGTCATCGCCGGCTACCCGTGGTTCGGCGATTGGGGACGCGACACCGCGATCGCGTTACCCGGACTCGCGCTCGCCACCGGACGGCCGGCGATCGCGCAGTCGATCCTGCGCACGTTCGCGCGCTTTGTCGACGGTGGAATGCTGCCGAACGTCTTCGCCGAGGGCGATACGGCGCCCGAATACAACACCGTCGACGCCGCGCTGTGGTACGTTCAGGCGGTGCGGCGGTACATCGTCGCAACCGGCGACGGCGTGATGCTGGCCGAACTGTTTCCGGTGTTGCGGCGCATCATCGACGCATATACGAAGGGTACGCGCTTCGGTATCTCGGTCGATCCGGCCGACGGACTGCTGCGCGCCGGCGAGCCGTGCATGCAACTGACTTGGATGGATGCGAAGGTCGGCGATTGGGTCGTCACGCCGCGAATCGGCAAGCCGGTCGAGGTCAACGCGCTGTGGATTGCCGCATTGCGTGCCTGCGAGGGCTTCGCGCGCACGCTCGACCACGATCCGGTCGCGTTCATGCAGGCCGCGCGGCGTGCCGAAGCGAGCTACGAGAAGTTCTGGAACGCCGATCTCCGCTGTTGCTACGACGTCATCGACGGCCCCGACGGTCCCGATCCGGCGGTTCGGCCGAATCAGATCTTCGCGGTCTCGCTGCCGGTCGACGTGCTCGACGACGCGCGGCGCCGCGCGATCGTCGACCTCTGTGCCTCTCGCTTGTGGACGCCCGCCGGACTGCGCAGCCTCGATCCCGGCGACCCGCGTTACGCCGGACACTACGGCGGCGATCAGGCCGCGCGCGACGCCGCCTACCATCAAGGGACCGTCTGGACGTGGCTGGCCGGACCGTTCGCGCTCGCCCACCGGCGCGTCTACGGCGATGCGGCGACGAGCCTCGGGTTCCTCGAGACCATCGCGGCTGGATTGACCGCCGATGCGTTCGGCACGCTCGGTGAGATCGCCGACGGCGACGCGCCGTTTGCCGCGCGCGGGGCATTCGCACAGGCGTGGAGCGTGGCGACGATGCTCGACGCCTGGTCGCAACTCGCCGGCCCACCGGCGTAGTCTTCGAACCAATGCTGGCGTATGTCTTTTGGCACGAACGGCGCACCGATGCGAACGATGGCGCGGCGTATCAGCGCGATGCAGCCGAGTTTGTGCGGTCGCTCGCCGCCTCGCCGTTGGAAGGTTTCGCCGGAGCGCGGACGTTCGCCATCGACCGACTCCCGTGGAGCGAGGGCGACGGACCGCTCTTCGAAGACTGGTATCTGTTGCGCGGCTCGGCCGATCTCGACGAACTCAACGATGCGGCGGTCAGCGGAGGACGATCGGCGTCGCACGCCCGGCTGGCTACGGTTGCCGCCTGGGGTGCCGGCGGATTGTACCGTTTGCGCGCCGGAGCGGCGCACGACGCGCACGCGATCGGACAGTGGTTCGCGAAGCCGCCCAACACGTCGTATTCGGAGTTCGATGCGATCGTCGCGGCCGTCATCTCGCCCGATCGTGCGCTCTGGCAACGCCGCATGGTCCTCGGTCCCGCGCCGGAGTTTTGCCTCACCGGCTCGTGCGCCGTCACGTTGCCGACAGCGTTCACGTCGCGCACGGTTGAGCGTAACCTCGTGGCCGGCATCACGCGACCGCATCCCACACCTGCACCGCATGGCTTGCGCATGCGCGGTCGCTGCATGACGTGTTCGAAGGCGCTTCCTTGGAGTGCAGCCGCGATGATCTGCAGCTATGAATGCACGTTCTGTCCCGACTGCGCGTCCGGAACGAACGGCGTCTGTCCGAACTGTGGTGGAGAGCTGACATCGAGACCGAAACGAACGCAATGAAGCGTGCTAGCGCGTCCGAAGGGCGAGCAGCGCGGCGAGGATGAAGGCGACGGCGCAACAGCCCAGTGCGAGCGGATAGCCGGAGCGGTCGATCAACACGCCGGCGATCACCGGGCCGGCGGCGGCGAAGAGCGCGACCGGAAGATTCTGGATCGCCGAGATGCGGCCGTATGACGACGGGCCGAAGAAATGCGCGACCAATCCGCCGCGTACGGGTGCGGTCGCGCCGTACGCTGCACCAAACACCAGCAGGTACGCGAAGACACCGAACCACGAGCGCTGTACGGCGAGCAGCACGACGCCGGCGGCTTCGGCCGTAAAGACGATCGCGAGCAGCAGATTCGGTGCGAGACGACGCGCGCCAATGTTCGCTAACCACCGTCCGGGAAGATAGGCAAGACCAAGCGCCGCCGCTGCACCCGCGACGAGCGCGGCCGGATAGCCTCGCCCGGTGAGGTACGCCACATGCTCGGCCAAGATGACCGTGCTCGCGAGATATCCGACCGCAAGCGCGGCGGTCATCGTCCAGAACGGCATCGTGCGCAACGCGGTCCTGACCGACAGCGACTGCTCTACGACATCGTCCGGCCGGGCTTGTACCAGCGGCGCATCGCGGATGAACACGAGCGCGAGCGGCAACGAGACCAACAGGTTGATGCCGGCGAGATCCCAGAGCGCCGCACGCCAGCCGAAGTGCGCGATCAGCACGCCGGTCAGCGGGTAGAAGATCGTCGACGAAAATGCGCCGATGAACGTCAGGCGCGAGAACGCGCGCGCGCGCTCGAAGCGAAACCAGCGCGCGACGGCCGTGAAGCTGACGGGATAGTACGACAGCGCCGTTCCGAGCCCGATCCCGGCGCCCCACACCAGCGCGAAGCCGGCGGGACTCCAGACGACCGTCAACAGCGCCAACGACGCCGCCAGGACCACCGCTCCGGCGCTCATGACCATACGGGCTCCGAAGCGATCGCAGGCCGCGCCGATCGGCACGCCGGCAACCGCCGAGACTGCCAGGCCCCACGAGTACGCGCCGTCGATCTGTGCGTGCGACCAGCCGAGGTCGAGTGCCATCGGACGCACGATCAGCGAGAAGAGATACTGCGTCGTGCCGTAGGCGATGACCGTGACGATCCCCAGTGCCGCGACGACGCGCCAGCCGCCAAAGCCGGGAGCGGTCTCGCCGGTCATGCGGCCTTCGATCACGCCGAGCGCCTACGCGGCGCCACGCTCCTCAGCCTGTCGAACGATGGGCATCGACGTCACGATCGGCCGGTCGAGAGGCAAGGCAGCCGGGAACGTGACCCGGTCGACCGAACGTTTCGGGAAGACATGCTCGCTCAACGCTTCGCGCTTGCGCTGGTTCTCGCGCTGGCCGCGACTGTGCCTGCGGCCGCGGTCGAGAACTCGACCGGCCCACTTTACGTCATCGTGCCGTTCGGCGAGCCCGGCAACACCGATCCGGTGTACAAAGCCGCGACGACCCAACTCAACGTCGACCTGGCCGACAAGACGATTCGCACGGCCATCTCCGTCCCGATCGACGCGATCGAAGCGGTCGGGACAGCACGGCAGATGTGCGGCGCGTACAACGCCGACGGCGTCCTGATCCCGCAGTTGCGTTTCGAGCAATCGAAGGAGCGGAATCTGACCGGCTTCATCCCCGTGGTCGGCGGCGTCGTCTCGTCGTCGGGTGTCTTCGACCGCTCACCGATCCGCGCGTCGGTCAAGCTGTACCTCGTCGATTGTACAGGCGTCGTGCGCTGGAAGACGTTCACGACGGCCAACAAGGTGCACAAAGGCCAGAACGTTCAAGCCGGCCTGACCGAGATCGCGAACCTCGCCGTCGCCGAGGCCGTCGAGGAGTTTGCCAGCCGGCCGGACGCCGGTCGCGCCGGACGGCCTACCCCCAGCCCCTAAATTCGGCAGGTGCGGCGGCCCTGTTTCTCCAGGTAGCGCTGGTGATAGTCCTCGGCGCGGTAGAACGTCTGATGCGGAACGATCTCGGTCGCGATCGGGCGGCTGAACCTCGCCTGCGCGCGTGCCTTGCTCGCCTCGGCAGCCGCGTGTTGCGCCGGGTCTTCGTAGAAGATCGCCGATCGATACTGTGAGCCCACATCGGGACCTTGGCGATTGCGCTCCGTCGGGTTGTGCAGTGACCAGAACGCGTCGACCAGCGTATCGTAGCTGACTTCGTCGGCGTCGAAGGTCACCTGAACGGCTTCGGCGTGCCCGGTTTGGTCGGTGCAGACGTCGCGATAGGTCGGATTCTGCGTGTTCCCACCAAGGTAACCCACTTCGGTGTCGAGCACTCCGGGAATGTCGCGGAAGTCGGCTTCGACACCCCAGAAGCAGCCGGCGGCAAAGGTAGCGGTTTGTCTGTTCACACCTCTTTCAACCGGTTCGTAACGCGCGTGGTGGCGGCTTGACCAACCTCGACACCCGCGCGATCGAGAATATCGTGACCGCCCCGGCGACCGGTGCCGATAAGCGTTGGGCGGCGCTCACCGCACTGGCGCTCGTCGCGCTGTTCGTGGTTTCGGTTCCGTTCTCGCCCCTGCGCGCCCTCGAGCTCCCGGCCTTTGTGCCGTCGGTCGTCGGCGCGGGCGTGGTCGCACTGGTACTCACCGCCGTCCTGCTCTACGTGCAGTACCGCATCGAGCGCGACCTCAAGCTCGCGCTGCTCGCGCTCGCGTACGGCTACGCCGCGTTCATGCAGACGTTCTACATCCTCACCTTCCCTGGGATCTTCTCGCCGAACGGACTGCTGGGCGCGGGCGACCAGACCGCGCCCATCGTGTACGTCGCCTCGCAAGTCGGCTTCGGCCTGTTCGTGATCGCGGTCGGCGTCGTGCGCCGGCGCAACTGGCGCGTGCCGCGTGACGGGGTGCGCATCCTCAGTGTCATCACGCTGGCCGTCTCGTGCGCGATCGTCGCCCTCGCGACCGCCGGCTACCACTGGATCGAATCGCCCGTCATCGGCGCGTACCAGCCCCTTTGGGTGCATTACGCGGTCCCGTTGATGGCCGGCGAGATGCTGGTCGCGCTGGCGGTTATCGGCGATGGTTTCAAGACCGTCACCTCGGTGTGGCTGAGCGTCGTGCTGCTCGCCCGCGCCGTCGCGATCCTCACCGGTGGCGAGCTTTCGTCGGGGCGCTATTCGTTCGGCTGGTATGCGGCGCGGGTCGAGGAGTTCGCCGCCGCGATCGTCGTGCTGGCCGTCTTTCTGGTGAAGATCAACGAGTTGATGCTGCGGCTCGCCGAGCGGAGCCGGTCGACCGCCGTGGCGCTCGAGGTCGGCGAAGCTCGCTACGTCTCGCTGGCCAACGTCGTGCCGCAACTGATCTTCACGACCAATGCGAACGGCGATACCGAGTACGTCAACGATCGCTGGGTCGCCTATACCGGCTACGACCTCAATGCATCGCGCGATGGCGGCTGGCGCAACGCCGTGCACCCCGATCAAGAACCGGCGATCCGCGATCGTTGGCGGCACAGCTTGCGGACGGGCGAGCCGCTCGCGGCCGAGCTCAGGCTGTGTGAAGGGACCAGCGAACGCTATCGCTGGTTCTTGGTCAACGTTGCGCCGGTGCGCGGGCGCGACGGTGAGATCGTCGCCTGGATCGCGACCTGCACCGACGTCGACGCTCAGAAGCGGCTCGAAGAGCGCGAAGCGTTTCTGTCGCGCGCCGGCGAGCGGCTCGCGGCGTCGCTCGACGTCACCGCGACCGTTGCCGCGATGAAGGCGCTCGTGATTCCCCGTTTGGCCGATCGCACGTGGGTCGCGCTGCGCGACGACGACGGGCGTTATCTGTTCAGCGGATTTGGCAGCATCGATCTCGCCGAAGAGATCGCTGCCCGGCGCAACGTCGGTACGCCGTTGCCGCCCCCGCTGCATGACGCGGTCGCACGCATCGTCGCGACCGGCGATGCGGTTCTGCTCGACGAGCCCGAGCGATTCCCGGATCCGTGGCTGCGCGAGCCGAGCGCGGGCTCGGCGATGATCGTTCCGCTGGTGAGCGGCGAGGTCACGATCGGCGCCTTCGCGCTATCGCGATCGGGCGACCGCGCCTACGAGCCCGACGACGCCGCGCTCGTGCGCGAGTTCGCCCGCCGAGCGGCGCTCTCGCTCGAGCACGGCCGGCTGTACGAGCGCGAGCGCACCACCGCCGACGCCCTGCAACGCGCGATGTTGCCGTCGGCGCTGCCCTTGCTGCCCGACATCCGCTTCTCGGCATCGTACTCGGCCGCGTCGGAATCGCAGCGCGTCGGCGGCGATTTCTACGACGCGTTCGAGTTGCCCGACGGACGCGTCGCGCTCACGATCGGCGATGTGACCGGTCACGGACTCGAAGCCGCCGTGATCATGGGCGAGATCCGGCAGGCGCTGCGGGCGGCGTCGTTCGAGTCGGCCGAACCGTCGGCGATTCTGGACCGTGCCAGCCGGCTGCTCATCGCGAGCGGCCGCAGCGTGTTCGTCACGGCAATCGTGGGCGTCCTCGATCCGGTCACCGGGCGCTTTGCCTATGCGACCGCCGGCCATCCGCCGCCGCTGCTCGATGACGGCAAGCAGTTGCGCCGGCTGCCCGGCGCGGGATTGCCGATCGGCCTGCGCGACGAGCAGGGCGTCGATTTCGCGCTGCGCTTGCGCGCGCCGTGCACGCTGGTGATGTTCACCGACGGCTTGATGGAGTTCGCGCGCGATCTGGCGCTCGGCGAGCAGCGCATCGAGAACGCGATCCGCAATCTTGCGCGCGAGGACATCGATCACTTGGCCGCCGCATTGATGAAGGAAGTGCTCGGCGACGACGAACCCACCGACGACATCGCGATCTTGACGGTGACGGTCGAACGCTTTGCCGCCGACCTGCCCGGTGATGAACGTGAGTGGAAGTTCGTGAGCGACGATGCGCGCACCGGTGCAGCGGCGCGTCGCGACGTCGGTGAGCTGATCTCGAGCTGGACCGGTCGCGACGATGCGGCGTACGCCAGCGAGCTCGCATTCGGTGAACTGGTCGCGAACGCGGTGCGACATGCGCCCGGACCGGTACGCGTCATTGCATCGACCGACGGCGACGGCAACGCGATGCTGGTCGTGGAAGACTCCGGCGCCGGCTTCGTCGACAAGGTGCACGTGTTCGACCCGTACGCAGAATCAGGGCGCGGCCTGGGGCTCGTACGCGCGGTCGCGGACGGTGTCAAGGTCGAGCCGATCGTGCGCGGCGGCACGCGCGTCATCGTGACGTTCCACGCGGCCGCTCCCCTGCTGGCCGCCCAATCCGCGAGCTAGTCGTCACCCGCGTAAACCTGACGTTGCTGATCTGAGATGCCGGCCAAACTCGGTGAAGCGCTGTTGCTGGCGTTCGGGATGCTGTGGCAGGTCGGTTGGAGTTTGGTCCTCGGCTTGACGTTGTCGGGGCTGGTGCAAGCCGTCGTGTCGAAAGCGGAGATGCAGCGGCTGCTGGGACGCGAGGGCGTGCGCGAGATCGCGCTCGCGACCGGCTTCGGCGCGGCGAGCTCGAGTTGTTCGTACGCATCGGCTGCGTTGTCGAAGTCGCTGTTCAAGCGCGGGGCGGGCTTCATCCCGAGCCTGGCGTTCTTGTTCTCGTCGACGAACCTGGTCATCGAGCTCGGCGTGATTCTCTGGCTGCTGATGGGCTGGCAGTTCACCGCGGCGGAGTGGATCGGGGGATTGGTGTTGATCGCGGTGATGTCGCTGCTGGTGAAACTGACGTATCCGAAAGCGTTGGTCGAGCAGGCGCGTTCTCACGCCGACGAAGCGGGTGGACACGACCACGGTTCGGCCGAGGCCGACGGCCGAAGCATCCTGCAGCGCCTGCGCGATCCGCGCGTGCGCGTTGCCGTTGCGCAAAACGCCGCGATGGACGCCTCGATGCTCTGGAAGGATCTGCTGATCGGGTTTCTGATCGCCGGCGCTCTGGCGGCGTTTGTCCGCGACGACGCGTGGAAAGCGCTGTTCATGCACGGCGCATCGCCGAGCGTGCAGTTGATCGGCAACGCCCTCGCCGGTCCGCTCATCGCGATCGTGACGTTCGTCTGCTCGATCGGCAACGTGCCGATGGCCGCGATCTTATGGGCGAGCGGAATCTCGTTCGGCGGCGTGCTCGCCTTTTTGTACGCGGATCTGATCGTGCTGCCGCTGCTCGACCTCTACCGCAAATACTACGGTTGGCGGATGATGCTCTACATCGCGGCGATCTTCTTCGCGACGATCGTGATCTCGGCGATCCTGATGGATCTGGCGTTCTCGGCGCTGCACGCGGTACCGGCGCCGAACCCCAACGTGCGTCACGACCTCACGACGTTCTCGCTGAACTACACGTTCTGGCTCAACCTCGCGTTCGGCGCGCTCGCGCTCTATCTGTGGAGCGTGAACCGAGCGCATCCGATGGATCACGGTGCGCACGGGGGACACGGCGGCGAGGTCAGTCCTCGCGGCGGATGACGGGCAGCTCGACGGTCGCGCGCGTGCGTCCGTCGGGTTCACGCGTAATGTGGATGCGGCCCGTGTACGCGCTGATCAGCGCGTAGGCGTGGTAGGTCGCTTCCGAGCGCGGGTCGTCGGACGAGAACGGCCACGAACGGAGCCGATCGCTGGGGTCGACGACGACCAGCGTCTGGTCGCTCCAGCGAAATTCGATCCGCAACTCGCCCGGCGCGTGACGCGCGCAGTTGCCGACCAACTCACCGTACACGGCCTCAGCGGCATCAAAGTCGCTGGCCGGATCACCGTAGTACTCGAGGTAGTCGCGAAACGCGTGCCGCAGGCGCGCGCCGTCACGGGCCGTCGTCGTGATCAGCGACCAGCCCGACTCGTCGTCCTCCATGACGAGGCGGCCGCGCCCGAACGCGTCGCGCGCGGTCCCCGCTGCCAGGAGCGTCGTCGTCATGCCGTTCTCCTCCGGACCAAAGAATATCCGGCGGCGTTGCCGCGATCCCTCCGTCCGCTATCCCGGCGAGAGAGGTCGGGACGACCGGGCGCCGTACCGAGGCCAGGCACATGACCCTCGGGATGGCGTCGGAATGATTCGAGCGGCGGTCGCGGTCGCCGCGGCGCTGCTGATCCTGTTCATCGCGATTCCCCTGGCGACGCTCTATCTCCACCTCTCGCCGGCGCGCTTCGGTGCGCTGATCACCTCGCCCGACGCCCTGAGCGCGCTGCGGATCTCGCTCATCACGACCGTCGCCTCGCTGGCACTCACCCTGCTGCTCGGCACGCCGCTCGCCTACGTGCTCGCGCGCGGATCGTTCCCCGGTCGCGAGATCGCCGACGCAATCGTCGACTTGCCGATCGTCGTGCCGCCGGCGGTTGCCGGCTTGGCGCTCTTGTTCGCGTTCGGCAAGCTCGGCCTAGCGGCGCCGCTCCTGCGCGCGCTGCACGTGGAGCTGGCCTTCACCACCGCGGCGGTCGTGCTCGCGCAACTCTTCGTCGGCACGCCGTTCTACGTCCGCTCGGCGCGCGCCGGCTTCGCCTCGCTCGATCGCAGCTTCGAGGAAGCGTCGGCGACGCTGGGGATGGGTCCGCTGCGCACCTTCGCGCGCATCACCGTACCGCTGGCGATGCCGGCGCTTGCCGGCGGCGCGGTGCTCGCCTGGGCGCGGTCGCTCGGCGAGTTCGGCGCGACGATCATGTTCGCCGGCAACTTGCCCGGCGTGACGCAGACGCTCCCGCTGGCAGTCTATCTCGGCCTCGAGAACGGCGACGTCGATCTCTCGGCGGCGCTCGCCGTCGTGCTGGTCACCATCGCGCTGGCGATCGTCGCGCTGGCGCGTATCATCGAACGACGCGCCGCATGATCGAGCTGCGGGTGAGCAAGGCACTGCGCGAGTTCACGCTCGAGGTCGAGCTTGCATTCGCGCCGGGCGTCACGCTGATGGTCGGACCGAGCGGCGCCGGCAAGTCGACGCTGCTGCGCATCATCGCCGGACTGACACGCCCCGACGAAGGTCGCGTGGCAATCGACGGTCGCGTTCTCCACGAGCGCGGCGTCGACGTGTCTGCCTTTCGCCGTGAGGTCGCATACGTGTTCCAAGAGTATGCGCTCTTTCCGCACCTCGACGTGCTCGACAACGTCGCGTACGGCTTGGTCGCGCGCGGCAGCGGCCGTGCGGAGAGCCGCGTCAGCGCGCAAAGATGGCTCGAGCGGTTCGGACTGACGGCGTTGGCGACGGCGCGGCCGCGCACGCTCTCGGGCGGTGAGCGTCAGCGCGTCGCGTTGGCGCGCGCGTTGGCCTGGAAGCCGCGCGCGGTATTACTCGACGAACCGTTCGCCGCGCTCGATGAAGCGACGCGCGCACGCGTGCGCGACGAGTTGCGCGTGACGCTGAGCTCGCTCGACGTTCCGATCGTGCTCGTCACGCACGACGATTCCGATGCGCAAGCATTTTCCGCGCGGACCGTGCGGCTCGAGCGCGGGCGCGTCGCCGGATGACCGGACAAGAGAACGGCGCCGTCCACCACTGTCTGGTGCGAACGGCGCCGTCGACTCTCGAGGGCATGCTTGGATGTAGTGCTGAAGGCCCCTCGCGATGCCGAGTACCCCTAGCCGCACGGACTTAAACCTGGAGGACGTTTGAGGCTCTGCACGTTTCGGCCAAATACCGGCGGCCCAGCGCGGCTCGGCGCCGAGCGCGACGCGACCATCGTCGACCTGCGCGCGGTCGATGCTTCACTTCCGGCGACGATGATCGAGTTGCTTGCGCTCGGCAGCTCGGGCTTCGAGCAAGCGCGCGCTGCAATGGACGCGGCAAGCGATCAGCATCGCGCGCCCCGCGAGCGCGTCCGGCTCTTGCCGCCGGTCACCAACCCCGCAAAGATCATTTGCATCGGCCTCAACTATCGCGATCACGCCGCCGAGGTGAAGCTCGAGTTGCCGAGATACGTGGCAGCCTTCGCGAAATGGCCGAACACGCTGATCGGGGACGGCGCGCCGATCGTGATCCCGGCGGAGTCGCATCGCGTCGACTACGAGGCCGAGCTCGCCTTCATCATCGGCACGCGCGCGCACCACGTCGCGGAAGCGGACGGCCTCGATATGATCGCCGGCTATATGTGCTTCAACGACGTGAGCGTGCGCGACTATCAGTCACGCACGTCGCAATGGACGCTGGGCAAGGTCTTCGACACGCACGGGCCGTGCGGGCCCTACTTGGTGACGAGTGATGAGGTGCGCGATCCGCAAGCGCTGCGCATTCGCTGCACGATCGGCGACGAGGTGCTGCAAGACTCGTCGACGGCCGAGATGGTCTTCGGCGTCGCGCGCTTGGTGGCCGAGCTGTCGGAGATCATGACCCTCGAACCGGGTGATATCGTCGCGACCGGAACGCCGGCCGGCGTCGGAACCTCGCGGACCCCCAAACGGTGGCTTCGCGCGGGAGAACGCGTGCAGGTCGAGATCGACGGCGTCGGCCGGCTGGAGAACCCCGTGATCGCGGCCACGTCCCTGCCACCGGGACGCTGACGACGAGCACAACACCCGGCGGCGGCGTCGCTTGACCGCGCCGCCGCCGCCGTGCTAGGCTTCGCGGACATGGCACGCCGCTATTCCGTCCTTCCGGTTTTCGTTTTCGTCGGGTATCTTGCCCGGACCGGATCGTCGTTCGCATAGCGCAGCCCAACAGACAGCAATGCAGACGAACGCCCCGGCCGCTAACGGTCGGGGCGTTCGTCATTTCCAAGCGAGGAAGAACCCCGTGATGACGCGCACCGCCACGACCGTGTGGTTCGACGGTAAGCTGCTCGAGGACGATCAGCTGCAGTTGCACGCCCTGACGCACGCCATGCACTACGGGTCGTCGGTGTTCGAAGGCATTCGTGTCTACGCGACGCCGGACGGTCCGGCGATCTTCCGCTTGCGCGAACACGTCGACCGGCTCGTTGCGGGCGCCGCGATCTACGGGATGGAGCTGGCGTGGGACGCGAACGGCATCGCTGAGGCGATCGTGGCGACCGTGCGCGCGAGTGGCCGCACCGCGGCCTACGTGCGGCCGCTGGCGTATTTCGGCGGTGAGACGGTGCGGCTCGCGCCCGGCAAGGAATGCGAGACGCATCTCATGATCGCGGTGTTGCCGTTCGACGGGATTCTGCCCGGGCCGGGCGTCCCCCAGTTCCGCGCCACCGTCTCACCGTTCATGAAGACGCCCTCTCGCGCGCTGCCGTCGACGGTCAAAGCCGGTGGTCACTACACCAACTCGATTCGCGCGCTCGCCGAGGCGCAGGCGCGCGGGTTCGACGAGACGCTGCTGCTCAACGATCGCGGCGACGTCGCGGAAGGTTCGGGCGAGAACCTGTTCGTCGTGCGTGACGGCGTGGTCATCACCAATGATGCCGACGCCGACATCCTGCTCGGCATCACGCGCGCGAGCGTTCTCGCGCTGGCCCGGGAAGCCGGAATCACGACACGCGTCCGTCCTCTCACCCGCGACGATCTCGCAGCGTGCGACGAAGCCTTCTTCACCGGCACAGCCGCGGAGGTCGTTCCTATCGTTCAGATCGACGATCGGAATCTCGGCAAAGAAGGCCCGATCACCGAGCGTCTGCGTACGACCTACGCCGACGTCGTGCGCGGTCGCCGCCCCGCCCCGGGTCCCTGGCTCACCGTCGTCTCGCCGGCGTAACCTCGCCGCGGGCGACAGGCGCCCGCTCGTCGTGCGCAGTACGGACGCGAAATGTTTGGCGCTCGTGTTGGTGTCGCGCTCGCTCTTGCGTGCGCGCTCTTGCCCACCGCTCCGCGGCCCGTCGATGCGGTGGCGACCGCTCCGCTCGACTATAAAGCGTACGACGGTTGGAACGCGGTGCGCACGCCCAAGATCTCCGACGACGGGCGGCGGTTGGCCTATGCGCTGACACCCGAGGACGGCGATCCGACGCTGGTCGTGCGCGATCTGGGCTCGGGCGCGGAGCGGCGCGAGGAGCGCGGCAACGCACCGAGCTTCGCGGCCGCCGGACGGTTCGTCGTGTACACGCACGTGGCGCGCAAGAAGGACGTCGACGCCGCGAAGAAAGCGAAGAAGAAGCCCGCCGAGCTCCCCAAGAACGGGGTGGGCATTCTCGACCTCGACGGCACCAAGCCGGCCGAGATCGTCGACGACGTCAAGACCATCGAGGTCGCGAAGGACGGCGGACCGGTGATTGTCTACCGCGCCGAGCCGTCGCCGGCGCCTTCTCCCTCGTCGACGCCGGGCGCGACGCCGTCGCCGAGCGCGTCCGCGGCCGCCGGCGCATCACCGGCCCCGTCACCATCGCCATCGCCCGCACCAAAGGCCGACAAGACGAAGGAGCCCGGCGCGCCGCTGACCGTTCGCGATCTCGTCTCCGGAACGCAGATCACCGCAAAAGACGCCACCGACTTTGCCGTCTCCGACGACGACCGCTTCGTCGCGTACGCAACCGAAACGAAGAACGGTGCGGGCGACGGCTTCCACGTGTACGATGTCGCGCGCAACACGACCCTCGACGTCCTCACCGGGCCGGGCCGGTACCGTGATATTGCGATCGCCCGTGACGGTTCATCGATCGCGTTCTTGAGCGACGTCGCGACGTACAAGGACGACGTCCCGCACGATGCGCTCTACGTCGTCGATCTGCGCGCCGCGACGCCGGCGGCGCTAAAGGCCGTCGATATGGGCACCAGCGGACTTGCCGCCAAGACGACGCCGAACGCGAACGGAACGATGCGCTTCTCGCGCGACGGCAAACGCGTGTTCTTCGGTACCACCGCCGAACCGACACCGATGCCCTCCGGCACGCCCGCGCCGACCGCGGTCGATCTCTGGACGTGGCACGATCCGGTCCTGCAGTCGCAACAGAAGCACGACGCCGACGTCGAGCGCAAGCGCACGTATCTCGCGACGTACGATCTCGCCGCGGCCCGCTTCGCCCAGCTCGGCTCGCCGGCGCTGCGCGAGGTTCGCACCAACGACAACGCCGCCGTCGCGCTGGGAGTCGACGAGCGGCCGTACTTGCGTCAAGAGTCGTGGATCGGCGAACGCTACGACGATCTCTACACCGTATCGCTGGCGAACGGGCGGCGGACGCTCATCGGCAAACGCGTGCGCGACGGCGCGCTCTCGCCGGACGGGCGATACGTGCTCGGCTGGGACGAACGGACGCGCCACTGGTATACGGTGCGCGTCGCCGACCACAAACGTGTCGTGCTCGCGCCGAATGCCGGCGTCTCGTTCGCCAACCTCGACGACGACCATCCGGCGCCGCCGCCGGCGTATGGGGCCGGCGGCTGGATCGCCGGCGACCGTGCAGTGCTGATCTACGATCAGTACGACGTGTGGCGCGCCGATCCGGATACGGGCGCCGCGACGAACCTCACCCGCGGCGCCGGACGGCGCGCGCAAACGGCGTACAGTCCGGTGCAGCCCGATCCCGAAGCGGGCGCGTTCGCCGCCGATCGGCCGCTGCTGCTCGCACTGATCGACGCGCGCACGTTCAACAGCGGCTTTGCGCGCGTCGCACCGGACGGCGGCGTGCCGCAGACGCTGCTCGACGTGCCGGAGATCGTCAACGGGGCGCGCACGGTGTTCAACGCCGGATTGCACGGATTGGCGCAGGCGCCGCTCGCGGCCAAGCACGCCGACCGGTTCATCTTCGAGCGCCAATCATTCCGCAACGCGCGCAACCTGTGGAGCTCGGACCGCACGTTCGCGCACCCGGTGCGGGTCACCGATGCGAACCCGCAGCAGGCGAAGTACCGCTGGGGAACCGAGCGGCTCATCAGCTACAAAGCCGCCGACGGGACGCCGCTGCGCGCGATCCTCTTGATCCCCGACGGGCTCAAGGCCGATCGCAAGGCACCGATGCTGGTCTACTTCTACGAGACGTTCAGCAGCACGCTCCACACCTATGACGCGCCCGGACCGGGGACGAGCCCGAACACCACGCGGTATGTGTCGAACGGCTACGTGATGCTCTTGCCCGACGTGCATTACACGGTCGGTCATCCCGGGCAGAGCGCGCTGCGCTGCATCAACGCGGCGGTCGACGCCGCGCTGCGGACCAACTACGTCAACCCGAAACGCGTCGGCATCGCCGGGCACTCGTGGGCCGCGTATCAGATCAACTACATGATCACCAAGACGCACCGGTTTCGGGCGGTGGAAGCCGGCGCCGCCGTCGACGACATGATCAGTGCGTACTCGGGGATCCGCTTGGAGAGCGGCGTGGTTCGCGAGGGCCAGTACGAGCACGGCCAGTCCCGCATCGGCGCGACGCCGTGGGACCGGCCGGACTTGTATCGGGAAAACTCCGGGCTGTTCGGGATCAAGAACATCACCACGCCGTATCTGACGATCCACAACGATCAAGACGGTGCCGTACCGCAATTCCAAGGGATCGAGTTCATCACCGCGATGCGCCGGCTCGGCAAGGAAGCGTACATGTTCTCCTTCGACGGAGAAGAGCACGGTTTGCGCGACCGCGAGCACCAGAAGTACTGGACCGTGCATCTCGACGAGTGGTTCGATCATTGGCTCAAGGACGCACCGCGCCCGAGCTGGATGAACGGCGTCGACTATTTGCACCGCGGCGAGCGCGACGTTCGTCCGTTGTACGGCGAATCCGACTGAGCGTGCGCGTGACGTGGGCGGCGCTCGCGGCGGTCGTCGCGATCGCCTCATGCGCGCCCGCGTCGCCGGGGGCGCACACGCTGCAACTGGCGATCGTCGCCGAGCCGCGCAGCTTGGTACCGATGCTCTCGCAATCGATCCAAGACAACGAGATCGACCGCCTCATCTACGACCCGCTGATCGCCTGCGACCGCAGCGGTCAGCCGATTCCGGCCTTGGCGGCGGTCGTGCCGACACGAGCCAACGGCGGCATCTCGGCCGACGGTCTCACGATCACATACCACCTGCGGCACGACGTGCACTGGCACGACGGCACACCGTTCTCCAGCGCCGACGTCGCCGCGTCGTTTCGTGCGGTGATGGATCCGAGAAGCATCGTGCAGTCGCGACACGGCTACGACGTCGTCGCTTCGGTTGCCACGCCCGATCCATACACGGTCCGCTTTCGGCTCAAACGGGCGTTCTCGCCGTTTGTCGGAACGGTCTTCGCCGAAAGCGACGCACCCTACTATCTCGCTCCCGCGCACCTGCTCAAGAGCGGAACGCTCGCGCAGTCGCCGCTGAGCGCGGCTCCGATCGGCACCGGTCCGTACCGCTTCGTGCGCTGGGCGCGCAACGATCACCTCGATCTGGCCGCGAACGAAACGTACTGGAATGGGAAGCCGTCGATCGCGCGGATCGTCATCCGGTTCATCGGCGATGAGAACACGCAACTCGTCGGGCTGCGCACCGGTGAGCTCGACGGCATTCTGCAAATCTCGGCCAATGCGGCCGCGACGGCGCGCTCCGTTCCGCACGTCCGCGTGCTGACCTCACCGCTCAACGCGTACTGGGGCGTCATGATGAACGACGCGCGCGGCCCGACGAGCGACGTTCGCGTTCGGCGCGCGCTGGCCGCTGCGATCGACGCGCGCGTCTTCCGCGATAACGTGACGCACGGATTTTACGCCCCGGCGATTGCGGATCTGCCGTCGGTTCTCTGGGCCGCCGATCCGGCGCTGCGCCCGATCGCGCACGACGACGACGTTGCCCGCAAGCTGCTCGCGGCGGCGGGATACGGCCCGCACCATCCGCTCGCGCTGGACCTCGCGATCCTGCAATCGTCGCAGACGCATCGCCTCGAGGCCGTCGTGGTGCAAGACGAATTGCGCCGGCTGGGCGTCGAGGTACGCGTGCATGCCTATTTACCGAACGTCTATGATGCACCACCCGCCGAAGGCGGCATCTTGCCGCGCGGCCGCTACGATCTCGCATTTTACGGCTGGTTTGCCGGGATGGACCCGGACGACAGCGGTCAGTTCACCTGCGATCAACGCCCGCCGGCCGGATTCGACCACTCGTTCTATTGCAGCGCGGAGATGGACGCAGCACAGCGCGACGCGTTGCGCTCCGAGGACGAGCCGGCGCGCAAACACGCGTACGCACGCATCGAAGCGCTCCTGCTGCGCGACGTCCCGATTCACTTTCTCGGCTCGCCGGTGGCGATCTCCGCCTGGCGTGAGGGCATCAGCGGCTACGCGCCCTCGCTGGTCACCGAAACGGCCAACGCCCAGCGCTGGAGCTTGCCGCTGTAACCAGAGGGGGGAACCTTAGCGGGCCGCCTTGCCGGCTACTCCGAAAGAATGCGGGCTATGAACCGGCGTTGGTCCGTTGTTGTGCTCGCTCTTGCTCTCGGCACCGCGCCGTTGTCGTCGCTTGCTTCGGCAGCGCCCGCCCCGCCGGCGCCGTCACCGACCACGGCCCCGCAGTCTGCGGCGACGCCGCCACCCTCGCCCGCACCCGGTCCGAGCATCGGCGCGACGCCGCCGGCCGAACCGTCGGGCGCGCCGCTCGCGCCGCAAACTCCGGTTCGCGTCGGCGGTACGGCCGGCGGACCGTTTTCGATCCCGTTGCAGCCCGCGCAGTCGTACGCGACGTTCGTGAAGTCGGCGACGCATCAGCCGGGCGTGATCGATCTCATCCGCAAGGATGACGAGTTGTACTTCGACCTGCGTCCGGAGAACTTCGACAAGACGTACATCGTGCTGCCGTCGATCGAGCGCGGCGTCGGCAACGGCGCGTTCGCCGGCCGCGTCTACGAACCGTTCGCGGTGAGGTTCAAGATGGTCGGCAAGCGCGTCTTGTGGATCACGCCGAACATGCGCTACGTCGCCGACAAAGGCAGCACCGCCGCGAACTCACTGGCGATCAGCGTCGCCGATTCGGTGATCCTCTCGACGCCGATCGTCGCCGACGATGCCGGCAAACAGCATGTCGTCGTCTCGCCGAGCCTGTTCCTGACGGACTTCGAGGGGATCGGCGCCGATCTCGGACGGGGCGTCACGCCGCCGTCACTCCCCGGCCTGCTGTCGCTCACCGTGCGTCCGTCGTTCTCCGTCGACGCCACCAAGTCGTACTATCTGGGGACCAAAGCGTTTCCGCGCAACGACGAGGTCAGCGTCAACCTCACCTTCAACGGTCCGGCGAACGCGCTGCCGACGGTGCCCGACGGTCGCGGCATTCCGATCGGCATGCACTACAGCATCGTCGTGCCGCCCGAGCGCGATGCGAAGTTCGTGCCGCGCTTGGCCGACGACCGCATCGGATACTTCATCACCGCCCGCAAGCGCTACGGCAACGACGCGAAGGCGAGTCCGTTCGAACGTTTCATCGAACGCTGGAATCTCGACAACGGGCCGATCACGTTCTACCTGACCGACGAAATTCCGAAGGAGTACCGCAACACCGTGCGGCGCGGTATCCTCGCCTGGAACGACGCGTTCGCGAAGATCGGCCATCCGAACGCGATCGTGGTGAAGGATCCGCCGTCGGATCCGGCCTTCGATCCGGACGACGCGCGGTATACGACCGTCCGCTGGATCACCTCGGATCAATCCGATTTCAGCGCCTACAGCCCGCACGTCAGCGATCCCGACACCGGGCAGATCATTCGCGCGACCGTCGTCATCGACGGTGAGTCGCTGCGCTCGATCAAGCGCGGCTACGTCGACCGCGTGCTGCCGGCGCAGCGCGCGCGCGATGCGTATGCCCAGCCGCTGGCACCGTGGGATGCGGCCTCGGCCATCGGCACGAACGACGATGACCTGGACGGACCGCGAAGCGAGGAGTGCTCGATCGAAGAGGGCTCGGTCGCCAAGGCCGCGCTGGGCACGCTGCTGCTCGCGCAGAATCCGCGCGCGACCGGCGCGGACCGCGAGCGCTACGCGCAGGAGTGGCTCTATAGCACGGTCATGCACGAAGTCGGGCACACGCTGGGGCTGCGCCACAACTTCCAAGGATCGACCGCGTTCACGTTTGCCGAGCTGCACGATCCGGCGTTCACGCGCGCGCACGGTACGACCGGTTCGGTGATGGACTATACACCGGCCAACATTGCGGCCGACGGTGAACGCCAAGCCGACTACTTCCCGACCAAGCTCGGGCCGTACGACTATTGGGCGATCGAGTACGGCTACCGCGCGTTCCCCAACGTGTCGTCGTCGGCGGACGAGACGATACCGCTCTCGCGGATCGCGTCGCGCTCGACTGAGCCCGGTCACGCCTACGGCACCGACGAAGACGCGACCGAGATCTCGATCGATCCGCGCATCCAGCGCTTCGATCTCTCCAGCGATCCGCTCGCGTATTTGAAGGAGCAGCTCAAGGTCGACGACGAGGTCGCCTCGCGGTTGATGCGGCACTATCCCGGCGACAACCGCTCGTTCCAAGACCTTCGCTCCGAGCTCGTGACGGTGCTCAACGACCAGCTCAATAGCGCCGAGCTGGCGACGAAGTACGTGGGCGGTATCTACACCTCGCGCGCGCATCGGAACGAGCGCGGCGCACCGCCGCCGTTCGAGTCGGTGCCGCGGGCCGAGCAACGCCGCGCGTTCGATCTGATCGACCGCTACGTGCTGTCGTCCCGCGCGTTTCGTTTCTCGCCCGAGCTGCTCAATGCAGCGGCACCCACGCGCTACGGCATTCATTGGGGAGCGAACGGGGTGCGCCGCAGCGACTTCCCAATCCGCGAGGTCATCGCTGAGCTACAGGATGACGCGATCGCGCAGATGTTCTCGCCGGTCAACCTGGCCCGCGTCGGCGATCAGGAGCTCAAGGTGCGCAAGCCGGGCGACACGATGACCTTGGCCGACCTGTTCGCGTGGACGAACGCTGCCATCTACGACGATCTCGGCCACGCGTCGATCGATCCGACGCACCGCGAGCTGCAGCGCCGCTTCGCCGATCTGCAGATGGAGATTCTCGCCCTGCCGTCGCCGTTCGCCGATCAGTTGAACCTGCCGCGCGAAACCCAGGCACTCGCGCGGTACAACCTGGTCCGGCTCGACTCGCGTTTGGCCGGCGCCGCGCGCGCGGCGCGCGACGAAGGCACGCGGGCGCACCTGGTCGACCTGAAAGCCCGCGTCGACGGCATCCTCCAGGCGCACAACATCCGCGCGATCTGAGTGTGTTGGCGCAAAGTGCGCCAACACTCGCGTTCGACCTACGGTCGATCCGCCGACCACATGGGACATAGCGTACTGTAGGGGGACGTTCGTGACCGGCGGCACGTGCATCCGGCAGCTTGCTTCTGCCATGATGTCGCGGTGAAACGGATTTCCACGATCGGCGCCGCCGTGCTCGGCCTCGCCATCCTTGCAGCCTGCGGTGGCGGCGGCAGCTCAGGAACGAGCGTTCCCACCGGCCCGGTCCTTCCCGCGGCGACGACCCCGCCGCCCGGGACGACGACCCAGTCGTTCTCCGACAGCAACGCGGTCGCCATTCCGGCGCCCGCACCGGGCGCGGTCAGCGTGCCGGTGCAGCTGCCGTCGGATCCGAGCGGGGCGTCGGCGAGCGCCGCGCTCCCGGCGAGTGCGAATATTCCGACCGATACGACGATCGCCGCGACCTACAGCGCGACGGCCGACGCATCGACGCCGGCGCTTTCGCGCGCGCGCCGCACCGCCGCGCTGCACGTTCGAGACGATAGTAGCGGCATCAAGCCGATCGCGTACTTGAAGCTGACGTTCTCGGCCGACGTGACGCTGCCGCAAGCGCCGGCGTTCACCTTTGCCGTGCCGGGGACGTTCCCCACCACGGGCGTGACGTATTGGCTCGCGCTGTTCGATCCGCTGCGCGCGGCGGCGGGGTGGCAAATGGGATTCGAAGGCCCGGCGACGGTCACGCCGCCGTCGAGCACGGCGGCCAAACCGGTGACGTCGTTCGTCTTCGCATCGAACGGACAGCCGATCACGTTCTCGGCGAACCAGACCTATTATCTGGTCGTGATCGCGGTGCAAGCGACGGCCTCGGCGCCGACGCCGGTACCGTCATCGGTCCCTTCGAATCCGCCGACCACGAGCCACCCCGCGCCGGTCGTCGCAACGCCGCCGAACGTTCAGTTCGCCGACGTCACGTCGTCGCCGGTTCCGGTCGCGTTCTCGCAACAGGGATTCACCGGCGCGTTCACGCTGAGCGGTGATTGCACCGGCATCATCAATACGAGCGGGTCGAGCCCGACTTGGACGTTGACGCCGGTTGGTCCGGGACGTTGCGTGGTGATCGGGCTGGGCGATCGCGGCGCGACCGCAGTGGTGCACATCGGCGTGGTGACGCCGTTCGAAACACCGCATCCACGCCCATCGACCTCGCCCACGTCGAGTCCGACGGTCGCCCCGACCTACGCTCCGACGGAGCCGCCGTCACCGCTTCCGTCCGAGTCGCCCGAACCGGTGACCTCGCCGACGCCGCATCCGTCCGAGTCGCCCGAACCGGTGACCTCGCCGTC
>Ga0182024_10003458_pt1 | contig 37617 bp, 53 predicted proteins | sample P32metaG_FD_120480 | JGI IMG/M metagenome (GOLD analysis project Ga0182024, IMG submission 120480) | Permafrost microbial communities from Stordalen Mire, Sweden - P3-2 metaG (Illumina Assembly) | ecosystem: Environmental > Terrestrial > Soil > Wetlands > Permafrost | place: Sweden: Stordalen...
CCTGAACCAGGCGGACGCCGCGCTCTACACCGCAAAACACCGCGGACGCAACCGGATCGAGTTCGCCCCCTCTGAATAACCAGGCAGTTGGAAGCGCAAGCCACCGAGTTAAGCAAGCGTGCTTGCCGCCCAACGCAGAGTAGCGCAGATTCCAAAAACTAAAATATTTGGCGGGTGAACCTGTAAGCCGGATTCTGTTTATGAGTGTTGAGCACAGGCAAGTTATTGAAAAACCACAGCGGGCTAACATCGGCAAACACGAATTTTGTCGCCGATGTTAGGGTTTACGGTGAGACAACGGTTAGACAGTTTGCTAGAGACATAAGAGAAGACCCCATCTGATTCGCCTTTTGTTCGCCGCTCTCAAAAGTGCTATTCTAAAAGAGGGAGGTCAATGCAGATTGCGGCACGCTTAGATGTGAAATTTTACAGTCAAACCCTGGCCGTGAGATTCTTTAGAGTAGCAACGAGGACCTTGCCGAAATGAACTTAGAAGTGCTGATCCCCGGAGTATTGACCTATCTGCGAAGCAACGGCGGGTCCGCAACCAAAACGAAATTATTAAAACTGCTCTACTTGCTTGATATCGAGTCTTTTCGCGACAACCACGAAACGCTTACCAGATTCGATTGGATCTTTTACCTATACGGGCCGTGGACGCCCCAATATGACGAGGTTTTAGATCAGCTCGTTGCAGCTGGCAAGATCCAGCTCAATCATTCCGACAGAGGTGATAAAGAGGCGGTCTTTGTTAATGCCACTGTTGCGGTTGAGCTATCGACTGTCTTTCCACACATCAAAGATGAATTAAGAGCGCGGCGAATTCTTGAAATATGGCGGGATCGACCTTTGGGCGAGTTGCTCGACTACGTTTATTTTCATACCGCGCCGATGAGAGAAGCAGAGCGCGGCGATCCGCTTAGTTTTGAAATGATTCTGAACGAAGAATCTCCTGTTGATTATCGGCGGATTCCTTCCAGCAGTTCCCCCGAGGAATTAAAGAAGAAACGAAAACGGTTTTTGGCTGCGATCGCTTCGGCCCCGAAGGTCGTCAGCGGTCATTTCGTTGAGCCTACTTACGGGGATGATTATTGGACGGCCATTGAGACGATGGAGCGAGAGCCAGATTAAGTGGATTTTTTGGACGATCTGATCGAAGAGCCTTTTGAGAAATTAGGTGTAGATTTTCGGGCAAACCTCAGAGTCGGTCAAATATGCTGGGCTCCTGTTCTTTATTCATACGAAAACAGTGAAATTTGGCGGCCTTCTTCTCTTGATGCAAGCGGCACGGCTGCGACCCATTTTTCTGTTACTCCAGAACCAGGGAATGCCTACAAAGAACCGAAATTACTCGCATCGCCCCACCTCGAAGCCTATGAAGAGTTTCCAGTCTTACGTGCCAAAATACGGCCAGTTGTTCTGCTCGTTCCATGTCCTAAGAAAATTAATATCCAGGACACAAGAGGCGGAGGAAAGATTAACCGGCACCTTTGCATAGTGAGTCCTTGTTACAGCGTGACTGATGCAATGGGAAAGTGTCGGTTTCCAGATGAATTTCTCAAGAAGGTCAGGCTGCTCGAGTATCCCCATTTTATGTTTCTCCCGAAAGCAGCGTGTTTGAAGAACGATAGCCTCCTGAGGTTAGATTCGATTCAGCATGTATTTCACAATAAGTTGGAACCGTCGCAGTGGCGCATAGCCCCTGACTTGCTCAATATCTTGCTGGGGCAAATAACCTACGTTTTTACGTCCGTTTATGAAGGTGACTACAAAGTGGCTCGGGATATGTTGCTTATTGAATCTACGAAATGAACTTCCTTTCAGTCCTGTCTTTTTGTTAGCCTTTCCGCTTGAAACCTTTTGATCCTACTGGCCTAATTTCTTCAGCAACAAATCCGCAAGTTTTCCCCATAGCGACTGAGTTAATGAAAGACCGTAGGAAACGAAAATAACAGCAAGAGAAGACATCAACATACGATTGCGAATAATAGTGAAGCGGGCGACGGCGTAGATGATTCGATCGAGAATAGGCCAGAATGCTCTATGCAGTACGACAATGACCATCGCAAAAGCGAATGCGGAGGCTGCAAACGCCGTAAAAACGTTCAGGCCTCCTACGGACACCAGTATTTTTGCCGTCACACTATTCGGATTTCGGGTTAAGAATGTTGCCGCCAGTTGAAAAGGTACAACGATAAGAAGCACGACAATTAACACCTGAACAAGAAAAGCTAACAAAATCTTGGATCGATCATCACTTGTAGATATCCATCGAATCGACAGACGTGCGGCGCTAAGCAGTAGGACATCTGAAAGGACGCTAATGAGCAATGCCGAGAACAGCACCAGCAAGTTAGAGCCTGGAAGCCTCGCCTTACCGGGCGATAGCAGCCCGATCGAAAAGAGGGAAACAGGGACCAAGCTTAGAATCCGCGTGAACGCGGATGGGTAGATCGACGGCAGACTAGCGAAAACCAGATTAATAAAGCTGAGCACCAACAGAAGGAGACCCACGAGAAGTAGGGCTGGATAGAACAAAGGATCAGCCACAACCACATGTCTTGAAAACCCCATGTGACGCAGAATTAAGAGTGCTAATCCGACTAGCCCGAGAATTGAGGCAAAGGACGCCGACGAAGAAACGCCAATCATTTGAATTGATATAAGTTTGGTTCCGAGAATTCGATTAAGAACTCGACGAACCACATCCGCGACTTTGTTGAAAAGAACTGTTGCCTTATCCGCTGAGGCCTTTTGTTTGTCGTTAACCGCTATCCAGATGTTCTCTATGCGATTCTGAAGTTTCCCCTGCTCATCCTCATACATAAAAAACGCGATATATAGCAAAAGCGAGCCGAAGAGCAAAGAGGCTGTTTTCGCAATCCACAACATTACCAAAGGGAAGGACATTCAGGATTCCTAATTAGCCAACATCGATAGCATCCCCGATCTTATCCTCTCTGAACAGCGTTCCCTCTTTTTCCGGCAACTAGGGGCCGGCGATAAAGTAAGTCCCTGTTCCGCGCCGATCTTTCGAAATAGCTCAATGCAGCCAGATCGGCACCCCTTCAAATCTCGAGTACGCATCTAACCTCCCAACCAGCAATAAGGCCAACTTGTCTATTGATTCGTTAATTGAAAGTAAATCGTTATAACCCAAAAGTGAATTCTCTGGCTTTCCGTTTAGGTTCGTCCGGCAAAAGAAATAGTCTTCCGAATAATCAATGTAAAATAGTCCATACGTTTCTCGTTTAGAGATCTCTAACACCACGACCGTCGGTTTGTTGTCGAGCGCGAAAAACCGGCCAAAATTTTCAATTAATGAGAGTTCAGAGAGGGCGGCACTTTGAGGACTAATTTGCGCCCGAACAATCCGATAGGATTCGGTTGTTGTAAGTAATTCGTCGCAAGCGGCAGATGTCGGCTGTTCGTTATCGATCGGAGGTAGCTCGTGAACAATCGAGATAACAGTTATGTCTTGTAGAGCGAGAACCATCTCGGGCGACTGACCGAGAAGAAAAGGCCATAGCCCAGCGGCAAGAGTTGCTTCGTCTTCTCCCTGTATTTGAACTATCATCGCCGGCGGCGCCACTTTCTCAAAAAACATATATTTGGTGGTAGTCGTGATGGCAAAAGCGAATAGCACTCCAACGGTCGTGACCGTAATTGCAAGCCACATCCAATTTAGCCAGATTGGTTTGTTAGAGTTGTCATCTACTGGCGGCCGCTGCGGAAGTACGGCTGTTCCAACGAGCAAATCGGGGAAAGATTGCCCGCCCGCAAACACGATTGAAAGCGGAAATAGAGCGAGGACGGCAAACTCGACAGACCACATTACGAACGGTCTGGTTATAAGAATTAATTGTATCGGGTACGATAGCATGACAGGAATGATAAGGAGCAATAGCTCTCGCAGAAGACATCTCTGAAAAGGAACCCTATCCCCGTTTGTAGTTCTCAACCTGAGCCTTAATAATCGTTGTCCTGGTGTCGTTCCGAAGCCCCAATCGGATAATACAAAAAGAAGGAACCACGTCCATACGATCCCAAGCGACACGACCGCACAGGGTCTTAGCACCCTAGTCTTGTACAGAAGGCCAACAATTGTGATTGTCGTTAGACCCAATAAAGCGAGATCAATCAAGAAGGCGAATAATCTCTTTTCAAACAGGCGAACCGAATTGATCGGTAAGGTGTAGAGGAGCAGGAAAGCCAGAGCGACAAGTCCCGCGCCGGCATAGAAAATAGGCCCTACCCGTTGGGCAATTGCCATGACGCCCAAAACGAAGGTGATAGTGGCGACAGGTATTGTAATCGGGCTATGTAACTTTTGAATTTCGCGATTGCGAATCTGGATTTTGTGAATGAATTTCAATTGTTCGTTCTGACCTTCGGGTTAGGAATCGTGTCTTATCTCGTCACCTGCCGAATGAAAACTTCGTAGGATTTGGACCTCGCCGCCAGCGTTTGAATCTTTCGCCTCGATAACAAATATCCCCAGGGTTCCAAGGCTCTCTGAATGAACTTTGTTTCTGTTCCTTTTCGCACTGGCCTAGGTCTCTCACGCGACTCGATCAAATTTTGCTGTAACTTCAGTGCAAGATCGTAGACCGTCATAGCCTAGCTCCTCTCGCGGCGCTTGCAATTCTCGCGCCTCAGTCTACAATAACAGTTCGCTTTAGCTTCGCCTAGTGTTTTTCGGGGCTGATAAAATGGCTCATGCCCAACTTCCGAAAAATCGAGAGAGCAAAGACGATTATTCAAGATGGCGAAAAGTTAGATTTGAAGGAATGCGCGAAGTGCAAAGCTGAATTTTATGGAAACCCCGATCAAACCAAATGCGAAGCCTGCCGCGGACGAAAGAGAAAAGCCAAAGGCTAATGCAGGAATTTTGGAAGCCGCACAGGCTGAATTAATGCGCCACGGCTGGGATACATTTGTGAACAATCCGCCGTCGATGGCTCAAGGCGGAAAAGGTACGGTTGTTCCCGGATGCACTGCTTGTAAGAAAATACTCTACTCGGATCACCAATACCTGAGCCACTTAGCTCTCGATGTGCTTCCCCAAATCATCCAACGAATCTTAGGACCGTCTGTTTGAGTTGAGTAATCCTCCCGTTGAGGAGTGCACATGTCAGCCGATATTGTACTTGGAATTGTAACGGTAATCATGGCTCTCTTGGGTGCGGCAGTGTCGTTGCAGCCGCCTGAATCCTTGCGTGCTCCGGGTAAGTGGTGCTACGCATCGGCGTTTGCTGTTTTGGGCATGATCGCGATCATTTGCGTGATTAAACAATCGAAGGAAAGTGCGGTAGCGAATCAGAACCTTACGAATGCGCTCACTAATCTCGGGCGATCAACTACAGATATTGCGAGGATCACAAATCTAAACACTCAGCTCCAAGAAAAATTGTTAGGACAAGATGCTAGAATTTCAAAACTTGCCGAAGAGAGCTTTAAGACCATAACAGGGGCAGATTCTTTCCCTTACGTTGCTTTCCAGCCAGCGGCATACCCCGGTCCAGTTGGCCTGTTTGTGTGGGATCACGGGAAATATATGCTCACCGGAGTGACTCTAACGATTCGCAGGCTGGACGACTTTAGCTTGGTTGGCAATCCTATAGACCTCGGGGTTCTGCACCCTGGCTGGGGAAAACCGCTAAGCACCGCAATAGTGCCAAGCCCAGACCCGAAAACGGGTGAGGATATTTACACAATCGAGATGTACACGCAAAGCGATGTTTTCACTGAGGTGGTGCACTTTCGCAAAAGTAAAGACGGAAAGTTTTGGGCTTACCAATTCTGGGTACAGCAATCGAAATTTGGGGAACGGACAGAGAAGCCCACTCCGCGACCGAAACTGCCCCGTCCGATTCCCAAGGGCGGTAGCGTCTCTTTTACGGTGTACGACCGGTCCAAATGGTCAGACGAGCCACAAAATGACACGCCCAAGAACTAGGCTGCATCTCGTCCACTTTGCCGTAACTTTGACTATCGTGTGACTCCTGGCATGGAATCATCCCTGCTCAAGAATCGTTGCTCTAATCCTCGTGTAGAGCCTTTCGCTGAGATCTTGCGGGTCTTCCCAGGCGATGTGGTTTTTGTGATTCGTGTCAAAGTGAAGGTCGCCAATTTGGTCCTTACGGCAACACCAAATCACTTTGCGGCCAAGACCCATCGCAAATCCGGCTTCGTAATAAACACCAAGCCGCTGCCCGGTGAAGTCGGCAACCATGAATTGTGAATTGCGGATTTCGGCGATGATCTCATCGGGTATTTCGTTATTGTGTTCTTTCTGATCGATCCTAATAGGAGTGCAACCGGCCTTCACAATCGCGGGTTTGATACCATCTTCATAGGCGGCACGAGTTTCCTCCGAAAACCACATAGCAACAAAACACCGCCCTGGAATTCCACCAGTTTGTGGAATTGGCTGAACGCGCTTCCAGCCCTCGGGAGTTAGGGTAAGGTAAAGTTTCGCGCCGCTACCTCCTCGGGTTAAGAGGCCTTGGCCATCTAAGTATTCAACGTACCATGTGAACTCACCGTTATCGTAACAATCGATCAAAGTAAAATCGTTCCGTGACGAAAATTCGGCCGCCTTCCGCGGCCTGACGGCTCTCCTGGCGATTACGTGAAGCAAACGTTCCTGATTATCGACCATCCGCGTATTCATGTGTGGTCGGGCAAGGTCCAAGGCGTTCATTCCAATAATTCTGAGGGGCTGTCCCTCTTCCGACGCTTGTCGCATGGCACATGACAGCGCATTTCTGATCTCGGACGACCACTCATGACTCTGAGCAATAGCTTCCGGACCCACTAATTCATACCGTCCGCAGCGGGGGCATTCAATCGACAGGCCGTGAAACTCTCCGCTGTTTTGCATTTTTACGTCGGGCGGAGGCAAATTGCAGATTGCACAATTCTTTGGATCAGACGCCATATTTGGAAGTTCGCCTCCAGCGCGGGAGTGTACCATCCAACACGTCCCGATGTGGCCTACAGCATGTATACTCCGGCTAACAATGAGCATACCTTCTGATCCAAACATCGGTTCGCTGCGAAGTTTTGTGTCGATGCTCGAACCAGTCGCTAAAGCGAGCGCGATCGCATTCGGTTTGCTTTACGGAATTGGCTTCCTCGTTCTTTCAATACATCATGCGTCGTTTGGCATTTCGGAGTTTGGCTTATTCAGGCCGCGCATTATGGCGACCGGGTTTCTCTTTAGCGCACTAGCCATGCTGCCTCTTATCGTCGCCCACCGTAGTTATTCTCTTTTGCAGCGCAAGAGAGAAATTAGTGAGGGTCCCGAACCTTTCCTCAAAATAATCGATCGCCTGGGAGTTTTTGCAAACTCATGTATCGCATTGACTATGGGGACGGGAATGTTGTTTCCACTTCCTCCAAATACCTTTAATCACTCAATGCTTATTCTTTTCTACTCATTGCTTGTGGGTCTTTGTGCTTCAATCTTTTACTCTTTTACTCCTTTAATAGGACATCGTTTCCAAAAAACCAGCGTACTTTTTTCCGTCCTTGGTCTCGTCGCCGATATTGTCGGTTTGGTGTGGACAAAAAACGCGTCACTGCAACTGGTAGCGGGTTGGTTTTTTGTAGTGGGGATGATCGCTGTCGGGATTTCCCGATGGCGTCAGAAGACCGACTTCCCATTTAAAATTCCGTGGGAATCGGCATTTATGGGGATGGTTGCCACAATTTCTCTTTATACTCTCGTCCTGTATCCGCGCTTGAAACCCGAATTTGGGGGTGGTGGCACCAGACCTGCCGTTTTGTATTTTTCAAATTCTTTGTCGAGGCACTGCTTCATCCTGGATGAGAACGATCAGGGCTTCTACGTTCTGTTTGACGCAAATAGCCGCCACGCGACTTTCTTCCCGCGCAGCGGCGTGACCGCGGTCTTCTTCGGTGAAGATGAAAATAAAGTGAAATCTGAATTACCACTGAAGTAACGCGTTTAGTCTTTTGAGTGCGTCTCGCGCTTACGACGATCTCGACGGACTTTCCGGGCTCCGCATTCGTTGCCGCCTTCACGACTTCGAAGTTTCCGGGCGCCATGAAATTACAGAGATTGAACGGCTGATGGTTTATGCAAGTTCCATCTCTGACTCGCGATTTAGTTGAGCCGCGCTACTTTCATACAGGCACCGCAAGCCGGCAGATGCTCGACAAACTTCGCGTTCAATAGCATTCGCTTCTCAAATCGCTTACACGGCTTATGCGTTGATTGGTCGGCGATAGAATGTCGAAGATTCATCAAGAGCAAGATACACTGAAGTTAATTCATTTGACAGGAACGTACCCGCGACGTATATAGCATCGACGTTATATCCCGGAGGTGTTATGCGCCCCTTCCCGCTCGTGCGAGCCCTGGTCGTCGCCCTTCTGCTCGGGTTTGTCCTGCAAGTAGCATCCGCACAGTCCCAAAGTACGTCGTCGCCTCCGCCGATTCGCGACGCGCAGGCCATTGCCACCGTGCAATCGGCTATCGGTGCGCTGGGCGGAACACAAAATATCGCCGCCATCCAGGACAGTACGATTCAAGGAACTCAACAGGACACAACCAATCCTCAGGTCGCGCCGCTGACATTCACTTGGCAGCAATCCGGGGCTGAATTCCGAGATTTCATTCAAGCCACTGACCACACGCATATAGAGGTAAGCGGCCATGGATACCCGGCCCAGCAGTTGTCGGGACAGTGGGTGCCTGTGGCTTACCACGTTGCTCGGGCGAATCTACCATTTGAACTTCCAGCACTCGTTTTGTACCGAGAGTTGACAATTGCAACCTACACATTGCAATACATAGGCGTTACGACCATCGAGGGAATATCGGCGGTACATCTTCATACGAGTGATGATACCGATCAGGTCGGGACTCTCGTAACTTCGCAAGAGTGGTACTTTGATCCGAATAGTTTCATTCCAATAAGGGTCGAATATCGAGTTCCCTATCCGAGGAATGCCTACCAATGGACACTATTGTCCGTAGACTATAAGAACTATCAAACACAGAATGGTGTCGCGATTCCGTTTGAACTTGATATAAATCCTAGTTTTGGCGTAGTCATCGCTACTGTTAATTCGGTAACATTCAACTCTGGCCTAAGTGCCAGCCTTTTCGATCCTCCCGGCGGTGCTCAGTGAGATTCCATATTATAAATTTCATCATAGCCCTTTCCTGCCTTTCATTCTTTTCTTCGAACGTACATGCCCAAGACACGCCAGACCTGGCGGCGGGTCTAACGCCCTACGGGTCATTCCAAGGAGGGGATATCGACTCGATAAATTTGCCGACCGGCAATTTATTTGTGCACATTCCTATAGTTGGTTATTCCCAGCGGGGAGAAAAGCTGCGATTGAACTTTCAACTTATGGGCAACGGGAAGAATTTGGCGGCCTATCAGATCTGCCCCACGAAGACCGATTGCTTTTACAGTTGGCATGTACACAACTCACCTTTGAGCTTGGCTGATGATCAAAAGGTAGGCTTTGCTCAGGCAGTTCTTCAGATACACGTCGGCAACCAGATTGTCGATATGGGAGAGTATTCGGTTGTGACGCCTGATGGATCAGTACACCCTACTGTGACCGCTGGTCGGGTGACATTGCCACTAAACCAGAACCCTACCGCTGGGCCTGAATGGTCAATCGATGCCACTGGATTCTTTAGCAACGCGAGTGATAACGTGAATCCGACATTTCAGATGGACAGAGACGGGATCCGCTATTTCTACGGAACAACTACACCGCCCCCGATTTTCAGGGAAGACTCAAATGGCAATCAAATCGTTGAACCAGCACCCAATTATAATACTTACACTGATACCGTTGGACGCTCGATTGCTCAGCCGCCCACTCCGGGAACTGATAGTACAACTAATTCCGGCTGTTCGGGACTGTTGCCCATTACGTCCGCCCAACTGTGGTCGGTGCCGGGGCCAAATGGCGGCACCGACAACTTCAAACTTTGCTATGTGACAATAACTGGGACTATCCCCACTGTTGTAATAAATGGCATCACCATAAACGGTGGGACCTTCAAGAATACTACGATGCTTCAAAGCGTTGTACTCCCGAACAATACCACTTGGACATTTGAGTACAACGATCGCAATCCAGGTGATCCGTCCACAGTGAATTACTTCGGACTGACGCAGATTACTTTGCCCACCGGCGGTACCATTTCTTACACCTACGGCACAGAAGAAGTACAAAAAGCAGGTGCTGATTCCTTTAGCCGTTGGATAGAGTCGCGAACGTTAAATGCGAACGACGGCACAGGTCCTCAAACTTGGTCTTATGGCCTTAGGGCCGGTGCAGTTACGGATCCTCAAGGAAACGATGTTGTTCACACCTATACAGATTTTTCTTCGTGCGAGTGTGGAACCTCTTACGAAACAGGAACTAAATATTATCAGGGCTCCAGCACCAGCGGAACACTGCTGAAGACTACGCAAACCGACTTCAATTATTCCACCACGACACCCAACGAAGCTTACCCCGGCTCATCGAATGTGTATCCGATCCGAGTAACGACAACCTGGCCCAATGGTCAAGTTACAAAAACTGAGACGGACCTCGACGCCCTTGAACTGAGTGGCAACTTCTCCTACGGCAACGTGATTGCCAAACGCGAATACGATTACGGGACCGGATCTCCGGGGGCGTTGTTGCGCACCACCACAACCCAATATGAAGCCTTCATCAACTCTACATATCTGACGAATAATCTTCTTGCCTTGCCGTCCTCGGTCCAGATCACCGACGGAGGCGGAACCCAGCGGGCGTACGCAACCTACGGCTATGATGAATATGCTTTACAAACTTCCGGTCTCGGCGCCTCGCAGCAGCTTGACACGGCTCCTGCCGACGGAGCGCAGCGTGGCAACCAGACTTCGGTTCATCGCTGGCTAAATGGGAGCGCGACCGCCACCACCAACTGCAACATTTCAGTCACGAATGGCTATCTCGTCAGCTATGCCACTTACAACAACACCGGCACGGTATATCAGTCCACGGATTCTTGCGGTAGCTCCGCGGGAGATTCAAAGCACACCACCAAATATTCCTATTCTTCAACTTATGAAGACGCCTATCCAACGACAATCACAAATCCGCTTAGCCAATCCACAACCAATGCCTACGACTTCAACACCGGTTTGGTCACTTCGATTACCGATCTCAACAGCCAAACGACTAGCTTCACTTACGACAACATATGGCGGATAGCGACGGCCTCCTATCCCGACGGTGGCTCCGCCACCATCACGCACCAGGAAGCTACGTTTCCTTTCAGTGCCACGCTGACGAAGAAAATAACGTCCTCGCTGAATTACGTGAGCACGAATACCTTTGACGGGCTTGGCCGCGTCAGCGAGTCGCTGGTAACCGACCCACAGGGCAACATCGAGACTGACACGACCTATGACGCCGACGGCCGCGTCTACACGGTCAGCAACCCTTACCGGACGGATACAGATCCGACCTACGGCATTACATCGACTGTTTACGACGCGCTGGGCCGCACCTGCGTCGTCGTTCCGCCCGACGGCACCGCTGTGGCAAACACATCGTGTCCCGCTGCCCAGCCATCCAATGACGCGTTCACTACCTATTCCGGCAGCGCCACCACGGCCACGGACCAGCAGGGCAAATCGCGCAAAAGCCAGACGGACGGCCTGGGACGACTGACGACTATTTGGGAGGATCCCGCGAGCCTGGATTATGAGACGGTTTACACTTACGACGCTCTCAATGACCTCGCAACCGTCGTACAAGGCGGCTTGCAGAATCGCAGCTTTGTGTACGATTCGCTCAAGCGCCTCACCAGCTCCACTAACCCCGAATCCGGCACAGTGACGTACACTTACGACGCGGACAGCAATGTCATCACGAAGAAGGATGCGCGTAGCATTACGATCACGTACGGTCACGATGTCTTGAACCGAATGACCGGCAAGACTTACTCCAACGGCGACCCGGCGGTCACGTACTCCTATGACCAATCCGGATGTCTTGGCTTGTCGGCCTGTTACAATGTCGGTCGCCGCACCGCCATGACTGACGCCGCCGGTTCAGAAGGCCTGGCCTACGACAAGATGGGTCGTGAGCTTGCGGAGCAGCGTATCACCAACAGCATCACGAAAAACACAGCCTACACCTATAATCTGGACGGCTCGCTCGCGACGCTCACATATCCCAGTGGGCGCGTAATTACGTACACTACCGACCCCGCCGAGCGGTTCAGCGAGGCCCAAGATGTGGCCAACGCGATCAACTATGCGATAGGTTCTTGTGCGAACGGCACCAATAGCAACGGATTGTGTTACGCGCCACAAGGATCGGCAGCGGAAATTCAAAACGGCGCGAACTTGATTTCCACCATGTACTACAACACGCGGTTGCAGCCCTGCCGAATTTCAATGAGAAGTTCGGGGACAGCGCCGGGCTCCTGCACCGACGCTTCAAATATTGGCAACGTACTGGACTACACCTACAATTTCAACCTGGGATCGGCCGACAACGGCAACGTGATGGGCATCACAAATAATGTGGACGCAACGCGCAGTCAAAGCTTCACCTATGACCACCTTAATCGCCTCCTCACCGCCGAAACCACGTCCACCTTTGCAACAAGCCCGGCGCACTGCTGGGGCGAAGCTTATGTCTATGACAATGCAACCACGGGCGAGTTCGGCAACTTGACGAACATCAACGCGGCTTCATCAGCTTACACAGGCTGCACGCAGGAAAGCCTCAGTGTCACCGCTCTCTCCAACAATCAGCTCTCCGCCACCGGTTTTTCGTACGACGCCTCGGGCAACCTGGTCGCGGACGGCCGCAACAACTACGCCTTTAACGCCGAAAGCCAAATTAAATCCGTATCGGGCCTCGCTGGCGTTACCTACACCTATGACGGTGACGGCCACCGCGTTGAGAAGTCGAATGGAAAGTTGTATTGGTTCGGAACGGGAAGCGACCCGCTGATGGAGACCGATCTTTCGGGCAATCTCACCTACGAATATATTTTCTTCGGAGGCAAACGCATCGCGCGCCGTGATTCTTCCGGCAATGTTGTGTATTACGCCGCCGACCATTTGGGAACCTCGCGTGTTGTTACGAGTTCCACCGGTGCAATCCTCGATCAGTCGGATTTCTACCCCTTCGGTGGCGAGCGCGTCCTCACAGCCTCCAGCGGTAACACATACAAATTCACTGGCAAAGAACGTGACTCGGAATCCGGCCTTGATAACTTTGCAGCTAGGTACAATTCGTCCAGTCTTGGCCGTTTCATGTCCCCGGACCCGAAGATTTTGAGCATTAGGCACATTGTCAACCCGCAGAAATGGAACAAGTACACCTACACGATCAACAATCCGCTTCGGTACTTTGATCCCAACGGGATGGAGGAGATCGAAGTACAACTGCGGACATTTATTCAGCAAAGCTCGGTAACTCTTGCGGGTAAAACATTTGCTGGAGACAATCGAGGCTTTAGTACGGATGCAAATGCTTCATCGCGAACCTCCATCACTGTGAGAATCGAAACGGACCCGTCGATCCGTGCAAACCCAATTATTAGCATTACACCGGGTAGCGCTGGCCAGACGAAACAGCTGGACGCAAACGGCAACGTGATTAAGACGGCGACCGCCACCAACGGTCTGCCGACTGTGAACGGAACGAGAGACGCCAATGGAAACGTTGTTCTCAACTTCCAACAAGACACGAAGAACCCGCTGTCACCGGGATCACAGGCTCTCACACCAGGCATTTCGACTAATCTAAATGTGACGGTAAGCTCATCTTTAGTCACCGCAAAGGGAAGCACGTCTTCGTTCCCTGCGATAGAACTCAACGTGACTCCTGACGGGCAATCAACCAAGAACATTCCTCTGAATGATCCGGGTCCTAATGGGAATCCGCTGAATCTCTTCAACACAAACAACGTCTTGGTGTCACAGCCGTTGCCTCCTGCGCCACCGCCGTGTGCACAAGAAAAGGACAAGCCATGCCCTTAAGACAAGCAGCAGGAGTTTTGTACGTTGTCACCGCTCTGGTCAGCGGCTACTGGGAAGTCTCTCTGATGCTCCGACCGCTCATTGGTGGACCATGGTCCTGGTGGTACATGATCATGTTGGGAGCTTCGGTTCTATTGTTAGTCGGCGGTGCTAGTGCCATTGCTCCCCAGTTTCAGGACGGCTGGTTCGTCACGCTTGCGGCTATCGTGCCTTTGCTTCTGGGGGTGCTTTTCCGTCACTGGTCGTGGGTGTGGCTAGTTTTTATCGTCGCCACGGTACTAGTCGCTTGGGGCGCTCTCGCTCTCGCTTCGGCGCTGCAAAGAGGCTGGGTTGTCGCTCTCATCGCAAGCCTGCTTCTAGCCGCATGGTGGGTCCCGGCGTCCATTCGTATCTTCGGTGCCTATCTATCGCCGAGACCACTTGGTAGCCCAAGTACTGCGGAACTACTTTGGGCACTGACTCCGGTCCTTCTCATTGTCGCATCCGTCATCGTCGGAGTGTTTGTGGCCAAGCTTCCAGCGTCCGGACCACTTAGTGGCGAGGGACTTAGGGGGGAGCCTGTCGGTCACGTCTGAGAGCCCTGGTAAGTCCGCCGAGACCATAGCAAGCGGTTACAGTGAAGGAAAAACAGAGATAGAAGAATCACCAAGAACACGGTTACGACCGTTTTGGAATTGCGCTCGCGACGTGACATTTAAGTCGCACTAAGGAAGTGCAATTTCGCCGATGAAATCAGATGGCCTGCCGAATCATCTGAGCAACGGTCAAATCCTTCTTCTTGGCGAGTTCTTTCAACCGTTTCAAATCCGGGGGATCAAGGTAAATCGACTGTCTTCGTACGCTTCGGCATGCGGCGCGATATAACACGCGGTAATCTGGTTTGCTATTTCTTCTCTCTGTCCGTCACAGATTCTTACTCCGTTACTTTCAGCCAAACGATATAGATAATTTTCCTAGTCGGATAGGTTCCCGGTGATGGATGGTGGCCCGTTTCCGGAGCCGGGCCTGATGCGTTCAGGGTTGCGTCTGGATTCCAAGTCCATGTTCTTCCTTCGTCATAACTAGTAATGGATCTGCCGGTCTTTTGGTCCGTGCTGCGAGTCTCTGCTGTCAGCACTTTCATATCGTAGTGGCATTCTTTATCGCCGAGAGGGGCTTTCAACCAATCACAGTCGCGAGGCTTTTCATCCTTAGTGACATCACTATAATTGGCTCCGTATTGAAATGCGTATCTTAACTTACTGTCCCAGCCGAAGAAGACCCCATAGCAAAGGACGCACAAGAGAAGTGTTCCGATCCAATTGCCTGAGTCCACTTTATCTTTCATGTGCTAATTTCGAATCCTCTTTTTAGGAGCTGATCGTAAAGACCCTTCGGCTATCGCTTTCCTGCCGTATCTTCGGCAATAAACTGATCGTGGAGACCATGGCGGTCTATGAAATGCTGCGCTCGTATAAATTGCTCTGCCGTTATTTCACTGGTTGTGTTGTAGTACTTAAAGTGATTCTGAGGATCAACGGCTTTGCATTGATCCAGCTCCGCGTTCCAAGCGTTTAGCGTACTGAACGGAGCGTCGTCTAATCCTGATTCCGGACCCTCCAGTTTCGACAACCACAACCGCTGATCGGCTTGACACTGATCGACCGTTGGCGCGTGTTTGACTTCCTGACCGAGCGCCGGAACTGCGATCACAAATGCGACTACCAGCAAAATCGTTTTCATCAATCCACTCCTTTTCTAACGCTTTCCTGCCGCGGCCATTGGGTTATCGATAATCTCGATGCCCACCGCCTTATATCGAGCAAGCGGATCGATCTTGTCCCAATCGGGGGGCATGCTGTGTTTCAAGCCAGCAGCACTTAGTCGAGCATCTTCCTCTTGGGTAATTATGGCGCACACATCGTATTTTTCCAGCACAAGCCGCACCGTTTCAGGAGTTACTTCGGTCAGATCCATCAAAGCCATCCGCTCAAAGCGATACGGGACGGCGTGGTCGTAAACGATTTCCCGACTTCTCCATTTGAGGCCCACGGCGGCGGGGCTGCGATATCTGGCGGAATTGGCTTTCGGACCCAATCGGCGCGTCCATACAAAATAGATAGCCTCGCGTACCGTTTTGTCATAACCCGCAACGGTCATTCCCATCGCCCGGACACGCTGGCAATACTGCACGGCCTCAACAATTATTTTCAGACGTTCATCATCCGTGAAAATACGCGTTTTCATAAATTCCTCTTTTCTAAAACAATTAGCTATCCAACCTATGTCCTAGCCCTTGACCGCAAAGCGTACGAGCCGGTAGAAGAGCCAGACGAGAAAGCCGCCAGCAAATCCGTATATTCCGAACAGCGCAGATGTCTCTGCCAGCGATTGATAATCGACGTCTTCACTCACGACCTGCCACTCTGATAAATCTAGCGGAACAGGTTTTAGAGTGTCTAAGTGAGCTAATACCGACTGTTGGCCTTCAGGCGTTAACGCTGCATATTTAGGGTCAAGATAAGACAGAATGGAACCCTGGGCATCAGATGAAAGAGTACGAAATTTAGGGTCTCGTAAGATCTGACCCACAGTGGGCACGGGGGGATGATCTGCCTCGGCCTTCGCCGTTTTAATCGTTTCCATCCGCGTTTTTATATCCCGTACAGCATTGTGACGTAAGTAGAGGAAGCTACCTACGCTCGCGAGCACTAAACCGACGAGCATGAAAATAACTGCTTCGCGACATAAACGTCGGATCGTGCTTTTCATACCCGGCCTCCTGAGCGTTCAACCATTTGTTGTATTGCCGACTTTACTACGGTTAGCATTCTTCCCCGCTCATGAGAATTCTCTTTTTGACGATCTCGGCGGCGGCGATGTCCAACTCGTTGGATTCGTGCGCCAATCTAAACCACTCCCGTTCCATCACCGCAAATAACATTGAGTGGCAGACATCGCAGAATGTTGGATGGATCAGCCGGGAACGCTCGCTCAATTCAATGCGGCATTCAGAGCAATAGGTAAGCTTGCGGAGGGAACTAAATTTTTGTAGTGTTCTGCCAGTCTGAGTCAAGGATAAGCCCCTTGATTTGGATTAGGGGCGGTATCAGGTTCGTGCCTGATATCGCTCCGTTTGCTAGCTGCCTATCACTTCCCTACTTCTATTCATCACATGGCCCTCATTAATTTCTTGGCCTCATACAAAAGTACGAACGCATCTTCGAGATCCGGCGGAACAGGGCAAGAGCTCGCCCAAGAACTCGGCAGATCAGTTTCTAAACGCCATAGTATCCGATGCCACAGTTTGCTGGCTTCGACGGCTTCCGGCGTTCCCCTCCAATTAAGGTTAGGCGTGAAACTCGCAACAGGCGTCATTAAATCGTCTCCATAGGACTTTAACAATGCTAACACTCCCTTTGTCGTGATCCTTCGGGCCGATCCCAACAAGACAACACATACAAACGGATGTCGAGGAGATCCCCAAATAAAAGGCCCATTTATTTTCCGCCATTGATGCTCTTGTACCCCTCAAAATTATTTTGTGAGACTCCCCCGTGCATCCAAAAGGGGAGAAATTCTCTTTTTTCAGTCCCGACCCGGATTTTCGAATTCCAAAAAGCGAGGTGCATTTCACCCGGGGGTTTTATCCCAATTTCCGGAATTGCATTGGAAAATGTTTTGAGGCGCCCCTCAATCGTGGCCGGGGCGAGACAAACAACTCCCCGTACGTTTAATCATGGCTCACACTTGGCTAAGCACAGCCCTAGACAAGCCTCTGTTAATCTGCGGGCGAAATACTCCCGCATTGTGTTGGCGCACGTCTGCCCATAGCTCGAGTATGCGGATTGCTGCGACCTAGTGGAGTTCGCACGGCCTATCCGCCGAAGTCTTGGCGTGGTTTATCCAATTATCCGCAACCGTCGAACATCCAAAGCATAAGCGTTATTAACGAAGGCTTCTCTATATTGGTAATTGTTGCCGTGCCGTTCAATCCAGGTTTCCATAGCTTGTTTCGTTTTGAAAGTCTTGATAGTCCACATCGTCGGCTCACGCGAGTGACTATCGGCGCAGTCATGGCCAGATAAGGGACTCGCGCCGAAGTCTTCTACTTCCCTTCCCAAACATTAAGCAGGTAGCGGTCTCCTTTCCTGTCGCGTTTAACGTCCGCGTCATCCGCGATAGCGTCACAGTCGTAATCGCGTACTTCCACACGGATACCCTTCGGAACTCTGTAGGCTTCCGCGACGCCGCCAATAACGCTTAGTCGAACAGTTACAGGAATTGGTTTTTGAATCGGGGTACAGAGACTCCCGCAATCGGGGCACTCGCCGGACGGCATAACATCGCCGGGCTGCACTCTTTCCCAGAATCCGCCTGAGCCAATTTCTTCTAGTTGATCGTCGCGGTATGTCTTGCGGCAATTTTGGCAAACATTGTTCGCCGCGTTTAGGCCGTCCGTTTCTTCTGACGGAATTAGACCGGCGCGAGATTGACGGACCGACGTTGACGGGAAGGTCTTAACCGTTTTCTCGTCGCGCTTCGTCTGATTGAAAATGCGGGCGATCTGGCGAGCTTCTGCCAGAATCGAATGCGGGACGACGACACGCGAGCCGGATGGAGTCACAACCCAAAACTTCCCTTCTTGCTTTTTGACTGTGTACTGTTTTCGTTTTGCCATTTCGCTTGCCTCCCTATTTATTAGCCTCTTCAGCATCCGTCTAACGGATGGACACGGCACAACGTCGGGCCGTGTTTCGGCCTTACTTGCCCGCGTTCAAAGCCTCTAGGGCTGCGTCCGGATAATTCGCCGCAATCCGGGCAATCCGTAAAGCTCGCGAGCGTGTTAGCTCGTTGAAGGGTCCGAAGGAGGATATGTCTGCGTCTTCAGGCTTAAACTTGCGGATGGTAAATCGACGGATGCCGTTCGGGCTTTTCTCCGACGACACGAAATAGATTCCGCCCGGACCTTGAAAAACATCGGGAAGCATCCGCGAACGGAAAAACCTTTTCGCATCAGCGGAAAACCAATGGCTGCCCACACGCAATGACGCGGTTTCGATATCGCTGATACTCGTAAAGGATTGGCCGGGCAAAGGGAGAAATTTGGGTTTAACCGCGTGGCAGTAGTGCTCTAGAACTGTCGCCGCGGCTGCGCGGTACTCCGTGGGAAAATATTGGCCAGTGCAGTACTCAAGCTCTGAACCCGTCCAAGACAATCGGCCAGAAAATGCTTGGCCAAATGCTTCAGCCAATATCGCCGCGTTCGGCGGGTAGGTGCGGGCCTCTTTCAGTGCCTTGCGTGCTCGTGTACCGTCTTTACTGATGCTCGCTAACTCCTGGCGCATACTGCGACGAGCTTCAATGCGCTGTGACTGCGAAGAGTAGGTCAGTTGTTCGGGATGGCATCCGTAATTGGCAGGATCAAGGTTAGGACGTTGATTGATGAATTTTTCTAAGGCGTTGAACACTGCGATTGCTGAACTTTCATTTTGCTGCGTCATCGGAATAGCCTCCGTGAATTTTTAAATCCGCCATTCGTGTGGCGGTCCTGCCCTACCGTTTAATTAATTCTCGCTGCCTGTTTCGGGACAGCATCCGCAATACGTTCCCTCTTCAACGTCACAGCCACACTCAAAGCACGCCAAGAATCGAACCCATTCGCCGCGGTCCGCCAGCCATGTTTTCTTTTGGTTAGGACAGCCGGTTTCGTGGCAGAAAATTCCGTTAATTTTGGCGGCCTCGCATTGATCGCAGTGAATCGGATTTAAGGCTCGCTGCCAATCAACGCGATAGATTGCGGTTCTTTGAGCCTCGGAAAGACTGGCCCACGACTTCAAAGGCACAGTCTTCTTGTCGCGGAGCATCAAATTCCTAATGATGACTTTGCGGTCCGCGATTGGCAGCGCGTCCCAAACCTTTCCATCCGTGAGAATTTTTCCTAGTGTTGGCATTAGCGCACTTCCTTGCCGTTGACTCGGCAGGCCGTGACTTTCGCTGACCGGCATCCATGCGTTTCGATTGCTTCTTTGCGGAGTGTTCCGGCGAGCGCATCCGCCAATACTTCAAACTCCGTGCAGCGAACGCGCAATTTGAAAGTGAGTGTTTTAGTTGTGAGAGGAAAGCGTCGGACCTTAAATTGTTTTTGCATTAGCTTTTCCTTTCGTTGCCTACGCGAAGGCAGCGCATGTACGACTCAAGATTCTGGTACCCGCCGATACGGTGTCTAAGAACGTGGACCGCGTGCGTCGCGCCTTGTTCGTCTGTCGCGTCGGATACGTTTTCGTTGAACTCCTCAGACACGGCGAGCAAGTCATCTGCGAGGAGTTTTACGTCTGTTACTGACTTCTTAAGGCCCGCGTAATTCAGCATGTTTATTGCTGCTTGATCGAACGGCGAAAGCATTAGCGTTGACCTCCTGTCGTGAATTTGAATCCGTATTCCCGGTTTGCTTCCTGTTGCGCTCGTTCTGACTGGCGTTCGGAGCTAATAATTTGTGCGGATGTGCGGCCTAGTTGTGCCGCTTGCGCGAGGATCTCGGCTGCCTCTGCTTCTGTGAATCCTTCAAAAACTTTACCGAAGCAATCGCAATTCATTGATACGGGATGACCGCAGCGCGTATAGCGAAGACCATTGCCGGAGTCGCGCAGCCATGCTTGATTGGTGTAGTCGAATTTTACGGGTGATTGCATGATGTCTCCTTGAACCGCGATAGCCAAAGTGCCGTCAGTCTTTCGAATCGTGACGACGAGGCGTTTTGCGGTTTGGTTTAATCTGACCATGTGAGAAGTTTACTCGCCCTACTTCTAATTGTCAAGCAATAAGAATAGAACAGATTGGCGCGTGTTTTCGTGTGCTTAATCCGTTATGGTTTGAGCAGTCCTGTGTGAATGCAATCGCCCCTCGAATGAGTGTGTGGATGGCTGGGATAATCTTGATTTTTCTGATGCGTTCTAATTGCTTGACAATTACAACATATTTTGGTTAGAAACTGCCTAACGTGCTGTATTTATTGCAGTTATTAGCGTGTAACGACTGACACGGTCATTCCCTTACTTCGAATTACAAACGGGGCGGGGATTGGTCTGTTTTTCAATGCGATGCGAGGGCCGTGCAACACAATCCCTAATACTGTGCGGGCGGGCGCGAGTGTTCCGCCGCGCAATCCCTTGCAACGCAACGAAGTGCAACAAACTGGTGATTATTTTGGTGTTGATCTTGGGGCGGTCGAGCGACGCGAGCCTAACTTTTTGCTCCCCTCGCCGGACGGTTTTGTGTTGATATCTTTTGGCTTAAATCTGGTGAGCGTGTAAAGCATTCTTGCTATGGGCTTTAGTGGCGGTGGTGCAGGTCCCCCAGGCCGGTCAAGCCGGCCATTGCAGTAGGAACCTAGGGGCGCCTTTTCTAGCCGGTACCTGCCCGTACCCCGTTCTTTTTGCTTGACAATAAACAGATAGGGTGTTACTTTCTTTTGGAGGTGCTACATGAATCGGATGGAAGCGATGAATGCCACACAAATGAAGGACATTCTGGGAGCTGCGAAAGCCGCGGGATTCCGTGAATACTCCTTTATCACAATGGCTCTTTCACACACCTACCGGGTGAGCGAGATCTGCAAACTGACCGTGGCTGACTTCGATCTGAAAGACCGCACGGTTTCCATTCGTCGGGGCAAGGGGTCTCTACACACCGTAGAGGCTCTCACACCCGCCGAGCTCGAGATCCTGCCCTCTCTGATCGAAGGCAAGAAGGGTCACGATCGCCTGTTCCCCTTCGGCCGATTCACGGCCTATCGTTTCTTCCGTCGAGCGGCCGAGGCTGCGGGTTTACCTAAGAACTGCCGCGGACCCCACTCGACAAAGCATTCTATTTTGCAGGCCGCGGTAGACGCCGGCGCGACGCTACCCCAGGTGCTTCAGATTGGCGGTCATCGCGAGATCGAGTCTTCCCGGCGATACTGGAATTGCACCCAAGCCAAAGCCGACTCCTTCCGGCTGAATTTGCTGGCGGTGTCCTAATGGGACGGCCCAAGAAGATCAAGGTTGGACGAAAAAATCCTGCCAATCGATCCCTCATGTTTGACCTGCCGGCCGAGTTCTATCGAGCTCTGGAAGCTGAGATGTTGAAGCACCCTAAGAACTCCGCCCAAGGCTATTCCGCGGGAAGCCTCGCTCGCTTCATTCTTTGGGAAGGGCTAGTGGCTCGAGGCGCCAACCTGGTTGAAGCACCGTTTGCTCGCCGGGGCCGGTATTCGAAATCCGAGAGGTTGCCCACGCCTAAATCCGCTGGTTAAACCGCTACGTACGGGTGTTACCGCCCGTGAGGATATGGGGGTAAGCGGCACTGGACGCGATCTATCGCCCCGTACTGGCTGACCGCTCCGGAGCGTCGCTCGTGAAACCTCTCATGGCTGATTGATTCTGTCGCCATTCAACGATCAACAAATTATTGATTGTTGGCGTCGGTCGGGCGATCCGTAATCATTACTGCCTTACTATGTCACGGCCGCGTGGGACTGATTTCGACGATTGTGTGGGTCAGAATTGTGTGGGTCAGGGTGTCTCTCTCTCTCTCTCTCTCTCTCTCTCTCACTGACCCCCACCATTTTGACCCACAGCATTTGTCTTTTTCGCCTCAATTGGCCTACTTAGGCACTTCTGTTCCTTATTGCCTTACATGTCAGCCGCATCGCGTTAATTTTCGTATAGTGCAATACCATACGAAATTCTTTTCACGATCCCGCGGATACCCCCTCGGCGACTACCTTGCGCCCGGCTCTCTTTTTAGTGGCTTCCAGACCTCAGTTCGCGCCTTACCCCGCCGCCCATTCTCAGCCCAAAGAACCGATAACATCACAATCGCCAGCCACCCGCTGTACGTCGCTCTATACCCCCTTTCTGCTCCACGGCGCCCATGCTGGATGAGCGTCGCCGCTCGGCCGGGTATTGGGGACTGCTAACGAATACCTATTGACATTTAAGACCCTGAGGTGTTACCTTAGACTATTGAGTACCCACAAGGAGAGTTCCGTGAAAAGGACGACCCAGAGGAAGGCCCTGGAATTCAGCGAAGGAATGACCGTCAAGTTCAACCGAGAGATTATGCTGGCGTTGCGCGAGATCGCTGACAGAGAGCGCCGGTCCGTTGGATTCCTCGTCCGTGACGCTGTGGTTTTTTGGCTGGCCGATTATTTACGTCGCGAAACGGGGGTGACCGAAACTGTTCGTTCCTTGGTTCGACCTTCTCTTCAACGGTTGGAAGACACCACGATCGGGGATCTGAAAGTAGACACCTCGACGAAGGTTGGTCGTTTGATTCAGAAGAAACTCGATACTTTGCGGAAGAGATGATTAAGATCAACGTCGCCGACAAGCCGCGGCATAAAGGCCCAATCCCATTCGCTCGCTTCGACATGAATTCGTGGTCGGCTGCTCCTTATTTAGAGGAAGATTTTCGGCCGCCTCCGGACTCACCCGTGCGCATCGTTCTTGATCCCTCTTGGACAGAGAATGAGCAGAGCGACGCCAATGCGCTCGTCTGCGGCTACTGGGAACCGGATCCAGAAATGGTGGGCGACAAGCCTTTCATTCTTTTAGACGCACTATCGGGCGTCTTCGCCGGCCGCAAGCTGGTGCACGCAACACTCGACTTCATCGTGAAGTGGAATCCTGTTCGTTTCTCGATCGAAGTAGCAGCCGGCCGCGAAACGAAATTACTTCAGCATTATTTGGAAGATCAAGCAGCAATCCGCGGCATCACGATCCCCGCCGTGCAAATGCACCAGGCCGGTGGAACGCCTTGGTCGAAAGCAAAGAGGGTAGCCAAAATTCAATACACGTTGGATCGATCACGTTTGAAAGTTCGGAAGGGCGCTTATCTCCGCAAGATGGCCGACCAGGCTCGCGCTTTTGATTTCACTCGCCAAGACAACCAGTGCCGTGAGGACGGCCTGATTGATGCGCTATCCCGATGCATGGGGTTCAACTAGGAGGAAGACAATGATTAGAGGATCAGTGAAACTCCCCCGCATATCAGGTCGAATGAGTTTGGACGAGATCAAGAGCCTTCTCAAAAAGATGAGGTCTCGTTCTGAGTCTGACCGCTTGAAGTACGATCAAATGATTGCCAAAGGCGCGGACTGTGCAAATCACGTAGACGACTCTGGCTACCGGAATAAGCAATTTTTCTTCGCTCGCGGGCGAATCGTAAAAGCCTTGATTTCAATTTTGCGGGATCTTGTTGAGAACGGCACTATCGTAACTTACGCCGGCTCTTTTTCCGAAGTGACTCGTTGGATGGATGAGGTGAAGGAAAAAGAAAAAGAGTTCAATCCAGATCCGAATCCCGACCGTATTTCTATTCAACCCGCCATTAAAGAGCTACGCATGCACGACGAGTATCCCATGTTGGTTTTTGATTTTGAAAGCGTGGACCAAAAGAAACTGGAAATCAAACGCATCGTCGCAGCAAATTCGAAGTGGATTAACTGAGTGTGGCTAAGAAAGATTCCAAAAGAGCATTCACCGGACTAGCTGGCAGCCCGTTGTCGTCCTCGAAAGACGTCCCGTTCGAACGCCCCGTCGCGCCCTCGCCGTCTCAGGAAACAGAAACAGTTGAACAGGAAACTAAAAAGCTGTTGGGCCTTGTGCCCAAGGATCCCCAGTTCGTTAACTCCGTTCGTAGATTTTTTTCTATGACTGCCGAGAATGTCGCGATGTTCTTGACTATGCCGGAGATTATTTATAAAAAAGATTTTGTTCTGACCTCCACAGAGGCCATCTGCATCAATGGGATTCCTTTCAAACAGAAGATCGTTAAATACCCACTCATTGATGGGCGGCGTGCTCCGAAAGAGTTGCTCGTTCGATTGGAAAATATTAAGAACGAACTCAATACAACCTTTTCCGCGAAATACTCAAAAGCGCAAGGAGGGATGACTGGCCCAGATTTAACGAGAGCCCGCCGCTTGAAGCAAGCGGAGCGGAAGCGGATAGAAAAAGAGATCCGGCATTATGAAAACGACTGGACAAAGGTTGACATCCCGGGAACAGGTCGAGGCTCTTTCAGCGTCGATCTTGCCCGAGCATCAGTTAATTTCGAATTTCTTAGGACATGTGATGATGGTTTCACCCGGCACATTCTCAAAAAATACATTATCGAAGCGTGGCAAGCCGTTGCTCGATGGGGTGACACCATTGAGATCATGTCAGACTTTGAAAGACGTGATAAGCGGCTGTATTTCAATTTCGAGCTACGATGGGCGGATTTTGAAAATGCGGTGGTGCAACGAGCCTTAGATGTCGGAATTTTTTGTTTGTGCCCATCTGCTGAGGCGGCCTATCTTTTATTCCGATATCCGACCAAAGCAAGGTCGTTGGAGACTGGTAGTCATCCCAAAGATGACCCCGCCAGTGAGCACCGGGTTCGACCCAAAGGAGAGGGCCCCCACAATTCAAAATATGATGAACGGTTCGGAAGCCAGGATCGAGACTGATAAAAATGGTTTGGTGATTTTAGTGCAGTACACAAAGGACTTAGGTATGTTTTTAACCACATCTAAAAAACTCATCACAATAAGTAGAGGGGTACAGAGCCCTAAAAAAGGAGGCGGGTCGTGGACACATTTATTATAAAGCTGGACGGCAATAATTTTTTCACGTCGGTCAAGAACGACGTTTTCAGCGGCACGCCATATCCAGGCCTGGCCAAACCCTTTAGTTACGACGAAGCCGACAAGTTGGCTCGGGAGTTTCGAGAGAAGGGCTATCCCGGCGCCGTTGCGACCGACAGATACGGTGCGATTCCCACGGCCGCTGATCTGATCTCTGTTAAGCGAGCCGTTCAATATGAGGTTCGTTTCTCAGGCTATTACTTCGTCGGCGTCAATGCGGCCGGGCGAGAACAAGGATCTAAAGATCACTCGCAGGCAATGAGGATGTCGCAAGAAGCCGCTGTTGAGATCGCACGAAAACTGAAACGCGCAAGACATCTGGACGCGACAATCATCGAAGCAGGAAGTACGGCTGTAGATGTTGAGGCAGAAGTAGAAAAGATTTGGCCCGGTAATTAAAAAGCAACTCCTCGGTTCGGTTCGAAGAGTCAGCAAGTCTGACCATCCCAAACACGGAGGCTATTTTTGAAACGGCGCAGACCGCCGTAGGGTATCGGTGTGTTTATTCACAATGACGAAGATTTTGAATTCGAACTAGATTTTCACAACTACGGCGAATGCGTTATCGAGCAGGAGGGTGACGGTTCTACCCGTGTGATTAGTTTTCGCGCAGCAGAACCATCTCCCGAAGATGGCGATTTCTTTTGGGACATCGATCCCGAGACAGATGAGTATTTGGATCCTCGTGCTCGACAATTTGTAGAAGAGTTTGAAAAGAAACTTAAGGATGCCCAATGCTAGTGAACAAGACGGTTGACCCCAACACGCGAGACATCCATGCGGATGAGACTCCGGTCTATCGCGAACAACCTATCTCGTTGAAGAATGCTGCGTACCTCATTAATACGCGGAAGCTGGATCCCAACAATCCCGAACACGCACATTTCTTTGAGCCCGTAAAGATTCTGGTGGGCTTCAGGAAGAAGGCCGGTGCCAAGGTCATCGAACTCGTCAAGACGGCGCAGCAACAGTCAGACGAGATATTGGCGCGAGAAGAAGACCGTATCAAAGAAAACCTTGCGGAACTGAACATTCAAGGCGCACCTTATCCCGGTTTCCCTCGTTGGGTTTTCGAAGGCACCAGCATTTACAAAGGATTGGTCAAACCCATCTGTGACGCGAATTCGAGCCGGATTCCTGAATTCCTTTTCATGCCGGCAATTGTTTTTTACCTCAATTATTTGGGCACCAAGGTCCGAATATCCGCCAAGGATTATTCATTGGCTCTGTTCCTGATTATGATCGGCCGAAGAGGCCAAACAAAAAAATCGAGTTCCGCACTCAACGCTGTTCAATATTTTCAAAGCATGGGTTGTGTGGGGTACGGTCAGCAATCCACAGCCAACGCAGATAGCCGCGCTCTGATTTTCACACCCGGAAGCCCTGAAGGCATGGGTAAAGAAATGTGTCGCCTGAATTGTAAGAATGGCATTTTGTTTTTTGACGAGCTCAGCACGCTAACAAAGAAAGCAGGCATCGACGGGTCCAACCTCACGTCTGCCCTCACGCTGATCTATGAAAGCGCGACATGGGCCAACTCGGTCAAGTCACCCAAGGACAGCTTTTCGTTGTTGGCCGGTACGTATTGTGCCTCACTGATCGCGTGCTCTACGGACAAAAATTTCGAAGTGAATTGGAGCAAACTGGCGGCTGCATCCTCCGGACTCGATGATCGTTGTTATTTTTTAATCCAGCCAGAAGAGCTACCCCCTCCCGAACCATACACCCACGTTGCGACTGAAGAAGCCTCGATCGTGACTAAACAATTGATCGAAAAAGCCAGGACGCAAGGTATCTACAAGATCGAAGACCCCAAACGCCTCTTGAACGAATTCATGAAGAACAACAAGAGCCAAGACCGCATGGAAATCCGTGTGGAGAAGTTTGCTCTTTATTTCGCTGTCGATTTGGGGCGGGAGATCATCGATGAAGATTGCATTCGCCGAGCCTTGGCCTTAGTCGAATATGAGAAAGCTGTTAAGAAGTTCTTGCCGCGGTTTGAAGCCTATAACAAACAGGCAATCCTCCAACAGCGAATGCAACATGAAGTCAATCGTCATGGCGGCACTGTGCCTATTCGCAATTTCGAAGACAACCTGAATATGGAACGCTACGGCACCGACGAGTGGGAACGGGCCTACAAAGGATTGATTCGTACGCGCTGGATGATCGAAGGCGGTAAAGGCGTGAAGGGCGATCCTTTCAAACTGATCCAGCAAAAACCAATGCCCTCACAGGACGAGGATTAAGCCGTGGACAACCAAACGCCAGTGATAGAAGAAAAACTTCCTCAAGAGTGCAAAACACGTGGCTGCCACAATACCTTTCAAAGAAATGGAACACGTAAGGAATTTTGTGACGAGTGCGCGGCAAAACGTCCGAGTTCCAACGCACGTGTAAAGAAATACAGGGCGAAACAGAAGAGACTCAAGGGCGAGACGGAACGGGGAGTTGTAGGTTGGGATTCTGGGAGTTCCATCAAGAAAGAAGAAGCCCTCATCATCCTGGCTGAAGAATGGGGCATCACTAGAACCGACAAGGCCGAGATCATCTACGCAGAAGGTCTTCGTGCCGCGGAAAGAAATAATCTAGTCCCATCACAATTTTATTGGGAGAACGGTCCCGTTCAGGCCAGAGCATCTGTCGCAACCAGCGAGCCGGCACCTCAACTCAAGTACGAGGGTCCGGAAATCATTCCCGGAAAAGTCACTTTCGCCCATGAGGATTTCGCGCTGTGGCAGTTCTATGATCGGTGGAGAACGGACGGCTGTGAAACCTTTGAGGAATATCTCGCCGAACAGTGGTCTTGCATTACGGGGGGTACGATCGAGCGGGGCAATAAATATTTTGGAAAAGACTTCCATGACCAGCCCCATAAGAAGTGGGACGAGATGTTTATTTCCTGGACGCCCGGCCTCAACCCCAATTATACCCAAGAAGATTCGAAAGCCTGGCTAGCCTCGCAGAGCGAAGAAAAGAAGAGGCTGTTAGTCGCCTGCCGTAACAGCTACAAGTCGAACTTCACACTGGTTTATCTCGTGGGCGCCGTGCTTTGTGATCCGGATATCCGAATTCTTTTGATTTCAGAAACAAAGCCCCTGAGCAAATCGTTCATTCGAGGTTTCAGATCTTTTTGGGAGATTTCAGATCCGTACAATCCCACTCGATTCCAAAGACTGTTCAGGTTCTTTTGCATTCCGTCTGATGATGGCAGCGCCTTAGAGTTCGAAAGCCCTATGGCGCATTTGAATCTGTTCCAGCCCACCGCGGCTTCGACATCGATGGATTCTCAAGGACAAGCCGGCGGCCGCTTCGACATCGGCGTGTTTGACGACCCTATTTCAAACATGACGGTCACTACGGAAGATCAACGCCTGAAGAGTCAATCGAAATTCAGCGCCTTGTTAGAGCTTCAGGAAGTCGGCGGTTACGTCCACTATAACGCGACGCCTTGGCACGAAGACGACCTCACAGCGACGATCTTAGAGCAGAACGAAAAATCACAGGGTTGGCTCTTTATTATTGATCCGGCCTGGACCGTGAAATCGGAACGCCGAGAGAATACAGAAACCCAAAAGGACAAAACAATCTGGGAACTTCAAGAAGAAGATGTCGATCTTCTATTCCCGGCTCGTCTGACCTGGAAGGTTCTGCAAAAGAAACTGAAAGAGGATTTAGATCCCACGGCTCGAACATTTCGAATGCAATCACTTTGCATGTTCCTGCCCGACGAAGAAGAGACGGAGAAACTACATTTTGATCGCCTCTGGTTCACCCGTAACACGATAACCGTGGCGCCTGTGACCGGTGAGGTTTATGGCACCGCAGATTTGGCTTTCACGAAATCAAAGTATCGAGATCCTTCGGCCCTGACTTTGTGGAGGGTTACGGAGACGCGAACCCAATCACCTCTCGACGGTTCCGAGATCGTTTCGAAGCAAGTAACTGTTCTGACTCAAGAAGTAGGCTACTGGGACACGATAGAAAAAGCGCGGATTTTTGTTCGAATGGCCCGCATGTATCCCGAGCACTTTAAAGCCTGGATCATTGAAAAATACACGCAGTACGAAGATCTGGCTCGAGCGATCGAATTAGAGGCCATGCAATACGGTATGAAGATTCCGATCGTGTGGTCTCAGTGTATGAGCGGCCCCACTTCGGCATTTCTAAAATATCGGAACCTCAAGGCAATGGAAACTCCGCTCCAAACCGACAAAGTAAAATTTCTTGCCGGCCCTTATTTGGAGAACCTCATCGCTCAATGCGAAATGTTGGAAGGCACCGGCCCCAAAAGACAATCAAACCGTAAACACGATGATGCAGCAGACAGTCTTCAGTTGGGGATTCGGTATTTGATCCCCAAGGATGCGTCCGACGAGGCCGAACTTAAGAAAATTCAACAAGCAGAGCGCGAAGCACAGCAACTCAAAGAAATGCACGATCGTATTTTTGGCACCGATATGCCTCGGATGCAACAGACAGCACCCCGGCAGGAAAACCCCCGTGCTTACGGAAACCTGCCAAAAAATCCGTACTTCAACAGGAGATAGCATGTCTAAAGCAAAGAAAGAGGACGGCATTTGGGTTTGTGCCGCCTGCAACGGCCTCGAGTTCGACATTGAAGATGATCCGGAAGTGCAAATCGTTTCTAAGTCTTTCAACTCCTGCCTGATTGTGGTGGACAACGGGAAGCGAACACACAGCCTCACGTTTGTGAGTATGGAAACGGTAAAACGCCGTCGTGAGATCGAATCACAAGGGTTGGACGTCGATCAGGGGTTTCGAAAAGATAGTTTGGAGGGATTAGATGAGTCAAAACCAAGAACAGAAGCGAAGAACGCAGCAGGGCGAAAAGAAAATGGAACAGCAGAAGTTGAAGCGCCAGAAGAAACGGACGCAGGCCCTTCCGCAGAACAACTCCTCACTGAAATCCTCGGAGAGTAAGACACCTGAAGAAAAGTTGAACGAGTTCGTGAATCAGGGAGCGCCTCAAGCGTTCTTTGAGTCGGAAATAGAAGGAGACAAGCAATGAGATTTTTCGAAATGAATTTAATGGAGGCAACACCAATGAGTACCGAAAGAGTAGGTTCAGCAAAAAACGCACTTGTGATGATGCTGGCGGCTGTTGAAAGACAGTTGATGGCTGGCCGCACTACGGAAGGCGAGACAAGTCAGGCTGCAATGGCCGGCCTGAGACGTGAGCAGGGAAAATATATGGCTCAATTGATGGGCCAGAAGTAAAGGAGAAACCAAAATGGCTCTTTCACCCGAAGCAGAAAAGGCAATTCAAGGCGCCTATCAGAGAGCAGTCGCTCGAATTTTGAAGTCAGATAAGAATTACCAGCAGAACCAAGCAAATTTCTCGGCTCTGTTGGGCAAAATCCAGAACGTAATGAAGATCAGCCTTCCGGAGTTCGCTAAGTTGGCACACACGGATTACGGCACTGATATTTTTCTTTCTGCATTCCAAGCGTGTCGAGAAGATGGTTCGCTCGATTTCGAGGTGCCAGTAGATCCCAACGCACCAAAACCGTACACGCTTCAAAATCCTTTTCAGGGGCAGGGCAAACGAAGCGCGAAAGAGATTCTCAGCAATCGTGAAGATAACAACCCCGATGCCGCGAATACAAAAATCGCGGCAAACGTTCAAGAGAACATTGACTTCCTGACGATGTGTGCAGAAAACAAGCGGAAGGTAGAATCCGGAGAATGGAAGCCGGAACCGCTCCCTTTACTTCCGCCCCACAACGTGCCGGAATCCGATGCTGGGGTCCAGGCCTTTTATGCCAACGCCCGTACGACGGCAGAACAGATTCGGCAGTGGCGGAAGATCCGGAAGAACTACGTTGCATCCGGTGCGCCAGACGAAGTAGTCACAGGATAAGCCATGACGAAAGCACTTCTACGCATTAAATCTTATTTGCTGAACCAACGTTTGCCTGAATTGGGGGAGCCCATTCCGGGCAGCGGCGAAACCGGTGCCGCGAAGATCCCGACGGACATTCAGCTCAAGGATTTCATTCTTAACGCCACGCCATTGGCTCAGAAGATTTGTGGTCAGAATCCAAACGCACGAAAAATCTTTGATGCCGCGTTCCAAAGAGAGGCGGATAAAACAGTGACGGCCTGGGGCAAGAAGCAGGCTGAGATCGAAGCGGCCCGTGCAGCCAAACCCGGATCACCCGAGACGCCCATCATCATTCGCAACATAGTGGGCGTCAATAAAAAAGGAGGACAGAGATCATGACGGCTTTAACCGATCGGCTCGCCAAACAGTTGGAAGAGCGATCTAAGCAGTTTCAGGAGATGGGCTCTCAAGCCACTCTGGCTTTTTTGAGGCAGCATCTTAACGATCCAGATGGAGGCTATGACCAAAATCCGGCAAACGATGCTCTGTTGTTTGAATATATCCGCGCTCACAAATTGATGTGCACCGTGGAGAACTTAAACGAGGCCTACGTAGCTACGGCTGATAGGCAGACACATAAAGCAATAGCGGCAAACCCGCAAGGAGAATCAAAATGAGTAAGCCATTAACCGCGGAGCAAACCGCAATCGACAAAACGTTTTATCTGTTCTATGCCGCGCCAGGCTACAGAGAATATTCAGGATTCGAGGCCAACGATCACATGCTGGACGCGGCATTGACGTCCGCCGGCCTTTCGCTCACCGTTGATAACTTGAAGACGGTATTTCCGCGCATCAAAGATCGTTTGGCTGTTCGATCCAGTGTTCCCGTCCGAATTGAGAAAGCAGCGGCTGTGATTCCGGAAGAGGTTTCCACTGATCCTTGGGGCGTCCTCACGGCCGATTCCGTGGCCAAGATGTCGGGTGAACAGATGGGGAAGTGGATGCGCCATTCTGATCCCAAAGTCCGTCAGCGTTTCAAGGATCAGGTAAACGCCTTGCAAATTAACGAATCAGAGATTCATTCCGCCAGCAACAAAATGGATCCCAAACGATCCGCACCAATTTTGTAACCAATAGCAGTCCGTATTGCCCAGGAAGATACCGAGCGAGTCTTACTAGCTAGAGGTTTGCCGGCATGGGTTTGAAGGAAGTATTTAGCCATGGCAAAGAAAAGCATTTACGAAGGTGGAGTAGGGCCGGACGGCCCGTTTGGTTTTGGAACGAAGCCCAAGAAAAACCCGGGATTCGGAAAGAAAGGAAACGTTGATAAATCAGATGCAGGCCGCGATGAAACAGAGAGCGTCCCATCACTGGGCGCGAAATCGAAGAAGCCGTTTGTAATGCCGGCTCCGTCCGATGCTGGCCGTATCACCAAGGAGAAAAGTAATGGCTCGCGATAACAAAGAGATCGTAAAAGAGATCAATGTGGAGTCCAAGCCGTCAATGGGTGCCAGTATTCCGGCCTCCAAAGATAATCGCGGCGTTCATGACAGTGGATCTGCGAAGCATGTAGAGCAGACTGTTTTTGATGCCAAGGAAGACGTCGGCGCAGCGAAGAAAGCCATCAAGGTCCAACTCGGCGAGACGCCGGAGAATCCTGCCGGCAATGCAACGCCGTTAGCCAATAGCGGTTGTGGCGACTGCACGAAGTAAGATTGATTTTTCCCGCCTTCGGTGCGGATCACTTATGAGTGAAAGTAAAACGTAGAGATACGTCTGCTTAAGCATCGCGGGAGATCGGGCGGTACATTTGATTGTGTCGCCGCCTAAATTGGACGAGGGATTGGATTGGCCCATACCCCTCGTCCTTTTCTTTTTCTCAAGGAGAATTCGATGGGACCGAATTGGGATGGAGATTTCAGTCAACCGAAATGGAAGTGCTCTCACGGCACTTATAACCCGTCGGGTAAGGAAATTAATCCGATGTGCAGCAGTTGTACAACTCCCGTAGCTTCGGCCGGCCTGACTAAACGTAAGGCCAGAGAGATTGCCCTCAAGACAGTCGGGGTCCGAATCAGGAGAGTCTTGAAGGATGAAAGAGGAATGTGAAATTGAACAAGCCACAGATGTTGAGGAAGAGACCCCGGCCGAAGGAGTTACGTCCCATACCGAGGAAGTAGTCGAGGACACAATATGATCTTGCCATTAGTGGGTTGTATTTTAGGAACCGGGGGCATCGTTACGGCCGCAGTCGTGTGGTTTCGGTCTCGTCTCGCCATTTCAGTTTTGAGAGACGAGATGCAAAGATCCAATCGAACAGTTCTCGAGACGGCACAGAAAATCGTCGGTGACGCCCAAAAAGAAACGGAAAGATCCAATCGCGAATTGTTTACCTCTACCGAGAGAATCGTAAACGATTTTCGCGACGAAATAGACGATCGATTTCATGTCCTGGCGACCAAAGTTCCGGCTCAAGACGATTCGTTGAAACAAGCCTTCAGCGATCTGGCCAAAGTTCTCGCCAAGACGCCCCCGGCTCCCGATGCGGCCCGTATAGATGTCCGAAAAGAAATGGCAGTCGCAGCACAGGCCGCGGAGGATGCGAGGCCGAAGATTTCCGCGGAAGAGTCAGCACGTCGCAGTGGTTTGATGGCGCCGATGAATCGGCCAAAGGAATAATGAAATGAGTAACAACCCAGTTGGTTGGAGTCCAGTAGATTCGAGAGTGGCCGTGCCGGGAATGGGCCCCGCCGCTAACGAAGTCGTCGTAGATGCTCAAGGCAATGAGAATTACTCTTTGCCTGGATCTCAAACATCCTGCAATTCTGCGGTTCCGAGCGTAGACAGCCGAGTCAATAAACCTGTAGATAGCCGAGTCAAGGTGCCTGTGAATTCCCGCGTAGCGCCGCCGTTTGGTGAATCCGGCGAGCCGTAGCCGCATTTGCTCTTTCGGTCCCGAAACTTTGCGGAGCTCACCATGCCACAGAATATCGAAACACGTCGTCGCATCGGTTTGGAAATTAAACGTCGCCAGGTAGGCTTGTTCAATCCTCTTCGGGATAAATCAGCCGGTGGAAAGACAGCGGCTCAGATTCATAAACGAAGAGGCACCGGAGTTTTTGATCCCCGTATGGGGCAGTTCGGACTTCACGTACAACACCACGTTAAAAAGGGGGTCGTGAATCCCCGTTGTGAGGTTTGCATTTCTGGTGCAGAGACATTCGCCGAGTTTGCTGAGAAAGAACAAAAGATTTCGTAGCAAGAAGTAAATTGCAGCCATAAAAGGAACCGACAGTGCAAAAGGAAACAGGAGTGGTTGGGTTTTTTCACGCAGAGAAGGGGTTTGGATTCATCACGCCGCAATCCGGCGCATCCGATATTTTCGTTCATTTTACGGACATTCAGATGGACGGCTTTAAACTCTTGGAGAAAGGACAAAAAGTTTCGTTCGAAGTAGCTCCAAGCCTCAAGGGCCCGCGAGCCGTAAACGTCGAAGTGATTTAAACGAGTATCCGGTTGGAGTGAGTCGGCCGTCCGCTTTTTTCCCACTCGTAATCTGCCCCGCAGCAAAAAGGAAAAGCTAATATGAATCTTCGTGAAAGTTTAATAGCCGAGGGGTTGTTGGACTCCCACTCCCCCGAGCCGCGTTTCCGTGTCATTTTTGAAGGTCTGTATTGCTGCGAGGATGAAGAATTTATGAAACACTTGCCTAAAACAACAGGGCAATTTATTTCGTATCAGCAACTATGCCAAGATCGTCCCGCGTATAAACGGCAGTGAGTCCGCAATTTCTGCACGTGATTTCGAGCGGATCGCACTTACTCATTACGATTTTTATTTCTTCCAGGATTTCAAGGGAAGTGAAGTATGGCGTAGGCAGAATTTCTTGGCAGTCATTACAACGAACATTGAAAAAAGGCATTTTCTTAGCGGCTCAAGGTCTCGCTAGATTCTTTTGAGAATTCTGAAACGAGAAAGAGAGAGCCGAAAACTGTTCCACCGCAAGACGAACAATATCCTTCATAGCTTTTATCGTTGGCGAGCCGAGTGACAACTATTTCAGTTTCGAGGCCGCAGATTTGATGCGTAGTGCGAAATGTTAAAGGCATTGAAGATCGCCTCCTTTTAGGGAATTATACCCCTTATTTTGGTGAGTTCACATAGCCCCGAACACTTCTAATAACTCGAGAAAGGCAAAGTCCGTTCACTGCTAAGGCTTTTGTTTAGTCGCAAATAGGAGAACGCGGAACACTGTACGGCAATTTGCCGTATATTCTGCTTGACACACCCGGCAAAATGCCGTACATTCGTACTTGAAAATCGGAGGGATATTTTATGGCGCAAACAATGAGACTTCCTAGCAGGACGGAGCGACTGGAAACTAGAGTTACCCCAGATCAAAAACGACTCTTCGAACATGCGGCGCAGCTGCGCGGAACATCTCTCACAGATTTCGTCGCGACTCAGATGCAGGAGGCCGCCACGGCAACTATCCGAGAATTTGAGACGTTGCGTTTGCGAGACGAAGATCGTGAAGTTTTCGTTAACGCCTTACTGAATCCACGTGAACCTAATGAGGTCGCGAAAGCTGCGGCAGCCCGTTACAAAGAGCGAATGGGTCTTTGATTGGAAGAACGTAACGATAAACCTAAATTAGTCTTTGAGCCGCTCGATTGTTCTAAGCATGATCGGGCGGCTTTTTCTTGCGGCGACGACCGTTTAGATGCTTATATCAAGAAGCAGGCAGGTCAAGACGCAGAGAAAAATCTCTGCGCTGTCTTTATATTGACACCGGACGGTAAAACTATCGCGGGCTTCTACACGTTATCGCAGCACTCAGTCGAGTTGGACAAAATTCCGGAAGTAATCGCAAAGAAGTTGACCAAATATACTGACGTACCGGCCACTTTGATTGGAAGATTGGCCCGAAGTAACGCTTATCGGGGAGCTGGAGTTGGTGAAGAGCTGCTTATGGACGCCTTGCACAGATGTTTAGTTAATAGCCGACAGATTGCGTCTTGGGCGGTAGTCGTAGATGCGAAGGATGAGGACTCCGCTGCTTTTTATAAGAAATTTGGATTCCGTGAATTCCCACGCACACCAATGAAACTCTTTATGCCAATGCTCGAAATTGAGAAAATGTTTGCCTAGAGACATAACGCCGGCTGCTTTACATGGGCCGAAAAAATCCCACAATTCTTCTTGAACGATCTGAAGGCTAAGAGCTTTTGACAACCGGAAGTCAGGAGTGTAACGTTAACCCAGTACTAGATTTACCCTAGAACCTTTCGGGGTTCACTGCAAGCAACCTGACGGCAGTTCGGGTGACAGTATCGTCGAGTTTTCAATCGTTATCGCTACATGCGTGAACGGGAAACGATTGAGAACGGTGCAACGGTTATGCCGACATCTCCGGTTAAGTCGGCGCAGTGAAGACCTGAACCACTTCACATCCTGAAATACATGCGGGCTACCCGTCCGCTCATTTTGGGGTGTTGAATGGTTTCACTGAAGGTCTTAACGCCACAGGATAGTCTCACCATTTCTGATTTCGCTGATCTCTTTGGCTTCACTTCTTCCGCAATCATCGCTGCCATAGAGCGCCAACGCGGTTCTTACAACAAACCTTTCTACTCAATTGAAGATCTTGCGGATCGCTGGATCTGTAGCCGTGCAACTGTCTACGCGGTCCTTAAGGAAACCGAGTTCAAGGTTTTTGACCTAGCACACGGCGGGAAGAAAAAGGGTCCGAAGCGTATCCCTGTCGCTGTGGTGCAAAAGATCGAGCAATCTCGTATGAAAACTCTGGCCGCCTAAGAATTGCCTTGACTGTGATGCCATGTGGTGTATAGTGGCACCATGCCTAAGAACCGAATGAACGTTTACATCGAATCGGAACAGAAGGAACGGCTAGAAGCTATTTCGAAGAAAACAGGCGCCCCTGTGGCCGAGCTGATTCGACGGGCGATTAACCTCTTTCTGAAGGAGAAGAAATAATGCTACTCAAGATCCGTCATGCAGCCGTCAAGGTGCGTTGCACACGAAAAGACGCGGCGAAGTTTACCGGCGCCGAGA
>Ga0182024_10003459_pt1 | contig 37603 bp, 41 predicted proteins | sample P32metaG_FD_120480 | JGI IMG/M metagenome (GOLD analysis project Ga0182024, IMG submission 120480) | Permafrost microbial communities from Stordalen Mire, Sweden - P3-2 metaG (Illumina Assembly) | ecosystem: Environmental > Terrestrial > Soil > Wetlands > Permafrost | place: Sweden: Stordalen...
CATAGTGCGACCTTCTTCTGAGCGCTTTCGCCATCTCGTAACACCCATCTCTCATGCCATCGGAGATGGAAATTGGCGCAAATTTCAGGCCTTTGACAACTGTGCAGGCCCCGGACGCTTACGGAGGGCAGGTGTCAGATTGGGAAAATCGTGGGCAGCAAGATGAAAGGCCGCGGCACGGTTGTGCCGCTAAGAACTTGTCTGCACATCAGTTTGTGAAGCACTCGGTCTCAGGGCACGAGTGCCGGTTGATCGATAAGTACTTTGAAGGTCTCAACTTTTTGTGTGCCGGGTGTCCCCAACTGCGCTTGAATGAGATGGAATTGCACGATGCCCAAACATAGCGACGATCACTTCCGTCCAAAGCTTGGACCTCCCAGGGCGCGCGGAGCCGCCCGCACACGCTTCATCAGCAGAGTCGTGAAAGCCAGCACTCTGGCCGGTCATCCGATCGGTCGAACGCTTCGTTCCGGCTTCCCGCGGCCCGGTGCGAAGCTCGGGCGCGGCCACGTCGCATCTCGAATGGCGGGTGCAAAGCTTTCGCCACGCTCGCGGCGAGTCATCATCAAGACTCGAATCGTGGTTGCAAAACGCTCAAAGCTCGGCGCGACCGCGCGGCATCTGCGATACATCGAGCGCGATGGTGTCACGCGCGAGGGCGGCCGCGGACAGCTCTACGGACCTGACCGAGACGAAGCCAATGCCAAGGCCTTCGAAGATCGCGGGAAGGGGGATCGGCATCAGTTTCGCTTTATCGTATCCCCGGAGGACGCTACTGAAATCGGAGATCTGAAGGCGTTTACCCGAGAGCTCATGGCGCAGGTGGAACGCGACCTCGGCACACGCCTTGACTGGGTAGCCGTTGATCATTGGGACACGGAGCATCCCCATACTCACATCGTTCTGCGCGGGGCGGACGAAGCAGGCCGCGATCTTATCATCGCCCGCGAGTACATCGCGCGCGGTATGCGGCTGCGCGCATCAGAGGTTGCTGTTCAGTGGCTGGGGGAGCGCACCGAACGGGAGATCCGAGTCGCCCTCATCCGTGAGGTCAACCAGGAGCGCTGGACGAGCCTGGATCGTGAGATCCATGCGAACGCGCGCGATCGTTTGATTGACCTTCGATCGGACGCCACAGACGCTGCAGAGCGCCACCATCGCGCACTACTAATCGGTCGGCTTGACCGGCTCGTCACGATGGGGCTTGCGGAAAAGATCGAGCCCGGAGTCTGGCAACTTCGTCCTGAGGTCGAGTCGACACTGCGTGCGATGGGCGAGCGCGGCGACATTATCCGCACCATGCAGCGCGCCTTTACCCGTGCAGAGCGAGAGTATGTGATCGTCAATCCCGTACGCATGCCCGCCCCGATCATCGGGAGGATAGCGGCGAAAGGCTTGGCGGATGAGCTTAATGATCGCGCCTATGTAATTGTGGATGGCATCGACGGGCGGGCGCACTACGCCGCACTTGCAAGCTCGTTCGACATCGCCGACCTTCCCGTCGGCGGCATCGTAGAACTTCGAGGGGGTGCGTATCCGCGCGTTGCAGATCGCAACATCGCGGGGGTGGCCGATCACGGCGTTTACAAAACCTCAACGCACGTGGGGCTCGCCAAAGCTGATGCCCACCATAACCAGGATCCGGAAGGCTTTGTCGCAGCTCATGTTCGACGGCTCGAGGCTCTTCGCCGAGCAGGCATCGTCAAGCGAATCGCAGAGGGGGTTTGGCAGGTACCTCCCGATCTGCCAGAACGCGGGCGACGCTACGATGCCCAGCGCGCCGATGGGGCGCTGGTTGAGCTGCGCTCGCGGCTCAACATCAAACAGCAAGTTCGAGCCATGGGCGCTACCTGGCTCGATCGTCAGTTGCTCTCCGGATCGGAGAGCACCTCAGTCCAGGGCTTTGGAGCGCAGGTAAAAGAAGCGCTTCGCGATCGGGAGGTGTTCCTCGTGGAACAAGGCTTGGCCGAGCGGTGCGGGCAGCGGGTAATGTTGGCGCGGAATCTCCTGGCTACGCTTCGATTTCGCGAATTACAGGCGACAGGAGCGGCAATTGAGTCGGAAACCGGGCTCACTTACCAAGATGTCGTGGACGGCGAGCGTGTCGCCGGAACCTATCGGCGGTCGTTGATGCTCGCGAGCGGGCGTTTCGCCATGCTTGATGACGGGATGGGGTTTGCGCTTGTTCCCTGGCGCTCCGTCATCGAGAAGCGCCTGGGGCAATCAATCAGCGCGGTTGTGCGCGGCGAGCACGTGTCGTGGGAATTGGGACGGCGGCGGGGAATATCGGTCTGAAGCAGGCACAACCAATTTACAAGGTAGTACGCCAAACGGCGGATCGGTGCTGCAATGTGTCCTCGTAGACACTCCCCGCTCACGACGCAATATCACTGAAGCGCACCTTTGGTGCCCGCGCATCAGCGCGCGGGACCGTCCTCAATATCAGGCGCCGCGACCCGCCAGTCGTTACGCCTCGGAAGTGCTCCGCAGTCGATCGGCATCAAAGCGTTCGTCAACCTCGCGTTCCGCAGCAAACCAGTCTTGCAAATCATAGCCGTCCACGAATCCGCGCTTCGCGGCCCTAAAATAGGCGGCTTCCGCAATCAACCTATGTCGCGCCTCGCCGGAATCCGAGGGCGTCAATGTGTGCTTCTCGATGCGGTTCTTATCCGTTAACGGCCGAGTCTCGCGTGCCGCGTCAGCCTGCTTGCTCGGATCATCCGAAGTGGCGGGATTGGGAGTGTCAGTTGGAGTGGCCATATTGGAAGCCTCCAGACGTTAGGAATACGGCGCTACAGCGCGTGATGAGTGTCCCGGAAAGGGCCTCGCTGAAAGAGAGCGGTCGCGACCGACTGCTCGATCAAGTTATCCGCTCTCCGTCGCAGGAAGTCCAGCAGAGCGCGGTTTCGTTGGCCTGCGCTGGACTTGGCCATGGTGCGAATGCATTTGAATGCTATAAAAACTCGACAGGATTACACCTTGTATTGATGTGACCAGATAGCAAATTCTCCGCGCTGCACGGCATCTTTAGCGAGCAGGGGAAATGCGTGAGCACACGGGCATGACGCCGACCACCCTATTGATCGGCCAAGTCATGATCGTTTTTGCGATTGTGGCCGCAGGGACCTGGTTCGCGACGCAATGGACTGCCGCCGAATTAGGCTATCAAATGCGACTGGGTCCGCCTTGGTTCGACGTTTACGGCCTTCCCATCTACTACCCCTGGCGGCTTCTCGAGTGGTGGTACGCGTACGAAGCGTATGCCCCGGCGGTGTTCAACCGGGGAGGACTGATTGCCGCCTCAAGTGGACTCTTGGGTGCAACCTACGCGATCGGCGGCTCGCTCTGGCGCGCACGACAGTCGAAGCTCGTCACGACCTATGGTTCGGCGCGTTGGGCAACGAAGCGACAGATCAGGCGCGCGCGCTTGACACGCGCTGCCGGCGTGTTCCTGGGCCGGGTGGGCGCGCAATACCTGCGGCACGCCGGTCAAGAGCACGTGATGGCTTTCGCGCCGACCCGTTCGGGTAAGGGCGTAGGCCTTGTTGTCCCAACGCTCCTCTCGTGGCGCGAATCGGTCGTCGTGCACGACATCAAAGGCGAGAACTGGCAGCTGACGGCGGGCTTTCGTGCCGCCTATTCGCACTGCCTGCTCTTCAACCCAACAGATGCGCGCTCGGCCGCCTACAACCCACTCATGGAAGTGCGCCGCGGCGAGCAGGAAGTGCGCGATGTTCAGAATATCGCCGACATCCTTGTAGATCCTGAAGGAGCGCTCGAGCGGCGCAATCACTGGGAGAAGACGAGCCATGCGCTGCTGGTGGGGGCGATTCTGCATGTGCTCTACGCGGAAGCTGACAAGTCGCTCACCGGGGTAGCGAACTTTCTCTCAAACCCTGCGCGGCCTTTTGAGGTGACGTTGCGCGCGATGATGCTGGTACATCATCTGGGGGATCACCCGCATCCTGTCGTAGCACATGCGGCGCGTGAAGTGCTCAACAAGAGTGATAACGAGCGCTCGGGTGTCTTGTCGACCGCGATGAGTTTCCTCGGCCTCTATCGCGATCCGACGGTGGCGGCGGTGACCCGCCGCTGTGATTGGCGGATTGCGGATCTTGTTGAAGCCCAGCACCCGGTCTCACTATATCTCGTCGTCCCGCCGTCAGACATCTCGCGCACCAAGCCGCTGATCCGACTGCTCTTAAATCAAATCGGACGGCGACTAACCGAGACGCTCGAAGTACGCGAGGCAAGGTCACGGCGCCATCGAGTTCTCTTGATGCTCGATGAATTTCCCGCTTTGGGCCGGCTTGATTTCTTCGAATCCGCGCTCGCCTTCATGGCGGGCTACGGCCTGAAGGCCTTTCTCATCGCGCAGTCCTTAAACCAGATCGAAAAAGCCTACGGCCCTAATAACTCAATTCTCGACAATTGCCACGTCCGGGTGGTGTTTTCCACCAACGACGAGCGCACCGCGAAGCGTGTCTCGGATGCGTTAGGCACCGCAACCGAGCTGCGCGCCCAACGCAATTACGCTGGTCACCGACTCTCGCCCTGGCTCGGGCACCTCATGGTGTCTCGCCAGGAAACGGCGCGCGCGCTCTTAACCCCCGGTGAGGTCATGCAACTGCCGCCTGATGATGAGATTGTCATGGTCTCGGGTCACCCACCCGTGCGAGCCAAGAAACTGCGCTACTACGAAGATTTGAACTTCACCTCTCGAGTTAGGCCGCCGCCGGCGTTGTCCGCCGAAGGCTTTTCTGACCGTCCGCCCTTGCGCCCCGACGATTGGACTGGGTTAGTGCCTCCCTCACTTCCGCCCAGCCTCGTCAGCGTATCGGTCAACGAGTCGTTCGGCGACGACGGCGGCGGCCTACGAGTGAAGAGGAAGCACCATGAGATCGGCGAAGTGATGCAAGCAATTGACCCCGGCGCCTTGAGTGATGAGGGATTCGAGTCTGGGCTGGCCAATGACGCGGCAGACGTTGATAGGCAATTCCAGCGCATCGCGCGACAAGCGGCATTGGATCCCGGTGACGGCATTCCCCTATGAGCCGCCACCGCCTGAATGTGTTCCTTGAGCGCACGCATGCGCAGAGCCTGGGTGCCCTCGCCGCGATGAAGCGGGTGTCGAAGTCGAGCGTTGTCGCCGCCGCCCTTGCCGGCTACCTCTCGCCGGACGGAGCGGACCGTCGGGAAGCGGCGACCGTGCGGCGCCTGGAGAAAATGGACCGCAATCTTGAACGCCTGGAGCGCGATCAAACGATTCTGATTGAGACCGTGGCCCTCTTCGTGCGCCATCACTTTTCCATCACGCCGCCGATTCCCGATGTGCATCACGAGGCGGCGCGCGCACTCGGGCGTGCGCGCTTCGAGCAGTTCGTGGAGCAGCTCGCTCGCCACCTGCAGCGGGGAGAGAGCTTGGTGCGGGATCTGTCTCAGGAAATCGATCAGGGAGTTGCCTCGTGAGTCCCGATCCGCAGCGGATCTCAAGCTTCGCCACCGTTATGGATCGTCAAGCGCGGATGCTGCGCACGGCGATGGGGCCGACCATTGCCGCCGCGCTTGATGACCCTGAGATCGTCGAGGTCATGCTGAACCCCGATGGCTCGTTGTGGTTTGACCGCCAGGGGGAAGGGCGCGCCCCAAGCGGAGAAGAGCTCACCGCAGCCGATGCCGAGCGGATTATTCGCTTGGTCGCGGCCCACATGAGAATCGAAGTGCACGCCGGTGCGCCAATTGTGTCCGCGGAGCTTCCTGAGACCGGCGAGCGCTTCGAAGGCATCCTGCCGCCGGTTGCGCGTGCGCCGATTTTCGCGATCCGAAAGCGCGCGGGCGGCATCATCCCGCTCTATCGCTACATCGCCGAAGGGATCCTCACGGAGGCCGAAGCAATCACGCTTCGCCAAGCGGTCCTCGACCGGCAGAACATCTTGATTGCCGGCGGCACATCCACCGGAAAAACCACCCTTGCGAATGCCCTCCTGCAGGAAATCGCTGCCACGGGCGATCGCGTGATCCTGCTGGAGGATACGGTCGAGCTGCAATGCGCCTCCGCCGACCATGCGGCCATGCGCACCAAGCCCGGCGTCACGACGATGGCCCAGCTCGTGCGCTGCACACTGCGCTTGCGTCCGGATCGCATCGTCGTCGGCGAAGTGCGCGGCGCTGAGGCGCTCGATCTCTTGAAGGCTTGGGGCACGGGCCATCCCGGTGGGATTGCGACGATCCACGCAGGCTCCGCGCAAGGCGCGCTCACGAGGCTCGAGCAGCTCATCCAGGAAGTCGTTGTGACGGTGCCTCGAGCACTCATCGCCGAGAGCGTCAATCTCATCGTCTTTATTGCCGGCCGCGGCCGCTTGCGGCGCGTCCGGGAGATCGTCCGCGTGACCGGACTTAACGCCCACGGGTATTGCCTCGAACCCGCCACCCACTCGCCCCTTCTTGCATCGATGGAGAGCTCTCATGACGTGGAAGAACACGTTTAGATCCCAAAAACAAACGATTGATGTCCTGTGCAGTTTTCTTCTCTTTGGGTTAATGACCGCCCCGGCGTATGCGGCCGGTTCCAACATGCCCTGGGAGGCTCCGCTCACCGCGATCCTGGAATCAATCCAGGGTCCGGTCGCGCGCATCATCGCCGTCATTATCATCATCATCACGGGATTGACGTTGGCGTTCGGAGATACCTCTGGAGGCTTTCGGAGGCTGATCCAGATCGTGTTTGGCCTCTCGATTGCCTTTGCCGCGTCATCGTTCTTCCTTACGTTTTTTGCCTTTACGGGCGGTGCGGTCGTATGACCGAGGGGCTCGAGGTCGCCTTGCATCGCTCGCTTACCGAGCCCATCTTTATGGCGGGTGCGCCGCGCGCGGTGGCCATCGTCAATGGCACTTTGGCGGCGGCGCTTGGCATCGGAATGCAACTTTGGCTTCTCGGGCTGATCGCAGGGATCACGGGTCACACCTTGGCAGTCTGGGGTGCAAAGAGCGACCCGCAGTTCATGGAAGTCTTCGCGCGGCACCTGAAGCACAAGGCGTTCCTCGATGCGTAAGAGCAAGGCGCGCGAGCCGTGATGCACTTGGCGGAATATCGAAAGCGCGCGACCGTGCTCGCCGATTATCTGCCGTGGGCGGCGTTGGTTGCTCCCGGAATCGTGCTCAATAAAGACGGCGCCTTTCAGCGCACGGCGGCCTTTCGGGGACCCGACTTGGATAGCGCCACCGAGAGTGAGCTCACGGCGACCTGCGCGCGCCTCAATAACACGTTGAAGCGCCTAGGGTCAGGTTGGGCGCTCTTTGTCGAAGCGGCGCGCCACCCCGCGGCGGCGTATCCGAAGTCCACCTTTCCGGAAAGTTTGTCCTGGCTCGTAGAAGAAGAGCGGCGGGCGGCATTTGACGCGGTCGGCTCGCATTTCGAGAGCAGCTATTTTCTGACCTTGCTTTTTCTGCCGCCCGGTGAGAAACGCGCGCGCGCCGGACGGCTCCTCATTGAATCAACAGATGCCGTGCAGGCGGTCGACTGGCGGGAACACTTGGCGAGCTTTGTAACTGAGACGGACCGGTTCCTCGCGCTCCTGGAAGGGGTGATGCCGGAAGTCAGTTGGCTCTCCGATGAGAGCACGCTCACGTATCTCCACACAACGGTATCGAATGCGCACCACCGCGTATCCCCACTCGAGATCCCGTTTCATCTAGACGCGCTCCTCACCGATGCGCCCTTTACCGGCGGCCTGGCGCCCAAGTTAGGCGGCCAGCACCTGCGCGTCATTACGGTGCGGGGCTTTCCGAACTCGACGTGGCCCGGACTTTTGGATGAGCTCAATCGGCTTGGGTTCGCCTATCGCTGGGTGACGCGTTTTTTGTTCCTGGACAAGGCTCATGCCGAACGTGAGCTCACGAAGCTGCGCCGACAGTGGTTCGCGAAGCGCAAAGGCATCGTGACACTCTTGCGCGAGACGATCTTCCAGCAGGAAAGCCCGTTGGTCGACTCCGATGCGGCCAACAAAGCAACTGATGCGGATGCTGCCCTGCAGGAGCTCGGCAGCGATGCAGTCGCGTTCGGATACGTCACAGCGACCCTTGTCGTGAGTGATCCCAACCCTTCTATCGCGGATGAGAGGCGAAAAGCGATTGAGCGCGTCATTCAGGGGCGGGGCTTCATCGCCATCGCTGAAACGTTGAACGCGGTAGAAGCCTGGTTCTCATCCCTTCCGGGTCAGGTCTACGCCAACATCCGCCAGTCGCTCGTCTCGTCGATGAACCTTTCTCACTTGATTCCGCTTTCAGCGGTCTGGGCCGGCCCCGAGAGGAATGCGCATTTGGACGGTCCACCCTGGATCATCACGCGCACGGACGGCGTCACTCCGTTTCGCTTGGTGACACACGTGGGCGATGTCGGACACACCTTCATCGTCGGTCCCACCGGCGCTGGCAAATCGGTCCTGCTTGCAACGATGATTTTGCAATTCCGTCGCTATCCGCGTTCGCGCGTCTTTGTGTTTGATAAGGGCCGCTCCGCTCGAGCGTGTATTCTAGGCTTGGGCGGCGAACACTATGACTTAGGCGTCCATAGCGAGATCGCTTTTCAGCCGCTCGCCCGCATCGACGAGGAGCCAGAGCGCGCGTGGGCCGCGGAATGGATTGCGGCGCTCTGGACGCAAGAAAAGGTTGAGGTGACCCCACAGGTCAAAGATGCCCTCTGGTCGGCGCTTGCCAGCTTGGCATCCGCACCGCCAGAGCAGCGCACGTTGACGGGTCTGTCGGTTCTTCTTCAATCGAACGCGCTCCGCCAGGCGCTCTCTCCCTACACCTTGAGCGGGCCGCATGGGCAGCTCCTCGATGCGGATTGTGATCGCCTGGGCCAAGGGGACGTGCAAGGCTTTGAGATGCAGGAGCTTATGCACACCCAAAGCGCAGTGCTGCCGGTCCTGACCTATCTTTTCCATCGACTCGAGGAACGCTTCGATGGCGCCCCGACAATCCTCGTTCTTGATGAAGCGTGGGCGTTCCTCGATGATCCTATTTTCGCAAGTCGCATACGAGAGTGGCTGAAGACGCTACGCAAGAAGAACGTCTCCGTCATCTTTGCCACCCAGTCGCTCTCTGACATTCAAAATTCCGGCATCGCGCCGGCGCTCATCGAGAGCTGCCCGAGTCGCATTTTCCTGCCCTCGCCCCAGGCGCTCGAACCGCAGCTGCGCACGATCTATGAAGGCTTTGGCTTGAATGAGCGGCAGATCCGCCTCGTTGCACACGCACAGCCCAAGCGCGATTACTACTATCAATCGCGCCTCGGCCACCGGGTCTTCGAGCTGGGCTTAGGCCCCGTCGCGCTCGCCTTCGTCGGCGCAGGACGCCCCGAGGATCAGCGCGCCATCGATGCGATCGTCTCGGAGGGTGCGACTGCGGGCTTTACATCGCGTTGGCTGAATGCCCGCGGTCTTTCGTGGGCCGTGAAGCTTCTCGAGAGTATTCCGTCGGCTCAAGGAGAGCCGTCATGAAACTAAAGGCGTGCCTGGCTGTGATCTGTGCGGCGATGCTCCTGATCGGCGCGTATCCGGCGACTGCACAGTTCGTCGTCATTGATCCAGCGAATCTCATCCAGAATACGCTCACCGCCTTGCGCGAGCTGCAACAGATCCAAAATGAAATCCAGCAGCTTGAAAATGAGGCCAAGAATCTTGAGCACCTGAATTTCAATTCTCTTGGCAGCCTGCAGGCGATTCTGGCAACGACCCAGCGCCTGCTGAACCAATCCCAAGGCATCGCGTTCACGCTCGCGCAGGCGCAAGCGACCTTCACGAAGTTCTATCCCAATGCCTATAACGGCTCGTCGAGCGATCAGATGATCGCCGATGCGCAGGCGCGCTGGACGAACTCCCATGAGGCTCTGCGGACCGCCGTGCAAATGCAGGCGCAGGCGAATGAGAACTTTCCGCAAGACCAAGCGGTGCTGGCAAACCTCGTCGCGAGTAGCCAGGCAGCGGACGGCGCGCTACAAGCCATGCAGGCGGGGAATCAGTTGCTCGCACTGCAAGCCAAACAGTTGATCCAGGCGCAGCAGATTGCGGTCGCACAGGATCGAGCCGTGGCCATCGAGCAGGCGCGGGCGGTTGAAGCTCAGGAGCGCTCGCGCGTAATGAGGCTGGGCTTCATGACCGGGCAGACGAACTACGGGCCCGTGCCCATTCGGGTTTTTCCGTAAAGAGCTTCCGGCATGCAAGATCTGGGCGTCATCGATCAATTCACAAATGTTTTCTCGCAGTACATTGATACGGGCTTCGGGCTCCTGCGCGGGGAAGTTGCCTTCCTCACCGCAACTCTCGTCGTGATTGATATCACCTTGGCGGGCCTCTTCTGGGCGATGGGGGGAGAGGAGGTCATCGCTAAGCTCATCAAAAAGACGCTCTATGTGGGGGCGTTCGCGTTCATCATCACGAATTTCAACGCGCTCTCGGGGATCCTGTTCCACTCCTTCGCGGGCTTAGGACTTCTTGCTTCCGGATCGCCTCTTGCCGAGGGCGATCTCTTGCGACCCGGGAGGCTGGCAGCGGTAGGCACGACCGCCGCGCAGCCGATCCTCGATCGCTTGGGAGTTTTGACGGGATTCCCCGATGTGTTTCTAAACCTTGATTCGATCGTCGTGCTGCTCCTGGCGTGGGTCATCGTCATCATCGCTTTCTTCGTGCTCGCGGTGCAGCTCTTCGTGACGCTGATCGAGTTTAAGTTGACGACGCTTGCGGGTTTTGTGCTCGTGCCGTTTGCGCTCTGGAACAAGACGGCGCTCTTGGCCGAGCGCGTGCTCGGCAACGTCGTCTCATCCGGCATCAAGGTGCTCGTGCTCGCCGTCATCGTGGGCATCGGCACGGGCATTTTTGGGCAATTCACCGCAACCCCCGCGGCGGGCATCACGGTGAACTATGCACTCGCCCTGATGCTCGCATCGCTTGCGCTTTTTGGATTGGGACTCTTTGGACCCGGGATTGCCACGGGCCTCGTCTCCGGTGCGCCTCAGTTGGGCGCGGGCGCGGTGGCGGGTACGGCGCTCGCCGCAGGAGGACTTGCGGTTGCGGCCGGGGCGGCGACCGTGGGCGCGGCGCGCTTCACGGGAAGTTTACTGCGGCGAGAGGAACCGAAAGCGCCACCCGCGAACCCGCCACCGTCGGCCGCAGCGACGTCCGGCGCAGCAACTTACCAGGGTGCGCTTGCCGAGGCCGCTGAGGAACCGGTTGTGGCGTCAACGGAAGCCGCTGAAGTGGAACCCGAGTGGGCACGCGAGTTGAAGCGGCGACAGAGGATCTCGCACGGGCTCACGACCGCCGCTCATGTCGCGCGCTCAACTGATCATGGCGGCACCGGCGCTAATCCTTCGCTCGAATCGGACGCCTAGGGTATGCGATTCAAGCGAGCGAGCCTGCGCTACTCCCTTACGCCTCAGCCGGCCACCCCTTATCAGGCGGCGCAGCAGCTCTGGGACGAGCGCATTGGATCCGCTCGCGTGCAGGCCTACCACTGGCGAGTCGCCGCATTTGGGTCGCTCGCGATCGCGTTCGTGATGGCGGGCGGTCTCATCTGGCAGGCGAGCCGCTCGACCGTGACGCCCTATGTGGTCGAGATCAACTCTCAAGGGGAGGCGCGCGCTGTCGGGCCCGCCTCGAGTGATTTTCATCCGACGGATCCGCAGATCGCAAGTCTCCTGGCACACTTCATCCGCGAAGTGCGCTCCGTGCCGCTCGATCCGATCGTGCTAAGGGAAAATTGGCTAGAGGCCTACGACGCGGTGACCGCGCGCGGCGCGGCCACGCTCAACGAGTATGCGCGTGCGAGTAATCCCTTTGGACACGTCGGAGAGGGCTCGCGTGCGGTTGAAGTCACAAGTGTCGTGCGCGCATCAGACACTTCCTTTCAGGTGCGCTGGGTCGAGCGGGCCTACACCAACGGGACACTCGCAACCACCGAGCACTGGACAGCGATCCTCTCGATCATTCAGAAATCGCCCCACGATGTGGTGCGTTTGAGGAAGAACCCGCTCGGGGTGTATGTGGACAGCCTCGACTGGAGTCGGGAGCTCGCGCCAGGGGATTCAGGAGATGCCAAATGAAACAAAGACTACGCATTATCGCCCCCCTGCTTTTCATCTCGGCTTGCGCAAGTCACAGGCAGGCGCCGGGCATTCCACTCGATGCTCCTGTCGAAGCGCATCGATTGCCGGATGCTCCACCGCCCGTCAAGATCGTGGAGATGCCGCAGGCACTCGCGCTGCCGGGCCAGCTAAAGCCACTGGAGCATGCGACCGGCGATTCCGGACACGAGGCTTCAAATACGCCCGCGACGAGCGTCGCGCAGGCCAACCGGTCCGCACGGGTTGAGCCTTCTCGTCAAGGCTATGTCAATGCCACCCAAATTTGGCCCTATACCCCGGGCGCGCTCTATCAAGTCTATGCCAGTCCCGGGCGTGTCACGGACATTGCGCTCGAAAACGCCGAAGACCTGACCTCCATCTCCGCCGGAGACACGGTCCGTTGGGTCATCGGCGATACGGTGAGCGGGGAGGGCGTCGCCAAGCGCGTGCATATCTTGGTCAAGCCGACCCGCGTGGATTTGCACACTAATCTCGTCGTCAACACGAATCGGCGCACGTATCACCTCGAGCTCTCGGCCACTTCCGATACGTGCATGGCCTCGGTGTCCTGGAGCTATCCGCAGGAGACGCTGCTTGCTCTCAATGAGTCAAATCGCCGCGGGACGGCGGCGATGCCCATCGCGCGGGGCCTTGCGCTCGAGCGTCTGCAATTTCGCTATGAGGTCAGCGGAGACAACCCGTCTTGGCGGCCGTTACGGGCCTTTGATGATGGACAAAAGGTCTATATCCAATTTCCCTCCGGCATCGCGCAGGGTGAGATGCCGCCGCTCTTTGTCATCGGCGCCGTCGGCGAGGCCGAGCTCGTCAACTATCGCGTACGGGCTCCGTATTACATCGTCGATCGGCTCTTTGCCGCCGCAGAGCTGCGCTTAGGCGGAAAGGCCGCCCAGACGGTGCGCATCGCTCGAACCGATCTTAAAACCGATCGGCGCGCGAAGGCACGCTTGCCATGAGCGAGGCCGGTAAAGAGTCTCCTGAGCACTTGGAGATCCGCGGGAGGCCGCAGCCGGTGCGGCGACTCAATCGTAAAACACTCATATTTGCAACAGGCGGCGCGCTAGCGATCGTACTCTTGGCGACGGTGTGGACGTTGCGCGGCTCGCACAGTCGTTCGGGATTCTCGACATCGGAACCTCACAACGTCGATCACGTCTCGCGCCCGGAAGGCCTCGATGCACTGCCCCACGATTATGGGAACATGGGAAGATTTCCGAAATTGGGCCCACCCAGCGGTGAGCTCGGGCGGCCCGTCGTCAAAGCCGAACGCCTCGCAGGGCTTGCACCGTTGCCCGAGCGCGCAAACTTTCGGCCCGACGCGGAAGAGGATGCCGCGCGCGCAGAGGGCTTGCGCAAAGAGCGCGAGATCGAGGAGGCGGCCAAAGCACCGGTATTCTTTCAACTCATGCAACGTGAGGCAAACAGACCCAAGTCCACATCTGAGGCGTCATCCATCGCCCACCCCGAGAACGACTTGATGGCGGTCGAATCGCGAGTGGCGCCGCAAAATGACACGGGACGGGAAAAATCCGATCGCAAGCAGGCTTTTCTCGAGCGCGCCGCGGATGCGAATCTCTATGCGTCGGGTACCCTTCAGATTCCGCGTTCGCCCAATGAGCTCCTCGCCGGCACGGTGATTCCCGCCGCGCTCGTGACCGGCATCAATTCTGATCTTCCGGGGCAAGTCATCGCCGCGGTGACGGAGACGGTCTACGACACCGTTGCGGGCCAAAAGCCATTGATTCCGCAGGGTTCGCGGCTTCTCGGCCAATACGATAGCCAAGTCGCTTTCGGACAGCGACGGCTCCTGCTGGTGTGGACGCGTTTAATCCGGCCTGATGGCTCATCGATCCTCCTCGATCGCCTGCCGGGCGTTGATGCCGCGGGACATGCCGGCCTCGAGGACAAAGTCAATTGGCATTGGGACCGGATCTTCGCAGGTGCTGCGGTCTCAACCCTCGTGGGCGTGGCGGCCGCGCTTGCCACGCCCAACCGGAGCGCGAGTGGCAATGGAACGGTCGTGATCGCAACTCAGCAGAGCGTGCAGGACAGCGTTAATCAGGTCGGCCAGGAGCTCACACGACGCAACATCGATATTCAGCCGACGCTCGACATCCGGCCGGGCTTCGTGCTGCGGGTGATCGTGAACAAGGACTTGATCTTGAGTCCGTACCCCGTTGAAACCGCCGGAAGGGACCTCTCATGAAGCTTCTTTTGGGCCCGCTTCCCCGTACCGGCACGGTTAAAATGACGGTCTCACTTCCCTTTACCCTGAAGGAAGAGCTCGAGCGCTACGCGGAAGTCCACTCCATTGCATGCCACCAGAAAGTGGAGCCCGTGGATCTCATTCCGCACATGCTGGCGCTGATCCTTGCAAAGGATCGACAGTTTCGAAAGGCAATCAGGGAAAAGAAGGGCGCTTAATCTACAACCTTGCCGAAGAGCTCTCGCGGATTCACGCCAAGCGCATCTGCAAGCTCGCAAAACTCCAGAACGTTCAATTGCCGCTCGCCGCTTTCAATCTTGCCGACGAATGAATGCGATCGCCCTAGGCGTCGGGCGAGCTCGCGTTGAGTCATACCCGATTTGACTCGAGCAGCAACGAGTGCCGACATGAGCGCCTTGTGGCGCGCGTTTCTGAGCTGTTTCCCCACGCTGCCCCCGAATCAGGAGCAACACATATAACGGCAGGCCTTCTTGCTCCCATTGAGGGGACAGGGCTATGATCGCGGCCACACGGGAGGCACGATGCTTATAGTCACGAGACGACCTCGAGAGGCACTGGTCATCGGCGATGACGTTACGGTGATCGTGCTCGGCGTGCAGGGATCCCAAGTGCGCATCGGAGTGAAAGCGCCCAAAAGCATTGCGGTGCATCGCGAAGAGGTCGTCGCACGGATCAGGGCGGGAGAGCCGCATACCGCGCGACCGGGACCTTGAGTCCCAAATCTCGTTCGTCATGATCACTCTTTCCATCATTCTTCTTCTGGTATTCGTTCCCGCATCCCGCAAGCCCCTTCGCCAGATCGCGATGGCAGCCTTTGCGCTCTTGGGGCTTGCTTTTCTTATTACGTCGCGGTCAGAACGGCGAAGGTAGGCCGTTAAGGGAGTAATTCACCGAAGAAAAGACGAAGGCCCTGAAGTCCGAGCTCATTAAGCGCGCGTGCATCCGCAGAGTTGGCCGCGCTGAGCAGTCGTCGCCACACCTCGGGTCGATTCTCCCAGCGAGGTCTGGCCCATCCGCAATAGTCGGTCGCGATGCGCTGCATTTCTTGCAGCTTAAGGTTCGCGATGATTTCGGCGCAGGCAGGCGATACCCCTAGAAGGAGGCCGGCACCCGTTCTATTGACATGCACGAGGGTCCACGCAAGAAGAAGGGTCATGTGGGCAAGCTCAATCGCTTGTGCGCGAGGAAAGCACGGCGTTGTGGCGCCGACCGCTTCGGTTTGCGCCGCGGCGCGCGACCAGCGCATCGGATCCTGAAAGCCCGCGTCCACCAGCAGATACGGGCAGGATGTCACCCGCGCACGTGCTGCCGGATCCATAGGCTCTATGAGGTCGCGGAATTGAGTCGCGAGGGGCAGGCACTCAACAGGATTCTCGGCAGCGCTCGCCAAGAGTTCAATGAGCCGGGCATTGACTTCCTGCAAGGACCTGCGTGCGGCGGCGAACCAGTCAAGTTCAATCGGATGGCGAGGGGCCGAGGGAGGAGCCTTATTTAAGTCGTGCACGCCCGCCCTCAAAGAGATAAACGCCGATTGAGAGGGGCACGGTGGGTTCGCCGGGGCGTCGGTTGCTTTCGGCACGCAGCATCTCGGCATCCTTCTGCCGGGTCAGGGTGAGTGCCTCACGTTCGGCACGCCTGTTGAAAGCGGAACGCAAGCGGACCGGAAAGCGCGGGCAATCCGCGGTGAATTCGGGCCAGCTTGCGCCTGCCCTATGCGGCTGCGAATTGTGTTCGAGATTGCGCAACATTCCTAAAAGTATGCGCAAACTGCGCGCGCTTTGGGATCGTGGTGAGCCGCGATGCCGAACCGCGCGTGCGCGCGGGATGTAGCGCCGTCCAATGCGGCTCAAAGAACCCGTTGCGAGGAGGTATTCCATGACGGCTTCGACGCTGGGGCCCGGCTGAATGCGACGGACCAGCTGCTCGATGCTGGGGGGTGCGCCGTGGACGAAGAGCGGCCGCGGCGCGCCGGCCATCAAATACTCGGTCTCGGTAAACCACAACGTCAGGACATGGGACGCATCATCGCTTTGTGTGCTGCTCCCCGTGCCGTGACGTCCCAAGGAGGGCGGGAGATGTTCGCTGACCTCCCTAAACACCTGCGCGACTTCTGAAGGCGCAAACCCGCAGCGCGCGAAGGCTCGGGAGACCAATTCGAGCACCTCTCGCCCGACCGAATCAAGCGGAATACCGACCTGCCGCGCCGCGTTCCTCACTTTTGACCTACGGCGGCTCACTTCTTCATTCTCCGAGCGTGCGAAGTGTTGCGAGGCGGTCTCCAGCGCACGGGTGGCCCGGGGCGCTCCTCGATGGCGTAAATTCCCAAACCCACGCGGCGCACGGGCTCTGAGCTCTTGCGTTCCAATTCGCGTCGCCGCATGAAGCGATCGAATCCCCACAGAAAATCGGGCGCCTGTCGCTTCAGGCGCTCGTGAAATTCGGGCAGATCGCGCTCGGGAAGCGATGGATTAATCGCGGTTTGATGCAAAAGAAGGGGCCCGCGGCGCCCTGCGGCGCAGTTGCGCGTCACGGTCCGCAAAAGCTCAAACACGGAGAGGAGCGCATGGCGGCGCGCCAGCGTGCGCTCAAAGAGCACAGGGCGCCCGAGCGGCTCGTAATACCCTTGTCGTTCTCGCACCACCTTGGTGCGCACCAGCACCTGAACGATGGGTGCTGGCTGGGCACCGGGGTAGACGCGGCTAATCAGCGCATTCAAAGAGGGACCGGACCCTCGCAAGGGCAAGGGGCGCGGTGCGCCCGCTTTGTTCGTGTACTCCTCATCCGAGTACCAATGAGAGAGCACATGCGGAAGATCAGCAACATAGGCAAGATCGGCCGGATCCCATTCCCGCGCAGGCTCCTTCATCCGATCACTAATGGCTTTGAATTCGGCAAGCAGTCGCTTCGGCGAATGACCCGCCGATACCATCAGGGGCACGAGCGCCTCTAGAAACTCGCGCGAGTCTGCATCGCGCGCTCGCATCGAGCGACGCCTCAACATCTTTTTCTTTTGACGCTTCATCCTTGCGTATTTCGCCGGTTACTTTTAGGGAAGAGTTGCAGACTGTGATAGCTAACGCGCCCGGCTCTGCCGTTTGGGCGGGGAAGCGGGTTCTACTGCCAACTCCTGTTCCGAAATATAAAATGTTATTGCAAGAGCGCGCACACGCGCGGGATCCTCCTTTGGTTTGACCGTCACTTGAGGATCGTTAATTTCATCGTCTATCGCGTCCCCAACCGTATCGAGCTGTTGCTCGATATCGCGCACCAAGCGCGCGACATGCCGCTCCGCAAGGCGGGCATTGACCACCCGTTTGGCAAATCGTGGGCGGCTCGGATGTTCGGCGTTATAGAGAAGCGTCTCCAAATGCTCAGCCAGCTGTTCGGCGATTATGGCGATGCCATCCGCATCAAATCGGGCACTCGCAACGGTCCGGCTCAAAGCCTGTACGCGTCCGTCGGGTAGGCGCCGTACCGCACGTACGCGCAGCAGCTCTTTGAGAATCGCCGCGGTGCGCGGCTCGCCGCTGTAGCGATTGACCAGCGCCTCAAATGATACACGCGGACCATGCAGGGGCAGCGGGGCAGGGGATCCTTGGGCATCGTGAAAATCCGGATTGGCCCACCAGCCACTGAGCACCCGTTCAGCGCGCTGACGGCCGCGGTCGCTTTCAGGCTGCGCTTCGCCTTCGGATTCGAGAATGCGGGCGACCTCGATGCGCGAAAGCCCCGTCTGCACGGCGATTTGGGTGATGTTGGGTCGGTCGAAAGCGCCCGCATCGCTTGCCATATCACGCGCGGCACGCACGTACGCTCGCTGAACCAAGCGCTGAAACTCTCCCGCGCCGATCCCGACCTTCAGGAGGAGCCGAGTCATTGGAATGAGTATGCGCAAGATTGCGCAGTGCACCGCCACTTTGAGGGACTCGCTCATAGGGGCACCCGCGTAAGCTCGATCGAGCAATAAACATCCATGGGCAGGCTCGTCGTCGAAAAATGATGAAGCCGGTAATACACCGGATGAAATAAAGGTCTCACTAATTGCTTGGCTTAGCCTTACGCTCCGTCGCGAGAGTCTACCAGTAGCCGCAACAACATGGTAATAAAAATTCCCGATGATGTAAACTATCACACCATGAGCAAGACTCCCATGCAAGCGGAAAATCGCTTCAATCGCCAGTTGCGCCGATATGCGTTTGCGTTGCGACTCATCCGTCACAACGCGCGCACACAGACCATACTGGCGTGGAGTGGGCTGTCGAGGTATCGCATTCGCACGCTCTACCGAGCGAATGGCGCGGATCAAGGCGATCCGGGTCGGCGGCGACTGCGAGGCCGACCGCCCTGTCAGCTGCAGTTCTTTTGGGGATCCGCACAGCGAGCGGACGAGGCAGCCTTGCTCGGCGCGATCGCGCGCCTGTTGAATAGCATTCCTGCGCATGCCATTCGAATCCGCCCGGACAACGTTCGTAGCCTGCAGCAGGGCGAAGCGATTTGCACTGCCTACGAACTGTGGCAGGCGTACGTGCCTTTTTCCGAGATCTCCATTGATCATGCCTTCTTGCTCGTCAGTGCATTAATGCAAGGTGAGGAGATTCAACTGAACCACTGCGGCGATTGCCAAGCGCTGATCCTCATCGACCGGCTAAGACCCGCGGAGCCGCTGTGCGAGTCGTGTGAATGTGAAAAGGGTGCCTTTCGCTCGCGCACAAAGCACTCAACCGCGAGAGATCCTAAACGGCGACCGCGGGGGTTAAAGAAATCTCCTCACGTCGAAAATGCACTAGCGGTGGTTTCATAACCTGGGCTCACGCGCATGCACGACACTTGCCCGATCTTTCAGGCGATCGACGTAAGGCATTTTTCCGTCAACTAGAACCTCCTTCAAATGTGCCACATGCCCTCAGCAGACGAACTCGGCTATGGATTGGGACGCAGAAGGCATTCCACGATTTTGGAAGTTCGCGAAGCTTCGTAGAAATGTGCTCGTCAGACCTTTTCCCGTGGTTAGCTCGCTGTCACGCACAGGGCATCCTCGAGCTTTATCGCCAACGCCTTAAGCTCGCAGGCCACGACCTTGGCGCGTTGTTTCATGTGTTCCGGCGCGGCGTCAGTCTCGAAGTACCTCATCAGCGCGCGCCCGAGGGGAACCCGGTTCAGCTCGGTGCGAGTCCCATCCTCGTTGTCTACGCAGTACGCTACCGTCAACGCTTCGGTATTGTCGTTCCGCTCTAGGTAGGGAAATTCGAACGAAACTTCAGGAAATTGCCCGTTGTTTCCGTCGATCAAGCCTTTCAACCAGTACTCGATGGTCTCGTTCACTGTGGTTACCGCCAATTCGCGCAATCGGTTCAAAAACAAAACGTGGAGTTCCTTAGCGAATAGGCCGCGGTCGAAATAGACGGCTCTTGCCTTGGCAGCGAACTCATCCGTCAACCTCATTTCAAGATCGTCAAGCCGCGGCAGCTCCCACGTTGTGAGGTCCCGAACATATTTACGTTGTTGCTGTTCCATAGAACGCCTCGTGATGAAATGTTTCAAGCCGATCGGCTCGCCAAAGAGTACGCGACGAGCGAGCATTTGAGCAGTTCGAGTTTCGTGCAAAATTGGGCCTAAACTCCGCTTGACGAATGCGGGCGCTTTATGCCGCGGGCGTGCCGTAATACCAAGAGAAGTGGGAAGAACTACCTGATTCGCTTTAAGCGAATCACGGTTTAGGTGGTTCTCGATCCGCCATCGCTCGAGCCCGAGCATTGGTCGGTGGGGGCTATGTCAGAAGAATTCCCACCCGCAACGCATAACGGCCAGTTTGCTGGAGCGCGAAATTATCAGGCCCCAGCGCATGTCGGTGTCCGTGAGATCGCTTTTGCTCGGTTCGGGTGAGACGAGGCGGTGTGGGCTCCCAAGCCCTAATTACTCATCGCTTCTTGCGGGCCTCGATGAAATTCCTAAGCGCCTGCCGCGTCTCTGGCGACCGGTAGCAAGCGGCGTCATATTCCGCTTCGAGTGTAAGTGCAGCGGAGAGGCTTGATTCCAGCGCCATGTTGAATGAACGCTTGATATTCTTCATGCCCGTCGGTGGATAGGCGGCTAGGCGCTGGGCTAGTGCAAGGACGAATTTCTCAAGATCTGTATCCTCGACCACCTCAGTGACGAGACCAATTCGCAAGGACTCCTCTGCCGTCAGGATCTGCGCAGTCATGGCGAGATGCAGGGCCCAGCTGGCCCCGACGATGTGATTTAAGAGATAGGTCAGGCCGCCGGTCGGGCTAAATCCGAGCTCCGCATCCGGCAATCCAAGTTTGGCGGACCGAGCGGCGACGCGAATATCCGCCATGAGCGCGACTTCCAGTCCACCGCCCAGAGCGAAACCATTGACCGCCGCAATCACCGCCTTATCAAGGGCGCGAGCCTCGCGACACATTGCTTGATAGAGCTCGGCAGCTTGTGCGAACTGCATATCCGTCATGGCGTCCATGACCTTGATATCTGCGCCAACGCAGAACGCGCGGCCCTTACCGGTAAGGACGATGGTGCGTAAAGTGTCGTCGTTAGCTGCACGCCTGAACATCTCGACGAGAGATTCGAGATGAGGGATATCGAGCGCGCCAAGTGATTTCTCGCGATCGATTGTTGCCCAAAGGACGTGTCCGATCACCTTGGTCTCAATGGACATGGGTTACTCCAATATCAGTTCGGCGCGTCTATCGTGTCGAGTGCCGGCGGAGTGACTCCGAGATAGGCCCGATATAACCGGCGGGTCTTGTGCTCCGATGCGATCGAGTCTTTGCGGACGAAAGTCACTGCGGGTGTGAAATTCGAGCGCCGCTGGATTGCCGCGATGAGCTCCTGCCGTAGGAGTTCCAACCGAGGCTGCGGCAGACCCTCCGCAATTTCCAGACAAACTCGCGGCGGACCGTCATTGGGTGGCGCGCTGTCGAGGATGATGAAGAACTCGCCGGTTACCTCGGGCCGAAACAGAAGGAGGGACTCCTGCACGCTTAAAGGAAATATATTCATGCCTTTGATGATGAACATGTCGTCGCTACGACCCAAGACGTGGAAGCGGAAGCTCGTGCGCCCGCAGGCGCATGGGTCGGTGAAGATGCGCACGGTGTCGTGAGTACGCAGACGGATCAAGGGACATGCCCGGCGTCTGAGGGTCGTGAACACTAGCTCGCCCGTCGCCCCTGATTCCATCTGCTTTACCACACCGGTATCCGAGTCAATTAGCTCAGCAACGACAAGTCCGCCAGCCCCGTAATGCAGCCCGCAGCGGTGGTCGCATTCACCGCTCTGCACCCCGACTTCCGCGGCTCCGTACAGATCCCCCGCAACCATTCCCCAAGTTTCTTCGATCTTTGCGCGATAGCCTTTAATCTGCAGCCCAGGTTCGCCAGAAAATATCCCTTTGCGAACATTGAGAGTTTTAAGATCGAGCCCGCGAGCCTGTGCGAGAGCGTGCAAGCGGATTGCATAGGATGGCGTCGCATACAACGCATAGCTACCCGGGACGCCGCCCGCGGGTAACCCAGACAGCAGGTCGAGCAGGCGTTCGGATCGGCCTACGCCGTAGGGGAGGATTCCGGTCCCAATCGTTTCGAACGCCATGTGATCCATGATGCCGCCAGCATACAAACTATAATTGAAGCAGTTGACGACCAGGTCGCCCGGCCGGCAACCGATGGCCCAGAGCGCCCGTGCGCCCATCTCGTTGTAGAGCTTTGCATCGCCGGCGGTCCAGGCGATGCGCGTCGGTTGGCCACTCGTGCCGCCGGTAGCGACGATGCGCACGATTTCTTCGAACGGCGCACACTGATGAGGACCGAAAAGCGCGCCTTCTTGCTGAGCAGTTGTGATGTCCGACTTCTCAGTGAAAGGAACCGCTTCGAGCGCTTCTACGCATGTCACTTTATCGGGATGGATCCCCGCTTCCTTGAACTTTGTCCGGTAAAAAGGGCTCGCCGCATAAACGTAGCGAATTTGCTCAGCGATCAGGGGCGCCTCGAGACGCCGCAGTTCGGCGGGCGGCATGGTTTCAATGTGTTCGTCCCAGAAACGCCTGTCCATCACGTTGCCTTCGTATGGTGAGGTTCGCTGATCGATACGGTCGACTATTGCGCTACTGTGAGGAGATTGAACACAAGGATAGCCGGTATGAATAATGAAGCTATGGCTGTTGCCGCGCTACCCGATTTGCCATTAATAGATTCTGCGCGCCGCGCTCTTGCCTTACCATGAAGAATGGGGCGAAATACCCGCAAATAGTTCAGCATAGTTGCAATGATAGCGACCCAAAACTCGAACCAAGAAAAAGCGTCGAATAAGACAAAGGCTTGCCGCCCCGCTAACAAATCCCCGACTAACCAGGCCGCAGCGGCTGTTAAGGTAATCCCCAATACTGAGAGTGCCCAAGCTATAACGATCGAGACCGAACCGCGCGCGAAAGACTCAGTCAATGCCAAGAAGTTCAGGCAGTACGCGCCGTGTACGTCCATTGTTTTGTTGGTAGGGTATACGCAGATACGGTTGCAATGAGCGCGCGCAGGTCGTTTCCGGTGCGCCTTGCGTTCAGCGCACCCGACGGCCTTCAGCGTCGATGAGGGGTTCTCCGTCTTCCTTAGCAAATGACCCCTTCTGCGGTAGCGGAAGAACGCCCAGCAGCGCTTCCGACGGCCTGCAGAGTTTCACGCCCCAAGGGGTAACAACAATCGGTCGATTGATGAGGATGGGGTGCGCCAGCATCTGATCTATTAGTTGAGCGTCGGTCCAGTGGTCCGCCCCGAGACCAAGCTCAACGAAGGGCGTCCCCTTCTCGCGAAGCAGCTCACGTGGTCGTATGCCCATGCGCTGGATCAGCGACTCAAGTGTCGCCCGATCCGGCGGGTCTTTCAGATATTCGATGACTGTCGGCTCGACGCCCGTGTTTCGGATGAGCCCGAGCACATTGCGCGAGGTTCCACAATCGGGATTGTGATAGATCGTAACCGGGACAGCAGAATCAGACATTCAAGGACTCCGCTTTTGCAGGTGCGGTGTGCTCAGTTTTGATTTCGACGGTCGTTGAAGCGACCGTCGCCTTCTTAACTGGAAACAGCACGCGTGCGGCAACGAGCGCCGCCAGTGCGCCGAGGAACTGCGCCAGAATGAAGGCGGGCACATCGGCGGGCCGAATACCCGAGAACGTGTCCGAGAGAGACCGAGCAATCGTAATGGCAGGGTTAGCAAACGAGGTCGACGCGGTAAACCAGTACGCCGCTCCGATCCAGGCGGCCACCATCCACGGCGCATCCTCGGAGCGACGGTGCCCGAGCACGACGAGCAGAAGACCGAATGTCGCCACACCTTCCGCGAGCCACTGGGCCGGTCCGGTGCGGACATGCGCCGAGGCCTGCCATATGGGAAGCTCGAACATGAGATGCGCCAGTAGCGCGCCGGCACAACAGCCAGCGACCTGGAGAACGACGTACGCAGCGGCGTCTCGCCACGCCAGTCGGCCGCGCAAAGCTTCGATGACGGACACCGCGGGGTTGAAGTGGGCGCCACTTACCGGGCCGAGAAGCCCGATCAGAGTGCCGAGCACGGCAACGGTGGCCGCCGTGTTGGCGAGGAGCGCAACCGCCAAATTTCCGCTGCTCAGGCGCTCTGCCATGATGCCCGATCCGACGACAGTCGCGGCCAGCAGCACCGACCCGAGCGCCTCTGCGGCCAGTCGACGTGGAAGCGGCTCTACGCGAGCGGTCACGTTAGGACTTCCCAATCTCGCGGACTTTGTTTCCGAGCGAGAGCTCCTCGAGACTCGCGATCGGGAGCGCCGTGAAGAGCTCAATGCGCCGCTCTAGTATCCGCAACGCCTCGCGAAATGCGCTGACCTTCTCAAGATCGCTCCCCACGACGCCGGCTGGATCCGGCTGGCCCCAGTGCGCAGTCATCGGCTGTCCGGGCCATACTGGGCACACTTCGCCGGCCGCGTTGTCGCAGACCGTGAAAACGAAGTCGAGCCGTGGCGCACCGGGCTGAGAGAACTCATCCCAGGCCTTACTACGGAGCCCTTCGGTCGGCAGGCCCATGCGCTCAAGCAGCGCCAACGCCAGAGGATGGATCTCCCCCTTTGGATGGCTACCCGCGCTGAAACCATTGAAGCGCCCTCTAGCGCGGTGGTTCAGGATCGATTCGGCGAGGATGCTGCGCGCGGAGTTTCCGGTGCACAAAAACAGAACGTTGTAAGGCCGACCGCTCACGGTGTCTCACGCCGCACGATTCGGCGTGCAGCAAGGCTTGGCCGCCCGCGGCGTGATCACATCGGAGCCGTAGACAGTGCTCTCGCCGGTTGTCAGGAAAGTCTCCCATTCGACGCCTTGCGGGTCTTCGATCCAGATCTTCTCACTTTGGGCGTAGCAGCAAGTCGTCTCGCCTTCTTCGATCACCGGCCCTTCAGCTCGCTTCAGCCGCTCGTAGACTTCAGTGAGTTCTCCGCGATCTTCAACTTGGATACCGAGATGATCGACGCCTGTCGCTCTATTGCGTTGGCTGATCGCAAAATTCACCCGCGGGTCCTCAAGCATCCATTTCGCATAGTCGTCTTTCGTGACGTCAGGCTCGGCGTTGAAAAGCGCACGATAGAATCGAATCGAGGCCGATAAGTCTTTGACGCTCACATGAACATGGAGTCTTTTCATATGCCACCTATTCTCCTAAACCGTTTAATCATGAACGCCGAAGTCGATGGGCAAAGACTCGCAAATTCGCGTGTTGACTGGATGGCCGGAGGCGCAAGGCGCCGCTCGGTGCGTTCATAGCCCAACCGCTCGAAAAACGCCTCCGCGGTAGTGGTCAGCAAATATAGCGTGCGCACGCCACTTGCTTGAGCGTGCTGCTCCGCACGGGTTACTAGCGCGGATCCGTGACCTAAGGAACGGACGCCCAACCTCACGACCAAAGACCTTAACAATGCAGAGTCGCCGTAAATTTCCAGGCCCACGAGCGCAGCCGGCGCATCCGCAGATCCACAGTAGAAGAACCGTTTGATTTGCTCATCCCCGAGATCAACGCTCGGAAGCTCGGCGGCCTCCAGGAGGCCACGCGCTGCCTGCGGTGATGGGCCAATTTCGATGTTCAGATTGGTATCACCCATAACGCTCCTCAAGCAGCGGCAAGCTTCGAGGCATTTCGGGTCCGCATTGGTTGGCATGCTTCGGCACACTTGCCGCCGCTTGCCGCACAGCAATTCTCGGTGAGATACCCGATCAACCCATTCATGGCATCAAAGTCGGCGCTGTATATGAGCTGGCGGCTAATGCGTCGCTGCGTGATCAGTCTCGCACGCTGCAGGTTCTGCAGATGAAACGTCAATGAGGAGGGTAACAGGCCGACCCGCTTACCAATAACGCCGGCCGATAGGCCTTCCGGGCCTTGCTCGACGAGCAAGCGATAGATCGCCAATCGATGTTTATGAGCGAGGGCGCTGAGCGCGATGATGACTGAGGGGGTTTTCATACGCAGACGATATTACTGGTAGTCTCGTATTGTCAACAATTACTCGGTCTCGAAAACGAGTCCCAATCGTATGCAAAACTGCGAATTATGTTGGTTTGACGTTTTCCCGCCATTCTTATCAGCAGATTCTCACCATCAAGGTCTGATCGATCGCTCTCCCAGGAGCCCGGTTACGACTATTGGATACCGACGCCTGGGGCAACCACGCGCCCCGCTTCTTGTCGGATTCGCAAGAAAAAGGCGCGATGGGCACTGGAGACCTCAGCCTTCAACCACATCACATTCGTCCGCAGCCACTGACGCACTCGCGGTGACGCTGGAGGTTGTCCACCCCCGCTCCCACGAAGTTTTCGCTTGACCCTGGAGTACTCTCTAAGGTTTAGCATCCTCACATCGCATCAGGTGGGCCTATTTCCATTCGACGGTGCAGCAGCAAGTCACAGAGAGGTCAAATGAGCGCCCGGATCGATTTCACTGTCACCGGCAAGGAAAAGATGCACTGCAGCGGCTGCGAGTCCCGGATTCGTTTCGCCCTGCAGCGCTTAGCCGGGGTTCAGCACGTCGCCGCTGATGCCCACACGCAGCGCGTGACGGTCGCCTTTGATCCGGACCAGGTTACTTCCGATCAATTGCGCGAGAGATTGGATCTAATGGGGTTTGAGGTCGAGGTGAAGTCATGAATATCGCAACCGCTAGTAATAATTCGAATCCCCGCCTTTGGAGCGACGAACCTTCTAATAATCCAGGCCGCCGGCGCATCCGTGCACGCATCGGTGGACTGCACTGTTCGCTGTGCACTGGCACGATCGAAAAGGCGTTGGGGAAACTGCGTGGCGTGGAGCACGTTGCCGTGAGCTTGACCCATGAACAGGCTCTCATCGACTACGATCCACACCTCGCACGGGCCGAGGATTTGTTACAGACGCTGCGGGACATCGGCTACACCGTTTCCGATCCGCGCAAACTCCGTCCGTTTGATGAAGAAGAGCGCGCCCTGGTGCGTGAGCGCCGGCGCTTCCTGACGGCGCTCACCGCGAGTATTGCCTCAATGGGTTTGGTAGGTTATCCAGTGGACAGTCCCTGGTTTGCGCTGTGCGTATTCTCTCTCGTGAGCCTCGTGGCCTTCGCCTTCGTGGTGTTACGCGGCTATGGCTTGCGGCGGGCAATGGGTGGTACGGCGCTGCTCGCCGGGTTCGCCGCTGCGATCTATTATTTAAAGCTGCAGGGCACGTTCGGGGCGAGTGTTCCGTGGCTCACCGGCGCGCTGGCCTTGGTCCTGATCTTCGGAGTAGGCGCGCACATTGTACGGATGGCCGTCATGGCATTGCGGCGCGGCATCCTCAACCAGCACGTGCTGGTGGAGCTCGGGGCGTTCGCAGGGCTGGCGGGGGGTGCGCTCGGCTTGGTGTTGCATCTGCCGGGCTATCCTACGGAAGCCTTTTTCGCGGTCAGCGTGATGGTGCTCAGCTATCACATCTTCTCCGAGTGGCTTTCGCTCATCGTCAAGACGCGCAGCTCGCAGGCCGTTAAGAAGCTTCTCGACCTCGAGCCGGATGTCGCCTACGTCGTCAGGGAGGGACAAGAACGCGAGGTGCCGCTCGAGCAGGTGCGCGTGGGTGATTTTGTGCGCATCCGGCCCGGGGCGCGGGTGGCGGTCGACGGTCAGGTCGACTCCGGCGCCTCGGACGTGGACGAGTCACTGGTAACGGGTGAACCGCTGCCTATCGATAAGCGCGCAGGAGACCGCGTGGTGAGTGGATCCCTGAACGGCCACGGCACGCTGCTCGTGCGCGTTAGCGTTGTGGGCGAGGAAAGCTTTCTCCGGAAGGTGGTTCGGAGTGTGGAGGACGCGCGCGCGCTTAAACCTGGATTGCTGCACCTGGTCGATCGCGTGTTGCGTGTGTACACCCCCCTCGTGTTGCTCACCGCCGCCGGCGCGGCCCTTTTCTGGCTCGTCGGCCCCCTGCTGATCGGCGCCTCTCCCGATTTGCAGCGGGCGGTGTTTGCCGGCCTCAGCGTACTCGTAATGGGATATCCCTGCGCGGTCGGGATCTCGGCTCCTTTGTCCATTGTTCGCGGAGCGGGCGAAGCGGCTGAGCGCGGTGTGCTGATGCGCACCGGTGAGGCTTTTCAAGCCTTAAGACGCGTGACTCGCGTGGTGTTTGACAAGACCGGCACGCTCACCGAGGGCCGCCCCGGACTGCGTCACATGGTCGCGGTGAACTGCCCGGAGGAAGCACTTCTCGCCGTCGCCGCGGCGGCGGAGGCCTTTTCCGAGCACCCCCTCGCGCGGGCCGTGGTCGAAGAAGCGTTGAGACGCGGGATCGCGCGTCCCGAGGTGCAGGGATTTGAGGCAGTTGCAGGACAGGGCGTACGGTCAAACCTGGGCGCGATGCGATTGCTCGTCGGTAGTCCCGCATTTCTCGCCGCCGAAGCCGTGGACCTCGCCGCCCAGGACAGCATCCATGAACTCGAAGAGCAAGGGCTCACGGTCATTGGTGTGGCGGGCGACGGTGTGCTGCTCGGGCTCCTGGCGCTGGGCGACGCGCTGCGACCCGACGCCGCTGAGACCGTGCGCCGCCTGCACACACTTGGCATCCGTACGAGTCTGATCACGGGGGATAACGAACACGCGGCCCGCTATTTCGGCCGTGCTGCGGGCATCGAAGAGGTGCATGCGCGCGTGCTACCGGCCGGCAAGGCTGCCCTGATCCGCCAATTACAGGAGGACGCCCGCGTGGCGATGGTCGGCGACGGCATCAACGATGCCCCGGCCCTGATGCAAGCGGATGTTGGCATCGCCTTCGGCGGTGGCGCTGACATCGCGATCGAATCCGCCGATGTGATCATCCTCAACAAACGGTTGGGCGCCGTGCTCGAAGCCTATGCGGTCAGCCGCAACAGCTACCGCAAAATCGTGCAAAACGTGTCACTGGCCTTCCTGTTCAATGGCGTGGGGATCCCGGCGGCCGCGACCGGATTGGTCTATCCGATCTGGGGCATGGTCGCTATGGCGGCGAGCGTGACGGCGATCTTCATCAACTCCCTTTGGGGTCGTGGAAATTATTTCTTCGAGGCGCTCCGAGCGGTCGGGAGTACGCCGACGCTGCCCTCCAGAGCCACCACATCCTGAAGGAAAACGGCAGGCTCCACGCGCGACACTGTGATAATTATAGGTGAGAACTCGTGATATCCCGCATCCGCTCCCGCAGGAAACTCGGCGCCGGCCTCGACCCGACGGCCGGAAAGCGAAACGGCGCGCCGCCCGCTCGCCCGCAGACCACGCGCCTCGAGCGCGCGGCTCCAGAGGGCGCCCGGTTGACGATCGGGAAGCTTGCGAAGCGCACTGAGGTGAGTCTCGACACGATCCGGTTCTACGAGGATGAACGTTTGTTGATGCCCGCCGGAAAGACCGCGGCCGGCTACCGACTTTACGCTGAGGATGCGGTGCAGCGATTGGAATTCATTAAGCACGCCCAGCACTGTGGCATGACGCTCTCGGAAATACGCCAACTCCTTGAGATGAAGTCCGACGATCGAGCCTGTTGTAATGACGTACGGAGTCTCGCGATCCGCAAGAAATTGCAGCTCGAACACAAAATCAAGACCATGACCGCGATGTCGGAGGCCTTGAGTCAGCTCATTGAGATCTGTACGGGCGAGCAGGGGCCGATAACCGACTGTCCGATTCTGGCGGCACTGGAGTCGAGCCTGGCAAACTCACGCGCAACCCACATTAGATTCAAAAAGACACCATGAGCATCAAAGTCGAAGTCTTCTCTACCCCCGGCTGCAGCCGTTGCGAAGGTGCGCGAGACAGCTTGAAAGCAATTGCGCAGAAGTTCGGCGCGCACGAGGTGACCTGGCGCGACGTGAACGTGCTCGAGGAGTTGGATTATGCCGTGCAGCTCGGGGTGCTAACTCCACCATCGATGGCCATCGACGGTGAGCTCGTCTTCGCAAAACTGCCGACTCGCGCGCAGCTTCGCGAGGAATTGGTGCGACGACTCGGGCGTGAACGGGCGTGACCTCGCGGATCGGATCCGGAATCTGGCGAGGTGCGGCATCGCCGCAGGCTGACGTCGAACCCGCCGGGGATACGCCAAATGGATACTGAGACGTTACGGACTACTTTGGAGCAGGCGAGCCTGGCCTCGCTCGGGGTCGGCTTTCTCCTGGGATTCGTGTTCACGTTCAACCCGGTCGCTCTCGCGGCCATTCCAGTCTCGTTGGCGTACGTTACCAAGACGCGCGAGGCGAAGACCGCGATTTGGTACGGCGGCATGTTCATTCTCGGCATGGTGATCACGCAGACCCTGTTGGGACTGATCGCGAGTTTCGGAGGACAGTGGGTCGCCAAGCTCATTGGCAGAGAATGGGGTCTGCTCCTCGGGCCGGTGCTGATTCTGCTAGGCCTGATGTGGCCGGGTTGGATCCGGCTGCCGCTGCCGACCTTTCCCGTTCGTGCCAAACGGGTCGGCAGCGGCTGGGGTGCCTTCGCACTGGGCGTGCCCTTTGCGGTGGCGGTCTGCCCCTTTTGCACGCCCGCGCTCGTGGTGCTGCTCGGCATCGCAGCTGGAATCGGCTCGCCACTTTTCGGCGCCACTCTGCTGTTCGCGTTCGCGATCGGGCGCGCCGTCCCAATCATCCTGGGTGCGGCGGCGATGGGGTGGTTGGAGAGTCTCTCCGTGCTTCAGCGCTACCGCAAGGGGTTCGAGATCGCCGGCGCCGTCACGCTGATTCTCGCCGGCCTGTACATGCTCAACGCCTATTTCATCGTGATTCCCGCGTTGGCGCTTTAGACCTTGCGACGAATGACCAAACTACGCGAAGACCCACCTCGTGCCTGAAGCCGTACTACAAACTCCTAATAATCACGACCGGGAACGCTTGCTGCGGATGCTCGCGGCGGCCACCTTCGTTATTTTTTTCCAGGCCTACATGGTCGCGCCGATCATCCCGGCCTTGTCGAGCATCTTTGGGAGCGCGGTGCAGACGGTCGGTCTCCTGGTTCCGGCCTATCTGATTCCGTATGGGATCGCGACGCTGTTATATGGACTGCTGGCGGATCGACTCGGTGTTCAACGACTCATGTTCGCATCCTTGGCGGCGTTCGCGACGCTGACGGCTTTGACGGCGACCGCAGCCTCAATCGAACAGATCGCCCTGTGGCGAGTCTTGACAGGCCTTGGCGCGAGCGGTGTGGTGCCACTTGCACTGGTACTCATTAGCAAGCTCTTCCCGTACGAACAACGCGGGCGCCCGCTCGGCTGGCTGTTCGGTGCCATGGCCGGCGGGATGGCCTTTGGCTCGCCGTTAGGTGCAATGTTGGTTCCCTTAATCGGCTGGCGAGGCCTTTTCCTGACGGCCGCAGCCGCGGGCGCCGTGGTCCTGTTCCTGCTACTGCCCTATCGCCGCATGATCGGCCCCGCCACGCAACCCGTGGGTGGCACTCTCGGCGATCTCGCGCGTGGCTACGCGGGTCTGCTCGGCACCGCGAGGGGACGGCGCACCTATGGCTACGTCTTGGTCAATTCAATGTTCCACTCCGGCGTCTTCACCTGGCTTGGCGTGTATCTCAAACGGCGATACGGCCTCGGTCCGGTCGGCATCGGCCTCGCGTTGCTCGGCTATGGCGTCCCGGGCTTTCTGTTCGGACCATTGATCGGGCGCACGGCCGATCGATTCGGGCGTGGCCGCTTGCTGCCGATCGGGCTCGCTCTCAGTACGCTCGCCGCTGCCGTCCTCCTCTTTCGTTTCCCCCTGTTCCTCGCTCCCGTTGTTGCGCTGGTCTTGTCCTTGGGTTATGACATGACCCAGCCTCTTTTTGCAGGAATCGTCACCTCCCTCGGGGGCAAGCGACCCGGCCAAGCGATGGGATTGAATGTGTTTACGCTTTTCGTGGGTTTTGGCTTGGGAAGCCTCGTTTTCGCAGAGCTGCTGCGCGTCGGGTTCGGGGCCGCCTTGGGGACGTTCGCCGCTGTTGAGTTAATTGCGGCGCTTTATTCCATCCGCGCCTTCCGCTCCGAGGCCTCCAGCGGCGCTCCTGCCGCCCAGATCGCGAATTAAAGCAGCCCGCGATGAGGCAACGCGGGACGTAACCGGGGGGTTCCGGGTTCGGGGAAGTTTTTGCGGTGAGTGGGCGATCCCCACGAGTCCGCGTCCCGGTGGACGGACAGTTGGTTCTACCTCACGCCTGCTATCAGCTTACCAACCGAATATTCGACTGTTATGGGACGGCTACCAAACGATTGCATCCCGTTCGATGATTAGCGACTCTTTGATTCTCGTCTCTGCGTCTTGAAAAGGCGCATCCTGATCGCCACTGCATGCGGTCACGCGGTAGCTTGAACGTGAATTAGTTTCGAGACAGCATCGCGAGTTTGGTTTGGCGCAAGGTGTGCATACCGCAACGTCATCGCCAAACTTCCGTGACCCAATAGCTCGCGAACCGTATTAAGAGGTACGCCTGCTTGGACCAGTCGTGAAGCGAAATGATGGCGCAGGTCATGCCAACGGAATTGTGAGATTCCCGCACGCTCCAATAGCGCTCCCCAAGCAGTCTTAAAACTCGTCGTTACGGAGAACACGCGATCTATTTCGGCCGAATGTTCTTGCCAATCCTTCAGTAGCGTCACAGCTTCGTCGTTCAGCGGAACATACCGAGTATCGCCCGTCTTCGCAGACGCTCCGCGTACAGTCAGCATCTTCTCCTGCAAATCGATATCCGCCCAAGTTAATGCTAACAATTCACCACGACGCAGCCCGGTATTTATCGACAACAACACCGCCGGTGTAAGGTGATCCGAAAAACGCTTTGGCGCTGGCAACATATCGCGGCCACGTTCACGCCGCCATTCGTTACCCGATTTTCGAGCTGCTATCGCTTCCTCATCTCGCACCGTTAAAGCAGCGCGCAACCGACCTTCCTCGGCCGTGCTCATGTATCGCACCTTCGGTCGGCGATCAATCCGCGGCTTGTCCACGTTCCGCACAGGATTCCCTTCCAGTTTTCCCATCTTGACCGCGCGAGATAGAACCCCCGATAAGGCTGCTACGTCGCGGAGCACCGTGGCCGGTGCTAACCCTTCCTTGAGGCGCGCGACCTTCCAGTCCTCGACGAACTCCGTCGTGATCTCTGGCAGCTCTTTGTGCTTCCACTTGCCAAAGCATCGCTTCAACCGAGCTAACGTGTAGTCCGCGGACCGCGGACGATTCGCCTGGGCCCATGGCTTATACCTCTGATCAATGAAGTCGCCGAAGGAAATCTTTCCGTTGGCGTCGAGTCCGGCCAACGGCGCACGATTGTGAGCGACGTTCCCTAGCACCTTTTCGGCGCGGTCGCGTGCCTGAGTAGGCGTCAAAGCACCGACGGTGCCAATCGTGACCCGCCGTCCCCGGCCGACTTGCACGATGTAGGACTTTGCGCCAGACGGCTGTACCCTCAAGACGAAACCCCGTAGATCTCGATCGCAGACTTCGAACGGTTTCGCCGCCGGTCCTAGCTGGCCGCTTGAGAGTAAGCGGGCGCTGATCAATGCTTTCATTCGATCCCCGAATGGACAACCTTCGCGAATCTTCCGAATGCCGAGGTTACGAGTTCTGCACTTATAAGTGCAAGTGCAAGTCAAGACCGTCGCACTTAGGCGTACTTCAGCGTAGCATAGGGTAGCTTCAATGTAGTGGAAATGCAGCGTTAATGAGCGCACCGACAGTAAGTAACTGAGTTGTTTTGGAATTCAAAATCCCGGCATTTTGAACTCATAATGCCGGGGTCGAGGGTTCGAGTCCCTCCCTTTCCATTCCCGCCTTCTTTATCCTCACTTGGCTCTGCTGCACTGCTCTACGCTGGATCTTTCCATAAATTAAATCAGTGACTTCCGCTTGCCGCTGGGATTGCACGATCGCCAATGCGGGACTCCAACTCGCACACTTTCTTCGACGCATCAATCAGCGGTCCGATTTCGAAGTCCGAGCAGTGCGTGGTGACATGATCAGACTTATGGCCTAGGAGGAGCTTGCGAGGAGTGTCGCCGACCTTGGGCTTTCACCGCCTCGGTACGAATCAGAAGTTCAGCGGTATAGCCAATTCAAGGAAGCAAATTTTCAAACCGCCGAGGCTCGCAAATCAAGGTGCGACGTACTTCGCTGTACCAACACCGATATTGTGATGCAATCGACATCCGCCCGGATGGTCACATTCCAGAATAACTCTAACAGCCAACAGACTCGGCAAGGAGGCCCTTCACGATGAGAACCTTCTCACTGCCGACGCCGGACCAGTGAATCCAGAACCCACCACTGCGGCGCCTACCGATCAGCGCCATGCCGCGCTCGCCGTTCCAACAGGTGGGATCCTGGAGCCTGTCTTCGGCGGCCTCGCCCAGCTCGCGGCGCGTGTGTGCCAAACGCCCCTTGCTTCAATTGTGCTCGCAGGTTGCGGTGAAGCCTGGTGCACTACAAATGAACCGCTGGCGGCTGCCGCCGTGCCACTGCACGATCCTTTTTCCAAGTACACCTTGCTTGCTCCGAGGTTGTTCGAGGTTACAGACGCAACTCTGGACGAGCGTTTCCGCAATCTCGAATGCGTGATCGGGACGCTCGTCGTGCGTTCCTATGCGGGATGCGCATTGCGAACCGCGCGCGGCGATGTGCTGGGCACACTCTCTATCTATGGCACGACCGCGCGCCTGCTATCCCCTGATCAGCGCGCCTCGCTTATGCTGTTGGCTGAGCAAGGCGTCGCTCAAGTCGAAATTCGCGCACACCTCGCCGAGCTGACGATCCTCTCTGCGGCACAGCCCGCGACTCCGCCGCCCGCTTCCGCGCAGGTTGTCGCCGCCGACGGCGGTACCGGCTTCGTCGCTACGATCACCGACCGCACCGATCTGGTCACTAGCCGCGACAATTTGCGTGACGTCGAAACCATGTTCCGCAATACCTTTGATCAGGCACCGATCGGTATTGCGCATGCCGACCGCCGCGGGAGAATACTGCGCTGTAACCAGGCGTTCTGCACGCTGCTGCGCTTCGACCCTGGCGACCTCGTGAATAAGACGATGGGTGACGTCACGCACAGCGACGACGTTGCGCGCGTGGCGGCAGAACTCAAACGTCTGTGGAATGGCCAAGTCGAATCTGTGGATCTCGAGAAACGCTACCTCCGCAAAGACGGGAGCTTCCTCTGGGTTCGCATGACGACGGCTCTGGTTCGCGAAGGCGATGCCAAACCCGAGTACTCAGTCGAGTACCTTCGCGACATCAGCGCACGCAAGGAATCTGCAGAAGAGCTCGAACGGGTGCACAAGCTGCTCATGACTGCCTCGCGACAGGCAGGCATGGCCGAAGTCGCCACCAATGTGCTGCACAACGTTGGCAACATCCTGAACAGCGTCAATATCTCGACAAGTCTCGTCGTCGAACGCGTCAAGCAGTCCAAAGCCCCCGGCGTGGGTCGCGTGGCCACTCTGCTGCTGGAGAAGGGGCAGCAGGTGGGGGAATTCCTCGTCTCCGACGAGCGTGGCAAGCGCATACCGGAATACCTTGCCACTTTGGGCGAACAGCTGATGACCGACCAGCAGATGGCCCTGCAAGAACTCGCAGCATTGCGTGAGAACCTGGAGCACATCAAGGAGACCGTGGCGATGCAGCAGAGCTACGCCAAGCTTTGCGGTGTCACGGAAACCGTCGCAGTCGTCGATCTCGTGGAGGACAGTCTGCGCCTGAATGCCGGGGCTTTTGTCCGTCACGGAGTGACGCTGCGTCGTGAATTCAACGAGGTACCCCCGATCATCGTCGACAAACACAAGGTGCTACAAATTCTGGTGAATCTCGTGCGCAATGCCAAATACGCATGCGACGAATCGGGCAAAACGGAAAAGCTGATCACCCTGCGCATCGACACCGCGGCAAACGGCGTGCGCATCTCCGTCATTGACAATGGCGTGGGTATCCTCGCAGAGAATATGGACCGTCTTTTCACGCATGGCTTCACGACCCGCCAGTCCGGGCACGGTTTTGGCTTGCACAGCGGCGCGCTCGCGGCCCAGCAACTCGGCGGATCCTTGCACGCCGAGAGCGACGGGCTGGGATGCGGCGCGACGTTCATTCTCGAGCTGCCGTGCAGCCCTGCGGAGCCTGTCCGTGCCTAGTCCGACCTCACTCGTCAACCGGCGCATTTTGATCATCGACGACAACGCGGCCATTCATCACGATTTTCGCAAGGTTCTGGGCGTCCAGGCGGAGCACACGGCACAAGCCGCGCTGGAGGTGTTAGAAGCAGACATCTTCGGCGAGCCCGCTACCGCCGCCGTGCGCCCCAACTTCGAGATCGACTCCGCGCATCAAGGACAAGACGGTGTGGCGATGGCGCGCCAAGCGCTCGTCGAAGGGCGGCCGTACGCAATGGCGTTTGTCGACATGCGCATGCCGCCCGGCTGGGATGGTCTTAAAACCATCGAGCAGCTCTGGGCAACGGATCCCGACGTGCAAGTCGTCATCTGTTCGGCCCACACCGACTACGACTGGACAGAGGTCGTGGAAAGACTCGGTCACTCCGACAAATTACTCGTGCTGCGCAAACCCGCCGAGCCGATCGAGGTTCTGCAGTGCGCCACGGCGCTGAGCCGCAAGTGGGAAAACGATCGACTCGTCAGAGACCAGATGTTGCGACTAGAAGAAGTTATCGCGACGCGCACGCGAGGATTGGAGTCCGCGAATCGGCAGCTGCGGCATTTGGCCACCCATGACGTGCTCACGGGTCTTCCGAATCGTGTCTTGCTCGATGATCGGCTGACGCAAGCGATGGCACACGCAGACCGCGACGAGCAGTCATTTGCGGTTTTGGTGTGCGATCTTGACCGCTTCAAGCTCATCAATGACTCTTTAGGACACCGGGCGGGAGATGAGCTTCTGCAGGAAGTCGCGCGCCGACTCATGAGCGTCGTACGGACAATCGACACCGTAGCTCGCTTTGGTGGCGATGAGTTCGTGCTGCTCGCCAGCTCCATCGCTGACGTCGAGGACGCGCCACGACTCGCGGGCCGAGCCATCGAGGCTTTACTTCCGCCGGTGAGAATCGCCGGCATCGACGTTCATACCTCAGTCAGCATTGGAATCGCGATCTATCCCGCCGATGGCGGTTCCATCGAGGCGTTGCTTGCGCATGCGGATGCCGCCATGTATTCCGCCAAACAGCGGGGTCGCGGTAATGTCCAGTGCTTCGCATCGGGAATGCATGCCGGAACGGAAAAGGTTCAGCTGGAAAGCGACCTGCACAGCGCCGTTGCTCTGAAGCAATTCGAGCTGTACTACCAGCCCAAAGTAGACACGCGAAACGGCATGGTCCGTAGCGCGGAAGCACTGGTTCGCTGGGTGCACCCTACCCGCGGAGTCATTTCGCCTGCGGATTTCATCCCGCTGGCGGAAGAGTGCGGCTTGATCGGTGCCATCGGCGAATGGGTCATTCGGGAAGCGTGTCGACAAGCGCGAGCCTGGCAAGACGGCGGCCTTCCGCCTCTGCGTATCTCAGTGAATCTGTCCGCATCACAGTTTCGCGATAGCGGGCTCGTTGATAGCATACGTCGTGCGCTCGATGACGCAGGGCTGCAGGCCCGATACCTCGAGGTAGAGCTCACGGAGAGCGCGGTCATGAGCGACCCCGAACAGTCAATCGCAATCCTCGAGCAGCTGAGCACAATGGGAGTGCTTGTCTCAGTGGACGACTTTGGCACCGGGTATTC
>Ga0182024_10003460_pt1 | contig 37596 bp, 32 predicted proteins | sample P32metaG_FD_120480 | JGI IMG/M metagenome (GOLD analysis project Ga0182024, IMG submission 120480) | Permafrost microbial communities from Stordalen Mire, Sweden - P3-2 metaG (Illumina Assembly) | ecosystem: Environmental > Terrestrial > Soil > Wetlands > Permafrost | place: Sweden: Stordalen...
AACGATCCGCCGCTTCCCGATTGGTTTCACGGCACCGCGCAACATCACCTGAATTCCGGTGCGCCGGTCGATGGAACGTTTTACGGAAGGACCGACAGAGCAAAAAACAACGATCTCTTTGAAACGCTCGCCGATCCGCACGCTCCGCCAAGGCTTAGCCGCAATCTTACCGATGGCTGGTTTTTTGGCGTGTTGCCCGACCTCAACACAGAAAACCCCATCGTTGCTAAATATCTCTTGCAAAACGCCATCTGGTGGGCGGAAATCTCCGGCCTCGACGGTTTTCGCGTCGACACGTTTCCTTACGTTTCGCGGCAATTCTGGTCCACGTGGAATAGCAGCCTGCACGCCCGCTATCCGTATCTCACCACCGTCGGCGAAGTTTTCCACCCCGACCCGCGCGTAACTTCCTTTTTCGTTGGCGGCCATCGCGGATGGGATGGCATCGATTCTGGCGTCTCCACGGTTTTCGATTTTCCGACGTACTTCACGCTGCGCGATATCTTGCTGCACGGCGCATCCGTGGGAAAACTCGCGGACATCCTCCGCCAGGATGCGCTGTACCCGCATCCGGAAAATTTAGTTGCGTTTTTTGCCAATCATGACGTCCCACGTTTCGCCAGCGTCGAAGGCAGCTCCATCGCAAAACTAAAACTCGCTTTTGGCCTGACGCTAACCCTCCGCGGCATTCCAGAACTCTATTACGGCGATGAAATCGCCATGCCCGGCGCGGGCGATCCCGATAATCGCCGCGATTTTCCCGGCGGCTGGACCGGCGATCGCTTCAACGCCTTTCTCGCCACCGGCCGCAGCACGCAGCAGCAGGAAGTTTTCTCGCACGTGCAATCGCTGCTCAAGCTGCGCCGCGAACATGCCGCGCTGCAGGAAGGCCGCCTCACACACCTGGCTTCAGACGCTTCCGCTTACGTTTTTCTGCGCGACACCGAGGAAGAACACATCGTCGTAGCCTTCAACAACTCAGAAGATCCGCGCACATTGCGCATTCCCACCGCGGATTCACCGCTGAAAAGATTGGCCGGCGCCTCGGTGCTTTTCGGTGACGGAACCGCATCCTTCGACGCGACGAATCTGCTGCTGAATCTCCCGCCGCAATCTATAACGATTTTCGCCTTGGACTAAACGCCGCCCGTCTCAGTAGTTGACTTGAACGCTCCAAACCGTGGTCTTCCCCGGCAAAACAAACGTTGCGCTGTGCGTGGCGGCATCGTAATGCACTTCGCGAATCGTCTGCCCGTCTAGCGTTGCATTCTTCGGCGCAGCTGCGGCTCCATAAATCGTTACCGAAACATCTGTCCACCAAGGTTTGTAGCCGTCTTTCTCCGCGCTGCTTGAAACCGCCACAGCATTCGCGGAAAGCTGGCAGCTATAATTCACGCGTAGAAATTCTCCGCGTTGATACGCAAAGGTATGTCCATCGTCTTGATATAATGTGCCGCGGCAATCCGCGCCCGGATACACGCGCAGTTCGAGCGGCCCGGCGGGAACTTCCTGCGTGCTTTGCACCACCGCTTGCATCGGCACAATCGCGCCGGCGCGCACATACAGCGGCATTTCTTCCAGCTTCGGATGCAAGCGCAGCGTCGCAGCGCTGTTGTGTTTTTCGCCGTTCCAAAAGTCGTACCAGTCGCCGGGTGGAAATTTTACACTTTCCGCGTCCACCATTTCCGTGGTGACGGGCGCGACAAGAAAATCGCGGCCAAATAAGAAATCGCGGTTGTCGCCATAAAATCCCGTGGCCTCCGGATATTCCAGAAACAACGGCCGCATCAGCGGAATTCCCGTGCGCGAGGCTTCTTCAATTCCCGTGTACAAATACGGCATTAAACGGTAGCGCAGTTCAATATATTTTCTGCGAATCGCTTCGTGTTCCGGGCCGCTGACCCACGGTTCCTGATCCGCGGTATCTTTCGCGGTGTGGTCGCGATAAATTGGATTCAGCGCGCCCACTTCAAACCAGCGCGTCAGCAAATCCGCGGGCGGCGATCCCGCAAAGCCGCCGATGTCGTCACCGGTCAGCGGAAATCCGGAAATGCCCATGCTCATCAGCATTGGCGTGCTCATGGCAATGTGATTCCAGGTGCTGCTGTTGTCTCCCGTCCACGTCGCGGAGTAGCGTTCCGCGCCGGAATATGCCGCGCGCGTCAAAACAAAAGGGCGTTCGTCGCCTTGCAATTTTCGCAGTCCATCGTAGGTAGCGCGCACGTTCTCCATACCAAACACGTTGTGAATAGCGCGATGATCGAGCGAAGCGCCGTCGTCGAGCCGGTGGCGAACGGTGAGCGGCATGGTTTTATCCGCGCGCAGAAAAACGGAAGGCTCGTTCATGTCGTTCCAGAATCCCGCGACGCCCATATGTACAAAATCCGCATACAGCCCGCCCCACCAGTCGCGCACGCGCGTCAGCGTAAAATCCGGAAACACGCTGTCCTTCGGCCATACCGCGCCCACAAATTCGCTGCCATCGCCATTTCTCACAAAGACGTCTTGCTTCGAGCCGGTAGCGTACGGAGCGTAGCCGGGATCCGCGCTTTTCATGATGTGCAGGTCGGTAATCAAAATGGTGTGCACGCCCTGCGCACGAAAATCGGAAAGCATCTTTTCAAAGTTGGGGAAGTACTGGCGATTTATCGTGAAGGGTGCATTGTTCTGTTGGTAGTCGATGTCAAAATAAATCGCGTCCAACGGAATTTTCTTGCTGCGCATGGTTTGCACGATCTCTCTCGCGCGCGCTTCCGGATAATAGGTGTAACGGCTTTGCTGGTATCCGAGAGACCATAGCGGCGGCAGCGGCGAACGGCCTACCAGCGCGGTGTACGCGGAAACTATTTTTTTCGGCTCCGGCCCGGCGAAAAAATAATAGTTCAGCTCACCGCCTTCCGCGCCAAAGGAAAAATAGTTCGGCGACTCTTTGCCAAAATCAAACACGCTGCGCCAGGTATTGTCGAAGAAAACGCCATACGCTTTTCCCGCGCGCAGTCCGATAAAAAATGGAATGGTCTTGTACAGCGGGTCGCTGGATTCCTGCCAGCCGAATTCGTCGGTATTCCACATGGTGAACGCGCGGTTGCGGCGGTTCATGGGACCGGTTTTATCGCCCAAGCCATAATAATTTTCATCCGCGGGCATCTGTTTCCAAATGTGAATACGCTCGTCGTTCCACGCCATCGGCAAGGCCGGCTCGTCAGCCAATAAAATGTTTCCTTGGGGGTCAAGAAAGCGGATCAGCAGCGGCGATTTATTGACGGAAACCACAATGCTTCCGGCGGTCATTCGTACTTCGCTTTTCGTTTCCGCAATGTTGATTTCCACGGGCTGCGGCGCGGCAATCACCGCCCAGGAAAAATCTTTTGGAAAATTGCCATTTGGCGCGACGCGCACGCGAACCACACCGTCGCTCACGCTGGTTACGCGAACTTTGGCCCCGCCCGCGCTGAGTTCCATGCCGTCAACGAGCTTCGAGACCTTTTGCACATCGCCGATATGCTGCCAGCCTTGCGCCGCGGCGCCTGCCGCGATAAGGCAAAAAATCGCGATGCCGCTCGGCCCTCGCAGAGCGTGCCAGCGTGCAAATTTCTTCATGACAAAATCCTCCGGCCATTTATCGCTATAGATAAAGATATCGGCATCACGATGAATCTACGCCGCGAGCCACTGTTCAAAAAATGCCGTCGCCTTGGCGCCTTCGACGCGCCGCCGCACCGCGTCCAGCACGCGACATTTCACCGCGTGCGTATCCCCATAAAATCCCAGCCAATACGGGATGTGAAATTCCGCGCCTTCTCTGGTGATCTGGATTTTTCCGCCGCGCAATTTGAAGAACCCCTCTAAGAAAATCACGCGCAGCGCTTTCTCCCGCAGTAATTCCTCGGCGCGCACTGGAGCGAGCTGCGCGGGAAGGAAGTTTCGCGTGGCCATGGCGCAGAGGTTGTCACTTTGCGGAAGTTGCGGAAATTCAAAAAGGTCCAGCGAGCCGTTCACCGCATCCAGCGCTAAAAAACGCGTCTGCGCCGCGCCCGCCATATTGTACTGCACGCGATACGTCCAATACGGAACGTACGCTTCAGCCATGCGCCGCAACGCGCCGCAACGCATGTGCCACATTCGTGCCGAGACGCCACTGGAAAACGCGCGCAGCGCGTCTTCCAGCGTAACGTTGCGCCGCAGCGCCAGCATTGGAGACTCGTTCATAAATAATTCCGAAGCCCGGCAGAGCAAAAGCGCATCAGCGGAAGTGAATCCACAGCACGGTAATGGTGGCTATCAACAAGAGCGAAAACAGAATATTCATCTTCCGCTCCGTTGCCGTTTCGCGCGTCAAGTGCGGCGCGCCCACCGTGACGGTCTCGATTTTGTCGTCCACAGTCGCAAAAGTGAGTCCCGCCAATTTTCTGCGATCCGGGGCTGGAAACATAAAGCTGACGCCAATCAAAACCACGGTGCACACCACAAACATGAAAATCGCGTAATGCAGAAAATTTGTATCCACGAGGCGGCGAATAAGGGGCGACTCGTAATGTTGTGTTTTATCCAAAACCTCCATAATGAAACGCACCGTGCCAAGCACAAATCCCACCAGTAGCGAACTGATGGCGCCCTGGCCATTGATGCGGGTCCACAAAATTCCAAAAATAAAACACACGGCGATGGGCGGACTGATATACGCCTGCACGCTCTGTAAATAAATCCACAATTGCGTGCTTAAGCGATCGATAAAGGGCACCCATAATAATCCGAGTAGTACCATTCCGCCGGTGGCGATGCGCCCAAACAGGACCAATTGCGTTTCACTGGCCGCCGGGCGAATTTTTTTGTAAAAATCCAGCGTCACCATCGTGGAGGCGGAATTAAATACCGAGCTCATCGCGCCCATCAGCGCCGCCAAAAGCGCGGCAATCATCAGTCCGACAACTCCGGTGGGTAGAAGGTTGACGATCAACGAGGGAAACGCGATGTTGCCGTTGCTCACCTGGCCGTTCACGGTGGTAAATAATTGCGGATACAGGGCAAAAGCGATCAGTCCGGGAACCACCAAAAGAAAAACCGGCAGAACTTTTAGAAATCCAGCAAAGATTGTTCCGGCTTTGGCGTGGCCTTCGTCTCTCGCAGAAAGAACGCGCTGCACGATTACTTGGTCCGTGCACCAATACCAAATCCCGAGAATCGGAGCGCCAAACACGATTCCCGTCCAGGGGAATTCGCTGTCGCTGGCCGAGCGAAACATGTGGAAATAGCTGTCAGGAATTACCGCGCGCAATCCGGCAAATCCGCCGACCTTATCGAGGCCGATCCACGTGAGCGCCAACGCTCCCAGCAGCAAAATAATCGTCTGCACCAGATCGGTATAAATCACTGCGGCCAACCCGCCGGCGATGGTATAGATTCCCGTGGCGACGAGCAAAACGATCGCTACGGTCCATTGATCCCAGCTAACCACGCGCTGCAACACAATGGCTGCGGCGTAAAGATGCACGGAAATTTTTGTGAAGATGTAAGCGATGACGGAAATCGTGGCCAGATAATTCGCGCAGTTGCGATTGAACCGGCGTTCCAGAAACTCCGGCATGGTGAATACATTCGAGCGCAGGTAAAACGGCACAAAAACCCAGCCGAGCAGCAACAGCATCAGGCAAGCCAGCCACTCGAAATTTCCCGCCGCCAATCCCGACGAAGCTCCAGAACCCGCGAGCCCAATAAAATGTTCGGTGGAGATGTTGGAAACAAAAAGCGAAGCGCCGATGGCGAACCAGCCGATACTACGGCCCGCCAAAAAATATTCTTCGGAATTTCGGCCCTTTTTCGCGAAGTAAAATCCAATGCCAAATATGATGACGAAATAAATCGCGATAATCGCAACATCCAGCGGCGCCAGAACCCGGTGGGTTACCGCCACCGACGTGGCCATCAGCATCCAGACCTCCTGCGCATCCGGCGCAGTCTATACCAGCGCCGGGTGAGTCTCAACGTCCGATTCCCGCGGCGGTGCCTGTCGTAAAACGCCGCGACTCGCGTAAGCGAGGCGCGTTTTCGCTTGCTACCCGGAATCCCGCTACAATATCCGTAGCTACTATCGGGCCGCCAAGCGGTTTCGGGACCTCTTTCGGGCCGGACGTTGCAATGGCAACGTGCAGCTGTGCTGAAAACTTTATTAGAGGGATACCAATGATCAAACTATTGCTTTGCGTTACGCTTTTTGCGGCTGCCGCTACGGTGATGGCCGGCGGCAAAAATGTTTTCGATTTCACGCTGAATTCCATCGACGGACAGCCCACCCCGCTGGCTTCGTACAAAGGCAAAGTCGTGTTGCTCGTCAACGTAGCGAGCCGCTGCGGATTCACGCCGCAATATGCCGCGCTGGAGTCCACTTACGAGAAATACAAGGACCGGGGTCTGGTGATTGTGGGAATTCCCGCGAATAATTTCGGGTCGCAAGAGCCCGGCAGTAATGAAGAGATCAAAAAGTTTTGCTCCGCGAAGTACAACGTAAAATTTCCGATGATGGCGAAGATCAGCGTGAAGGGCGGGGATCAGGCGCCGCTCTATCAGTTCCTCACGGACAAATCGGTGAATCCGCAGACCGGCGGAGATATTCAGTGGAACTTTACAAAATTTCTCGTCGCGCCCGATGGGCAAATTCTGGCGCGGTTTGAGCCCGACGTCACGCCGGATTCGCCGCAGATTACCGCGGCAATCGAAAAGGCGCTGGAGCACGTCGCACGCTGATCGCCGAAGCGGCAAACAAGACGCGCTGAGCGCATTTTCGATCGTGGGCAAATCAGGGTGCAGCGTTCCCTCGCCGCTCGAGACCAAGCCGCGCGCGTGGGACTAGGAAGTACCAATCGACTCGATGACCATTCTGGCGCTGCAAAATGTCACCAAGGAATATTCGAGCGACGGGCAAACGGTGCGCGCGCTCGACGGCGTGACGCTCGGAATTCCGCGTGGCGCATTTGTGGCGCTGGTGGGGCGGAGCGGCTGCGGTAAATCTACCTTGCTGAATCTTGCGGGGGCCATGGATTTTCCCTCCATCGGCGAGGTGCTCATCGACGGAGTTTCCACTTCGGCACTCGAAGACGCGGCGCTTACGAATTTACGCCGGGAAAAAATCGGCTTTATCTTTCAATCTTTCCAGCTACTGCATACGCTGACGGTTTTCGAAAACGTTGAGCTGCCATTGCTGCTGGCGGGAAAATCGGGTACGCGTGCCGCGGCTGTAGCGCGGCTTACGGCGGTGGAACTCGACGGCCTTGGCGACCGCTATCCGCATCAACTTTCGGGAGGGCAAATGCAGCGCGTAGCGATTGCGCGTGCGCTGATTCACTCGCCGAGCATTCTGCTGGCGGATGAACCGACCGGGAATCTCGATACCGCGACCGGCAATGTGATCTTGCATCTGCTGCAGCGCCTGACCCGCGAACAAAACACCGCGACGATTATGGCCACGCACAGCCTGGAAGCCGCGGCGCTCGCGGATACCGTAGTGCGGCTGCGCGACGGAAGAATCGAAGAAATCATTCAGCGCTGAAATGCCACGCCTCGTACTTTTTTATCGCTTGCTGGTGCGCCCGCTGTTTCGCGAGCCGGTGCGAACCGCGCTAACGGTATTGGCCATTGCGCTGGGCGTCGCAGTGGTGCTGGCGATCGATCTGGCGGGGGCGGCGGCGGCCGGATCTTTTCGTTCGTCGATGGAAACGCTTGCCGGGGACAACGATTTGGAGGTGGTTTCGGCGGGCGGCGTTCCCGAATCGGCTGTGGGCACGCTGGCGCAGCTTCCGTACGCGCTGCGCATTTCGCCGCGCGTTGAGGACTACGCGGTGGTGCCGGAAACAAAGCAGACATTTCCGCTCCTCGGAATCGATTTGATCGCGGAAAGCGATGCTTACGCTGGTGCGAAGTCTTCGACAAATTTGTTGGCGGACGGCGGCCAGGATCCCCAGCGAACGCTGCGCGATTTCGAGAATCCTGACAGCGTTTATGTCGGCGCAAGCCTGGGGCGCAAATTCGGCGACCGCGTCGACTTGCTGATCAACGATCAGGTCAAAACTTATACGGTGCGCGGCGTATATCCCGATGCCCAGGGCAATGAAGCCGCAGTGGTGATGGATATTTCCGCCGCGCAACGCGCCTTGCGCCGCTTTGGCCGAGTGGACCGCATCCTGATCAAAGTTCCCGATTCTGAAGCGACGAATTCGCTGGAGCAAAATTCTGGATCGCCGAATTCTCAAACTGCGGACCGTCCATCGATGGAAGATTGGCAGCAGCGCATCAAGTCCGCGCTGCCGCCTGGTCTCGAGGTGCGGCCCCAGGGCACGGCTACCAACGAGAATCGGCACATGCTGCAGGCGTTCCGCTGGAATTTGCGGCTGCTGAGTTACATTTCGCTGGTCGTGGGCGCTTTCCTGATTTACAACACCGTTTCTGTTTCCGTGGTGCGGCGGCGCGCGGAAATCGGCATTGTGCGCGCGCTGGGCGCCAGCCGCCGCAGCGTTTTGGCGGCATTTATCGGGGAGGCGGCGACGTTCGGAATCGCTGGCGCGGCGATCGGATTGCCGCTTGGCCGCCTCATGGCGAGCGGCGCGGTGAAGTTGCTGGCGCTCACGGTGGACGCGCTGTACGTGAGCAGCCGGCCTGGAGCGATTGCGTTGACGCCTGCGGCATTCTTCGAAGCGCTGGTGATTGGCGTGGGCGTGGCGGTGGCGTCGGCGTATGCTCCGGCGCGAGAAGCGGCGCGGGTCTCTCCAGTCGAAGCGATGGCGCGCGGCCGCCGGGAATACGATGTTGGCGTGCACAAGTTTCGCGACCTCGGAATGGCGGCAGTGTTGACGATGGCCGCGGCGGTTGCTTCGCGTGCGCCAGCAGTCGCGGGAAAGCCAATTCTCGGTTATCTCTCGGCCCTGCTGTTAATCGCGGCGTCCGCTTTGGCGATTCCCGCGTTCGTTGCTACCGCCACGCGCGCTGGCTCGCAAATTTTGCAGCGCTCCTTCGGCGTCGAAGCGCTGCTCGCCTCGCGCAGCCTGAGCGCTTCGCTGCGCAGGACGTCCGTGCTGGTCGGGGCGCTCTCTACGGCGATCGCCATGATGACTTCGGTCGGAATCATGGTCGGCAGTTTTCGCGAGACGGTAGTGCGGTGGATGGGCGACCAGCTTCCCGCCGACCTTTATATTCGTCCGGCGGCGAGTCCTGGCGCGGACCGCCATCCCACCATTTCGCCAGCATTGGCCGACGCGATCGCCAAACTCCCAGGCGTGGCCGCGGTGGAGCGGCTGCGCGCTTACGAGATCGCCTACGATGGCCTGCCCGCGACACTCGCTGCCGCGGATTTGCAGACCGCGCGTCCCGACAAAAATTCTGCTTTTTTTTCGGGACGTCCGACCGCGCAAGTTTTTGCCGATCTGCGCGACGCCAATGCCGTGGTGGTGAGCGAGCCTTTCACGAACAAACATCACGTCAAGGCCGGCGACGCGCTGAAACTTTCGCTAGGCAACGCGCAGGCGTCGTTCAAAATTGTGGACATCTACTACGACTATTCGAGTGAGCGTGGCGCTATTTTAATGGACCGCAATACGTTGCTCCGTTATCTTCCGGATCCGGCGCCGTCGAACCTGGCAGTGTTTATTGCTGCGGGAACTAGCGCGGACGAGGTGCGCGCGGAAATCCTGCGAGCTGCCGCCGATTACCGCATTTTGATTTTTTCAAACGGAAACCTGCGCGGCGAAGCAATCCGCATTTTTGACCGCACGTTCGCAATCACCTATGCGCTGGAAGCGGTGGCAATCGTTGTGGCGGTGATGGGTGTCGCGGGGGCCTTGTTAGCGCTGGTCATCGATCGACGCCGCGAACTGGGGCTGTTGCGATTTCTGGGTTCGAGTAAAAATCAAGTTCGTAAATTGATCCTGGTGGAGGCGGCGCTGCTGGGTTTGTTGGCCAACGTCGCGGGCGTGGTTCTAGGATTCGCAATATCGCTCATCCTGATTTTTGTAATCAACAAACAATCGTTCGGATGGACTATTCGCTTTCACTGGCCGGTGGCGGTGCTGCTCGGCGCGCTGACGACCGTGTATGCCGCCACGGTGGTTGCCGCGTTTTACCCTGCTGAAGTGGCGGTGACGCTGAATCCGCTCGAGGTCCTGCACGATGAGTAGATTGTTGTCGGGGATCTGCTTCTTGTTCATGCTGCTTGCCGCAACATTTTGCTTGGAAGTTTTGCGTGCACAATCGGCCTACGAAACCGCGCAACCTGGTTACGTCTACAAATTCCCCCGCGACCACTTCGACCATCCCGCTTACCAAACCGAATGGTGGTATTACACGGGGAACGTGACCGCGGAAGACGGACATCGTTTTGGCTTCGAGCTCACGTTTTTCCGCCAAGCGGCCAATCGCGATGCCGACCAAAACAAAACCTGGGACGTACGAGATTTTTACCTTGCGCACGCCGCGCTTAGCGACCTGGACGGCGGAAAGTTTTATCATGCGGAACGCTTGACTCGCCGCGGGCCAGAAATTGCCGGGGTCAGCGAAGCTTCGCAAAGAATGTGGAATGGCAACTGGCGAGTGAGTTGGAACGATGAAGATCAACAACTGCAAGCCATCGACAAAGAGTTTGCGCTGAATCTGAAATTACATCCTGAAAAGCCGCCGGCGATTCAAGGCGAAAATGGCATCAGCCAAAAATCATCAGGCGCCGGTCATGCCTCGCACTATATTTCGCTAACGCGCATCGCTACGAATGGGGCAATCGCGGTGAACGGCAAGCGCTATCGGGTGGCTGGATTGACGTGGATGGATCACGAATTTTTCTCCGGCGCGATGGATGCCGCGCTCCAAGGCTGGGATTGGCTGGCGATACAACTCACCGACCACACGGAATTAATGCTGTATCAGTTTCGGCGGAAAGACGGCAGCCGCGACCCGTATTCTTCCGGCACGTACATCGACGCGCAGGGAAAAACGATGTATCTCCGCGCAGCGGACTTCACGCTGACACCTTCCGGGACCACCTGGAAAAGTCCGGCCACCCAGGCCACCTATCCGATTAGTTGGAAGATCCAAATATCCAGGCTAAATATTTCGCTGGACGTAAAAACCGCGTTGCCCTCGCAGGAACTGACCGCGCCATCCAAGCTATCGCCGAACTACTGGGAAGGCGCCATCACGCTCAGCGGCACGCGCCAGGATCAGCCAATCCGTGGCGTAGGTTACCTCGAACTAACCGGCTACGACCACGCGATACAACTTCCCCAGTGAAGGCGAACGGTGACCGCGGGTTGAAGATTTGATAGGCTCTCGCCTGTTCGAGCGATGAGTTCCGCGAATTTGGAGTTCTATGATGCAAGTCTTCCATGCCGTCACGCCAATTTTGAATGTGAAGAATTTCGGTGCGTCGATCGACTACTACGTGAACCAGCTGGGCTTCCGCAAGAAATGGGACTGGGGAAATCCACCGGTGTTTGGGTGCGTAGCGCGCGGCAACGTGAATCTTTTTTTATGTCAGGGAGCGCAAGGGCAATCGGGCATGTGGATGTCCATTTTTCTGGAAGACGTCGACGCGCTACACGAAGAATACAAGAACAGCGGTGCGATCATTCGCCTAGCTCCGACGAACATGCCATGGCAGACGCGGGAAATGAACGTGGTAGATCTGGACGGGCATTGCATGCGCATGAGCAGTGACGCCACTGGTCCAGTGGATGAAGAGCGGCTGAAGCGTTTTTGGGAGATTGAACAAATTCGCGGCTGAAATTTCAATTGCGTCGAGAGGCGACGCAACCGGATAACCGTTCGCTGACGAACGGGCAACGCATTGTAGCGCACCGGAATAGACGCTATGATGCGTCACAACCGGACTTCTGGTCGATTAATCCGCGGTGACCCCTGGGAATCTTAAGGGCATAGAGGAGCGCTCATGCGTAAGTTCTGTCTGTTCGTTTTGTTTCTTACCATTTTGACTGGCGTGAAGTGCAAAGCAGCGGGCACCGTGCACATCTATTTTGTGGCGGCTGACGAAGTGGAATGGAACTACACGCCGCAGGGCATCGATAAAATGATGGGCATGGAGTTCACCGGGTACTCCAAGATTTTCACGGAGCGCGGCGCGCATCGCATCGGAAGCACGTATCGCAAAGCGATTTACCGGGAATATACGGACGAGAGCTTCAGCAAACTGAAACCGCGCCCGGCGGAGTGGGAGCATTTGGGAATGCTTGGCCCGGTGCTGCGCGGCGAAGTAGGAGACACTATTCGCGTGGTGTTTAAAAACAACTCGACGCATCCCTTCAGCATGCACCCGCACGGCGTTTTTTATGCGAAAGACTCGGAAGGTTCAGGATACGACGATGGCTTCACTGGGCCGGACAAGATGGGCGTTCCTCCCGGACGGACGCACGTTTACCTATGGGAGGTTCCGGAACGCGCGGGGCCCGGCCCGAACGATCCAAGCTCCATCGTGTGGCTCTATCACTCGCATGCCGAAGAACCTAAGGATGTGGAGAGCGGGCTGGTCGGCGTAATTATCATCAGCAGAAAAGGCGCGGCCGGGCCAAGCGGACGGCCAACCGACGTCGACCGCGAATTCGTCAACCTTTTTATGATCGTGGATGAAAACACCAGTTGGTACCTCCAGCACAACATCGATACCTACACCGGAGATCCGAAGGGCGTAACGAAACTGGAAATCTTGCCGACGGATCATCTAGGGGAGTTCAACCTTTTCGGTTCCGGTTTCGCCACCGCTAACTTCAGGTCTTCGATTAACGGATACATGTACGCCAACCTGCCGATGATGAAAATGAAAAAAGGGGAACGCGTGCGATGGTATGCGGTCACTCTTGGAGAGGGATTGAATGTGCACACGCCGCATTGGCACGGCAACGTGGTGTTGCAAGGCGGTCACCGCACTGACGTGATTTTCCTGGGGCCCGCGCAAATGGAAACCGTGGACATGGTTCCCGACGATCCGGGAATCTGGATGATGCACTGCCATTTTGACGAACACATGCAAGCGGGAATGATGGCGCGGTATCAGGTGGAGGAATAAATTCGCTGGATACCGTAAGCCGGGCTTAGCGGAGCACCATGGATTGCGGAGCGCCGATCTCCCCGCCCCGCAGCGGCGCGATTAACAGTTCTTCGATGGCGCTTTGTACTTTGGATTCGTGGCCGGGAGCCTTCGGCGTGAACTTACGGACCACAAACTCTTGCAGTAGGTTGGAAGCGGCCGTGGCGCCGATGTTGATCAACGTGTTTTCGAAAGTTAATTCCAGGCCATCGCGATTCTTCGCCGGGTAGTAGAGATTGGAGATGCCACCGGAAGCCAAGCTGCCGAGGATGCTCGAATAATTTGCCTGCCATCGGCCGTTATCACCTTTGCAAATCACGGCATTGGCCAGAGCATAGAGAATTCGCGAGTGCGTGCTGCCGCTCCCCTTGTAGAAATAGCGCGGATCCTGCTTGAGCAGCGAAGGAAGAATCGCGCTGCCAATGAATGTGCCAGTAACCGAGTTTGCGAAGACGGCCGCGTAACGTTTGGCGTAGCCCTCGGCACCCTGGCCGTATCCGCTGAAATCGTTTTGCGCCTGCTGAACTCCCGCGATGACGCCGACAATTCCGAAGTTCACCGGATCCACTGTCCACTTCCAGGCCAGCTCGAACTTTTGTTTGGAAGTGAGGGGGACGGCATTCGGCACGTAGCTGACATAAAAATTGGGGATGACGCCAAACACCCGCTGTTTTTCTTCCACCTTAATTTGGTCTTCCGCCATTTCGACTGGCGCGGGTGTTACCCGCAGCTCGGAGGTCGTAGCGGCGACGGACAGCGCGATTTGCGGAACGGCGTAGTCTTCGCCCGGGCGAAGAGTTCCGGAAGAAGTTTGCGTGGCGAATCCCGCCATGGCAATCGTCAGGTGGACCGAACCCGAGGAGACGTTCGCGAAGGCGAATCGCCCATCGGCGTCCGTTAGCGTTTCCTGCGCCGACGACGGAGCGTCCTGTAGCAACGTAACGCGAGCCCCAGCGACGACCGCTCCGGACTGGTCAACAACTGTCCCGCCGAGGCGTCCTGAGGGTTGTTGGTCGGGGATCTGTTCGGCGGGGGAGCCTCGAGTTCCCGATGGGGTAGGCCGACCATCCTCTGCTGGCGGGGCAGAAGTGGGCTGCGATTGCGCTTGCCCACGGGGTGATAAGACGCAGGCAAAAACTCCCAAGCTTAGCCAGAGCACGAATCTCGAGTATTTGGGCATAATCATCGCTGTCCGTCGATTATGATGCTATGCGAGGTGCTTTTGGATTTCCAACTGATGTGTGACGCTTTATCGGTTACGGGAGTTGCATAAGAATTGAGATGGTTTCGCGAGGATTTATGATGCGACTTGGACGATTTGTTGTGCTGGCTGTAGTTTGTGCTGCCGCGGCGCTGGTGACCATGGCGGCCGAAACGCCGCCGGCGGCGTTGTTGGTCCTGGCCAAGAGCGAGCAAGCCCTGTTCATTGTTGATCCACGGACGCTCGAGGTGGTAGCGCAGGTTCCCGCGGGTCCAGATCCGCATGAGGTGATCGCGTCCGCGGACGGAAAAATTGCTTACATCTCGAATTATGGCGGAGGCTCGCTAAACACAATCACGGTGGTCGATCTGGTGGCGCAAAAAGTCTTGCCGATGATTGATTTGGGCGCCCTGCGCGGACCACACGGTCTGGCGTTCGTGGGCGGGAGGCTATGGTTCACGGCGGAGGGCGCGAAAGTTATCGGCAGCTACGATCCCGCGAGCAAGACGATAGATTGGGTGATGGGCACCGGCCAAGACCGCACGCACATGATTTATGTTTTTCCTCTGCTCGAGCGCATGGTCACGTCGAACGTAAGCTCCGGCACGATAACCATCGTTGAAAAAGGGAAGGATCAGGGAAGTCCGAGCGGCGCATGGCGGCCGGCGGAACGGACCAACTGGTTTGAAACGGTGATCCGCGTGGGCAACGGCTCGGAGGGATTTGATGTGTCTCCGGACGGGAAAGAGATTTGGGTGGCAAACGCGCAGGACGGCACAATTTCTCTGATCGATCTCGCCAGCAAGAAAGTGACGCAAACACTGGACGCGAATGTGCAAGGTGCGAACCGCTTGAAATTCACGCTGGATGGGAAACTGGTTTTTGTATCGTCGCTGCGCGGGCCAGACTTGGCGGTGTTTGACGCGGCGACGCGCAAGGAAGTGAAGCGCGTGAAGATTGGACGAGGCGCGGCGGGCATTTTGATGCAACCGGATGGGGTGCGTGCGTTCGTGGCGTGCACGCCCGATGACTACGTCGCGGTCATTGATGTGAAGACGCTGGAGATGACTGGGAAAATCGCGGCTGGTAAACAGCCGGATGGACTGGCTTGGGCACTTCGCAAATAGCGCTTGCGATGATTCACGCTCCCGGGTGGCGAGCCAACTCAGAGAGTAGCCTGATGCGAACTTTGCAGCCACGGGACTGTTGCGTTTAACGGGTTGCATGCGACTAAATTTGCGGCGATGGTGGTATTAAAATGGGGCCTCAAGGAACGCAATGAAAACTACGGAAACGATTGCTGCAGTGGCGCTCCTGGGGTTGTTGGGGGCCACCGCTTACGGATTACTGCATACCAGCGGGCCCGTGGCGGCGCCCAGCGGAAGCTCGGCGCCAGGGGGAACGCCGCAGGCGCAGAGCATGGTAGACCAGACGCCGCTGCTCAAGGCGCAAGAGCTCGCGAAGCTGGCGGACAACGCCGAAGAGCAGGCGATCGCCACCGAGGCCATCCGGCTGGCCGACCATGAATCGGACCTGGCCTTTGCGGCAGCCGAGCATGAGCTAAAAGCACATCCACCGGAGCTTAGCGCCAAAGCGAAGGAGGTTGAGGCGCGGCTGGACAAAGCGCAGGAGTTGCAGACAAGTCAGCAAGCGTTGGTAGCGCAGTTGACGGCGGAAGAAGCGAAGACCAGCGGCACCAAGAAAATAGCGGTGGAGGACAAGCTGGAAGCCGCGCAGGCGGAGCTCGAATTGACGCAGGACGAGGTCGACGACGCGAGCCAGGAGTTGATTCACGCAGGGGGCGACGCGAAATGGTGGCTCGAGCAGTTGGCGCAGCAACACCAGGCGGCGTCTGAGAGCGTGGACAAGGCCCCGCGAGTAACGGCGACCGCAACTCCGGAACGATTTGGGCTGATCCATCGCTTCCAACAGTGGAGCGCGCTCGAACAGAAGAAAAAACTGCTTCAGGGCGCGAAGGCGGAAGCGGAAACCGCGGCCGCAGCGTTGCGGGCAAAGCACGATGCGCTCGACGCGCGGATCGAAGCGGCCAAGCAGGCTTCGCCGGATTTGGCACGGCACGCAAAGAAGAAAATCGAAACAGGCGGCGCCGCACCACAAGCCGCGCGGTCCCATGAAGAGTCGGTGGCCGCGCTCGCCAGCATGAAGCAGATTATTTCTGACCAGCAGGACTTGGTGGGCTTCGCGAGGCGCAGTGATTATCAGAAACAATTGGCGGCGAACTACGAACCATGGATTTCGGAAGTGGCGGGGCGGCAGAAGGCGATTGCGCACCGCGCGCTGCAGGGAACGATCATCATTTTGCTTATCGCGGTGGTGGGACTCTTCTTCGGCACCTGGATGGATCGCATTCTGAGCCGGCTTTCAATGGATCGGCGTCAGATTCAAACGCTGCATACGGTGACGCGAGTTTCGCTGCAAATTATCGCGGTGTTGCTGATCCTGCTGGTGATTTTTGGACCGCCGTCGCAGCTCGGGACTTTCCTCGGGTTGGCGGGCGCGGGGTTGACGGTGGCGTTAAAGGATTTCATCGTGGGGTTCCTCGGCTGGTTTGTGCTGATGGGGAAAAATGGCATTCGGCTTGGCGACTGGGTGGAGATCAACGGTGTCACCGGAGAAGTGGTGGAGCTAGGCATGTTTCACACGGTGCTGCTCGAGACCGGCAACTGGACGGATTCGGGACATCCTACCGGCCGCCGCGTCACGTTTACGAACGGATTCGCGATCGAAAATCATTATTTTAATTTTTCGACGTCCGGGCAATGGTTGTGGGATGAGTTGCAGGTGGTGCTGCCGGCGGGCCAGGATCCTTATCCAATGGTCGCGGCCATCTCGGAGAAAGTGAAAGAAAATACGTCGACTGGTGCGCAGGAAGCGGAAGCGGAATGGAAACGCGCGGCGGGCGCGCGGAATATGACCGCCATGACGGCGGCGCCAGCCATCAATGTGAAACCAGTGGTGGGCGGCGTGGAGATTTCCGTGCGATACATCACGCGCGCGAGTGAACGTTATCAGCTGCGCGCCAAACTTTATCAGGCGGCGGTGGATTTGCTCGGGAAGCCGCCGCTGCCCGCGGAAGCAAGCCGGACGAGCGATCCGGCGAAGACTCCACAAAGCGTGTGAGAACTAGACCGCCAGGCCTGGGGGAATACGCAAATCCGGTGGTTCGCTGCGGATGACAATTCTGAAATTTTTAGACGGGGCTGGCAGAGATGGTCGCCGTGAGTGTGTGCTTTTCGCCGGGATGCAGTTCAATCGCGTTCGCCAGAATGTTGGCGGCTTCGGCGCAGAGAAATTTTTGCCATTCACCGTCTCCGAGATCGGACATTTTGTGGGCGGCCTCTTCCCAAGGATTCCAAATTACTGTGCTGTTGGAATTTTGCTTGGTAATGTGAATCTTGCGGTTGATGGGCGGATCGAGCAGCACGATGGCCTGCTCTGAACCTAGGTAAGCGCTGTCCGTCGCGCGTGCAATGGCGAGCTCGCCCGTTTGTTTTTTCTCGCGATTGGCGTCGGTGTTGTCGAGGTAGGCGGCGCCGTCTAGGCCGCAGATGCGTGCGCTGCGAATGTCGCCGACGGCGTGGTAGGTGTGCAGGGCCTCTTCAAAGCGGAACGGGGCAGCTCCGGTGTTGGTCACGGTGAATTCGAGCACTAGCTGGTTGCCGAAAGTTGCGGAAAGTTTCGCGCGAAAATCGTGCGGCCACCATTCTTTTGTAGCGGTGTCGCTTGCGGTGGACATGATGACGAGCACGCCTTCGCTGCCATTCTGGATGGAATCGAGCATCCAAAGTCTCGTGCGGACGAAACCGTGCGCTGGAGCGTTCGCGTTATCCGACTTGGCGCGAAACCACGGAAAGCAGATCGGGATGCCGCCGCGAATGGCCTTGCCTTCTGCTAAGGTGGCCTTGCTGCTCAAGAAAATTACTTCAGCTGTGCTGGCGGGTTTCCAGGAGGTGACTTGCGCGCCGTGTAGATGAATGGCTCCGAGACATTTCTCCGTGGCGATGCGTACCACGGGATGGCCGGCGGGGTCGCTTTGGACATGCGCCACTCCGGGAATGGCGAAGCGGCGATCGAGTTCTGCTGCGTCGTCGTTTGATTGCGACATGGTTGCAATTCTAGCGCAAGAGTTGACGCGCACGCGAAGCGAACACCGTGGCTCCCACGTACAGCAGCGCGAGCAGCGTGTAGCCCGCCACCAAGTTGATCCGCTCGGCGATGACGCCCAAGCCCACGCTCATTAACAACTGAATGATCGTTGTGAGGATGGCCATCGCGGACTGCGTGCGTCCCATAAAATGACGCGGCACCAGAGACATCAACGATGACTGCGCGACCACTCCGCCAAGCGAGCGGCACAAGCCAAACAAGAATTGCAACGTTGCAGCGCCCACGAGAAACGCCACAAACGGCGTAGCCATGTGCCCCACGGCGAGTATCGCCAGTGCGGCGACGTACAAGGGCATGCGCACGCGCTGCGCCAATTGGCTGGCGATTAATCCGCCAGTCACCGCTCCCGCCGCCCAGCCAGCTTCCACGTATCCCAGACCGCGCGCTCCCGCATGCAGTACATCGTTCACCAACGCGACCAGCACGACGTTCGCGCTGACCACGCCAGCCATCATGATGGCGTGCGTGATGCCCAGCGCGCGCACCACCGGCTCGCGGCGCAGATATTCCACGCCTTCTTTAAAATCCGCGTACATCGCCAGAGAAAGCCCAGCTTCGGCGATCTCCGGATTCGCACCGCTTTCCAGAGCTTCGGCGGTCGCCTCCGTGGCTTCCGAATACACGCGATTGGTTTTTGCATGGAGCCGAGGAGAGATGTAGCCGCTGCGCATCTGATATAAGCAGTACGCGGAAATAAAATACGTCGCGCCGTCAATGGCCAGAATTCCCCAGATGCCCGCGCGATCGTAAAAAAAACCAACCACCGATCCTGCGATGAGCATGCCGCTTTGCACACCCACCAGCACCGCGGCATTGGCGCCCGTGAATTGGCTGGGCGGAATCACTTCCTGTACCAGGGAATTTACGTTGGCCCAGTACATGGCGGAGCCGGTGCCGGTAATCAACGTCATGGCGTAGAGATGCCAAATCTGCAGATGCCCGCGCCACGCGATATACGCGGTGGCGAGAACGACGACTCCACGCGCGGCGTCCAGCAGGACGCCGAGGATGCGGCGGTCAAAACGGTCAATCAGTACGCCGCCGACGAACGGAATAAATAACCCGGGTAACGTCACAACGATAACTTGCAGGCTGACCTTTACGGTGGAATGGGTGGCCGCCAGAATGTACCAGCTCACCCCGGCGAAATTCATGCCGCTGCCAAACAGGGAAATCAACATGGCGAAAAAGAAATAGCGGAAGCCGCGCTGCGCCCAAATTAATTTCCAGTTGACAGGGTTTGCGGTAGCGGTGGCCATGGGACTCTACAGTTTACTATTCCAGAGGCTACGAATTCAGTTGTCGTGCCGCCGCGTTGCGAAATAAGATGGCAAATAAATCGGACTCACGCGTAATGACGATACCGGGCGGTGAGAAATGGGCAACGAAGCGAGTTGTACCGTGCGGCTTGGAAACCAAAGGTCGCAGGGAAAAGCGCTGCTGGAAACGAAGGAATTAATTTTTCGCGGCGATTTCCGCTTGAAAATTCCATTTTCTGCGATGAAGTCGGTGGATGCCGCGAAAGGTGAACTGCGCGTGCAAGGGCCGGACGGCGAAGCGATCTTTGAACTAGGAGAAAACGCCGCCAAGTGGCGGGAAAGAATTCTGCATCCCAAGTCGCGCATCGAGAAACTGGGAGTAAAACGCAACGCCCGGGTCTGCTTACTGGGTGACTTTCAAGAAGAGTTCCGGAGCGAATTACGCGCGTGTACGGAAAACGTGAGCAACCAGGCGATCGCCAACGATGCAGAATGGATATTTTTTACAGCATCTTCGAAAAAGGAGCTGGCCAATGTGGCGAAGCACGCGAAAGAGATGTGTGGCAGCATGGCGCTGTGGGTGGTGTATCCAAAAGGACAAAAAGCGATTACCGCGTTGGATGTGCTGGCGATGGGAAGGAAATCGGGATTGAAAGACGTGAAAGTTGTAGGATTTTCGCCCACGCATACCGCACTGAAATTTGTGATTCCTCTCGCAGCGCGATGAGTAATTACGCTTCCCTGGAAATGTTCGCGTCTTTCGCGTGCCCGGCCAGTAAGTTCCTGTCTATGATGGCAGCATGAAAGGATTGCTGGAAGTCGACCGACTGACGGTCGAGCTGCCTACGTCGCGCGGCTGGGTGCGTCCGGTCAACGACGTCTCGATAGGCATTGCGGCGGGCGAGACGCTCGGTCTCGTCGGCGAATCGGGCAGTGGCAAGACCATGTTGTCGCTGGCGCTGATGGGTTTGCTGCCTGCGGGCGCGAGAGTAAGCGGTGAAACGCGTTTGGCTGCACGCGGGGAAACCATTTCAAGCGCTGCCGCGCCCGCTAGCTCCTCCGTCCACGCTCCCGTGATCGCCGGGAACAATATTTTGCAAATGCGTGAAAGCGAATGGCGAACGGTGCGCGGCGCGGAAATCGCCATGATCTTCCAGGAGCCGATGACCTCCCTCAATCCCGTCATGACCGTGGGCGCGCAAGTTTCGGAAGCGATTCGCGCGCACACCTCGAATCTGGCGGAGCGCGAAGTGCGTCAGCGGACGATCGAAGCGCTCGGCCGCGCTTCTGTGCCGGAACCTGAAACGCGCGCGCAACAATTTCCCCATCAACTTTCTGGAGGTTTGCGCCAGCGCGTCATGATTGCCATGGCGCTGGCGGCCGGCCCGCGGCTGCTCATCGCCGATGAACCCACCACGGCCCTCGATGTTACCGTGCAAAAGCAAGTACTGGCGCTGCTCGATCGCTTGCGGCGCGAAATGCAATTAGGAATGCTTTTCATCACGCATGACCTCGGAGTGGTCGCGCAAGTCGCGGACCGCGTCGCGGTGATGTACGCGGGACGCATCGTCGAGCAGGGCCCGGTGAACGAGGTGCTCACGCAGCCGCTGCATCCCTATACAAAAGGATTGCTCGCGGCATCGCCGACTTTGGAACGCGGCAAACTCGCGCCCATTCCCGGCACGGTCCCGCAACTGACGGAACTTCCGCCGGGGTGCGCGTTCGAGCCGCGCTGCGCTTGGCGACGCGAGGATTGCCTGACCGGGGTGCCCTCGTTGCGCAGGATTGCGCAGCAAAATCCGAACGGAGTGCCCTCTGCAAGCGGCGGCGCCACAGAACACGCCGCCCGCTGCGTGCTCGTCGCGGATGAAGGGCCGTCCGCAAAGGAAAGTTCGCGATGACTGAAAATAATTTGGTAACAATCGTCTGCCTCGCCGGCAACGCAACCTGAGCTAATGGAAAACTGCAAACCGCGCATGGCGAATCGGGAAACGCTGCTGGAGGCCGTCGAGCTGCGGAAAAGCTATCACCGCGGTGGCGGAGCTTTCGCACAAACGGGCGACAAGTTTACCGCCGTCGATGGCGTCAGCTTTCAAGTTGCCGCGGGCGAGACGTTTGCGGTCGTCGGCGAGAGCGGCTGCGGCAAGACTACGCTCGCGCGAATGCTGTTGCGATTGATTGCGCCGGACAGCGGCACGATCAAATTCGCCGGCCGCGATGTCACCGCGATGAGTAGTGCCGAACTACGCGCCGAGCGCCGCCACATGCAAATGGTGTTTCAGGATCCCTACGCCTCGCTGAATCCGCGCATGCGCATCGGCGAAATTATCTCTGAGCCGCTCGCGATTCACGGCCCGCAACTCAGCCGCGGCGAACGCGGCGAACGTTGCGCCGCCATGCTGCGCCGCGTGGGCCTGCCGGAAGAGTCGGCGCGCCGCTACCCTCATGAATTTTCCGGCGGCCAGCGCCAGCGCATCGGCATCGCCCGCGCGCTAATTTTGCGCCCCAAACTGGTCGTCGCGGACGAACCCGTCTCCGCGCTGGATGTCTCCGTGGGGGCGCAAATGCTGCTGTTATTGCAGGACTTGCAGCAAGAGTTCTCGCTCACCTATCTGCTGATCTCGCACAGCCTCCCAGTCGTAGCGCAGGTCGCCACCCGTATCGCCGTGATGCGCGCTGGAAAATTCGTCGAACTAGGCGAAGCCGAACAAGTCCTGCGTCACCCGCAACACCCCTATACCCAGGAGTTGCTGGCTGCGGTTCCAGAACTGCCCGCGCTGCAGTCCCCGTCGTAGCCATCGGCAGTTGTTCCGCGAATTTATCAGCGACAGCGCAGCCGTTCTGTGATATTTCTGCGCTTCGGCGGACGTATTCGCAAAGTAGGCAGTCCTCGGAGGTGCTTCTATGGCGCTAAATCCCACGGCATTGGCGGAAAGCCCTGCTCCCGTAAATCATTTCGCCAGGCTAATCGGCGTATTTTTTGATCCAAAAGCGACTTTTGCGCAAATCGTCGCCGCGCCCACTTGGATCTTCCCCACCGTGCTGTTGGTATTCCTCAGTGCGATTGCCGTCACCGCCCTCAACCAGCGCATGGACTGGCGCCAGTACGCGGCTCAGCAGATCGAAAAGAGTTCGAAGGGCGCGGACTTGTCCGCCGAGCAGAAGGAACAGCAAATCGAAGCCATCGCGAAGTTTGCTCCTATCTCGGCATACGTTTTCGGCATTCCTGCGGTCGCCGTGATCATTTTGCTGATCGCGGTTGCCATGTTTGGAGCCTTCAATTTACTCGCGGGCGCCAATGTGAAATTTTCCACGTCCATGGCCATCGTCTCTCACGCATTTTCGGTAACCATTGTGAATACCGCCATTTTTTTGCTTGTGCTATTCCTGAAACCGCGTGGCACCATCGATCTTGAGAACCCGGTAGCGACGAACCTCGGTGCGTTCATTCCCGAAGACGCGCCAAAATGGTTGATGAAATTGGGAATCTCGTTCGATATTTTTTCCTTTTGGACAATGATATTGATCGCGGTAGGTTTTGCCGCCGCCAATCCGCGAAAGTTGAAATTCTCCAAAGCCCTGGGCATCACGTTCGCGGCTTGGGCGCTTTATGTTGTGGTGCGCGTGGGAGTAGCGTGGATTTTCTCGTGATACGCTAATCTCATCGTGTTTTCGTTTGAAGTTTTACACACCAATGCCGGCGGAGCGCGCCGCGGTCGCCTGACCACCCCACATGGCGCCATCGAAACTCCCGCTTTTATGCCCGTCGGCACGCAAGCCACGGTCAAAAGTTTGCGCCAGGAAGATTTGGAAGAATTGGGCGCGGGAATTATTCTCGCCAATACGTACCACCTTTTCCTCCGGCCCGGCCACGAGCTGATCCGCAAACTCGGCGGCCTGCACAGATTTATGTCCTGGCAGCACGCCATCCTTACGGACTCCGGCGGCTTCCAGGTCTTCAGCCTTTCGGACCTGCGCAAAATCACCGATGAAGGCGTGCGCTTCCGCTCGCATCTCGATGGCTCCGAACATCTGCTCACTCCCGAAAAAGCCGCTGAAGTCCAGTTAGCCCTGGGTTCCGACATCGCCATGGTCCTCGACGAATGCATTGAAACGCCGGCTCCGCGCGATAAAGCGGAGTCCGCGCTGGAGCGCACCACGCTGTGGGCTCGGCGCTCTCGCGATTATTTCTTGGAAAACGCGCCGCGGGCATCTGCGCCGGATGCCAGCGGAAACGCTGCGCCGCGCGAACAATGGCAATTCGGCATCGTGCAAGGCGCCACCTTCGCCGAACTGCGCCGCGAAAGCGCACGGCAACTCCTGGACATCGATTTTTCCGGTTACGCGGTCGGCGGCCTCGCAGTAGGCGAACCGCATGCCGTAACGTGTGAAATGACAGGAGAAGTTACCGCGCTGCTGCCCAAGGAGCGCCCGCGCTATCTCATGGGCGTCGGCCGCCCCGAACAAATCGCCGACTACGTCGCGCTGGGCGTCGACATGATGGATTGTGTTTTGCCCACGCGTGCCGCGCGGCACGCTTGTTTGTATACCAGCCAAGGCCGCGTGCTCATCAAAAATGCGCGCTATGCCCAGGATCAAAGTCCCATCGATCCCGCTTGCCGTTGTTCGGTCTGCAAACGCTATACGCGCGCGTATCTCCGCCATCTTTTCGCCGCGGGAGAGATGACCGCCGCGATCCTGGCCACCCACCACAACGTCCACTTTTACCTTGACATAATGCGGCAAATCCGCGAGGCTATTGAGTTTGGGAACCTAGCGAATTTCTCATCCGCGATGCACGCGTGCTATGCTGCCGGGCCGGCGTAGACGCCTGCAATTCGGCAAGCGATCGGGTAGTTCTCCGGGCATCTCCGCGGGACACCAAGAGCAGAGCACACGGTTTGATTCTGGGGCGCGAGGATTTTCTCGCGGTTGGCAAATTCTGTCGCCAACGGGCGTTCGACGCCGCTCGCGCATCACCTGCGACGAAAAAGAAGGGTTGGTCGAAAAAGCTTCATGATCCTGGCAACAATGCTTCAGCTCGGCGGTGGCGGTTTTGGCGGTTTCCTCATCCCGCTCGGTCTCATGTTCGGCATCATGTATTTGATGGTCATCATGCCGCAGCAAAAGCAGCGCAAAAAAATGCAGGAGATGCTGTCGGCGCTGAAGACCGGCGACAAAGTAGTTACCAACGGCGGCATTTACGGCACCGTGAGCGGCATCGACGGGGATTCACTGATTCTAAAAATTTCCGCCGAGCCTCCGGTGAAAATTCGCATTTTGCGCTCGGCTATCGCCCAGGTGGAGGCATCGGAAGATGCAAAATAAGCCCACCCTGCGGCCAGGTAAAACCTTCCGACCATGAACCCTAACTTGAAGTGGAAAGCGCTGTTTATCGTTGCGGTGATTTTTGTGTGTATTTATTTTCTCGTGGGTACTCCCACGTTTCCCACTTCCGTTGCGCAATTGAAGGATAATTTCTCGCAACAGATCAAGCTCGGCCTCGACTTGCAAGGCGGCACGCACTTGATTCTGCAGGTGCAGGTGCAAGAAGCTATCGCTCAGGAAACCGATCAGACCGTCGACCGCCTGACCAAGCAACTGCGCGACAAAAATATTTCTTACGACGAGGTGCGCCGTCTCGACGACACGCACATCCTGATTCACAACGTGGATCCTGCGCAGCTTGGCGCTTTCCGCGATTTCGTCACCCAACAATACGGCAACGTTTGGGATATGAATCCCACCGCGGGCGATCCCTCCGGCTACACCCTTACTCTTCGCCCCAGCGCCATCGCGCAAATTCAAGAAACCACCATGGCCCAGTCGGTCGAAACCATCGACCGCCGAATCAACGCCCTGGGCTTGACCGAACCCACCATCCAGCGCCACGGCCGCAAAGATAACGAAATATTGATCCAACTCCCTGGCGAAGGCGATCCCACTCGCGCCAAGCAAGTCATTCAGGCCGGTGGCCAACTGGAGCTCAAGCTCGTCGAAGATCCCACCGTTTACACTTCCGAAACCGATGCTCTGCAAAAGCACGGCGGCATTCTTCCCGCCGGCACGGAACTGGTACCCGGTCGCGCAACCACGCAAACCACCACTGGCAGTACGGAAAGCGAAGGCTGGTACCTTATCGACCGCGCTCCGGTCATAACCGGCCGCGACCTGCGCAGCGCCACGGAAAATCGCAGTACCAACAATCCCGGCCAGTATCAAGTGAACTTTTCGCTTTCCGCGGAAGCTGCGAAACGTTTCGGCCCTTTCACCGAACAAAACAAAGGCCGCCAGATGGCCATTGTTCTCGAAAAGCGTGTTTATTCCGCTCCGGTGATCAACGGCCGCATTGACGACTCCGGCGAAATTACCGGTAGCTTCAGCCAGGACACCGCTCATGACTTGGCATTGGTGCTACGTGCCGGCGCTCTTCCCGCGTCGATCAAATACTTGGAAGAACGCACTGTCGGCCCTTCACTCGGCGCCGATTCCATCCGCCACGGCGTGCAAGCTTCCGTCCTCAGCCTTCTCGTCGTTATGATTTTCATGCTCTTTTATTACCGCATCTCCGGTGCTAACGCCGTGCTAGCGTTAATCCTCAACCTCATTATTTTGCTCGCCGCGCTCGCCATGTTTGGCGCCGTGCTCACGCTACCCGGAATAGCGGGCGTGATTCTCACCATCGGCATGGGCGTCGATTCCAACGTTCTGGTCTTCGAGCGCATCCGCGAGGAGTTGCGCAACGGCAAGTCCGCGGCTTCCGCCGTCGAGGCAGGCTTCGACAAAGCGTTTCTGACGATTATCGATACGCACGTAACCACCGTGGTTTCCGCGTTCTTTCTGTTCCTCTTCGGAACCGGTCCGATCCGCGGCTTTGCCATCACCCTGACCATCGGTTTGATCGCCAACGTCTTTACCGCCATCTACATTTCGAAAACAATTTTCCAATATCACCTGACGAAGATGGACCGTCAGGCGGAATTGAGCATCTAACAAAATTTTTTGCGTACTAGAACTCTTGGGATACACGGTTCACTCGATTACAAACGAGCGTTCTCTAGGTTAGATGTGAGAGTCACTCTATTCTCTTCTAGAGCTGCTCACCCCGGGAACAAAGCCGAACCCCTTGGAGTCTAAGGAAGGGAAGCACAAGCGGCATGATTGAGCTATTTAAACAGCCAAATATCGATTGGATGGGTAAGGCTAAGTATTTCTTCGCTTTGAGCGCTATTCTGCTGCTTAGCGGGTGGACGGCGATCTTCCTGAAGGGCGGACCCGCCAAAGGCGGCTTACCGTACAGCATCGACTTCAAAGGCGGCACCAACGTGGACGTGCGCTTCGCGCAGTCTCCGGACGTCGATCAACTGCGACACGCACTCGCGGTACAAAAGGTGGGCAATAACGAAATTCAAACCATCAGCGACTCTGCTGTTCCGGGCGCAAAACCCACCGAAGTGGTGATCAGCCTCGAAGGACAAGGCGATTCGGACCAGGCGCTGGACACGAGCAAGACCCAAGTTCTCGCCGCGTTGAACGCGATCTACCGGCAAAACAACTCTAGTCGCCCCGATTTCAACGCCGCCACGCCTAACTCACTTGCAAACTTTCTTACGCAGCGCGATCCGCTTCTGCTGACCACTAATGCCGGCGACAAATACCAGCAGCTTGCCAAAAAGATATTGCCGTATCGCGACAAAAACGCTAACGGCGTCCTCACCAATTTCGACGATTTATCGAAAGTGGACGGCGTAACCGCCCCCGTACTCGCTGCTCTTAAAGACGGCTATGCCCTCGGACCGTTCACCATTCGCAACGTTGAAATTGTTGGTCCCAAAGTTGGCGCCGAGCTCCGCCTCCAGGCGGTGTACGTTACCCTCTATGCTTTAGCGGGCATGCTGGTATATATTGCCTTCCGGTTCGAGTGGGTCTACGGTGCGGCGGCGGTTTTAGCGGTCTTTCACGACGTGCTCATCACTTTGGGCTTTTTCTCACTGCTGCATTTTGAAATTTCTTTGACGGTCATCGCGGCGCTCCTCACGCTGGTGGGCTATTCGATGAATGACACCATTGTGATTTTCGACCGCATCCGCGAAAACAACCGTTTGCTGCGCAGGGAATCGTTCGCCGACGTCGTCAACAAGTCCATTAACCAGACGCTTTCGCGAACCATTCTCACCAGCGGCTTAACTTTCCTCACCGTGCTCGTCTTGTTTTTGATGGGCGGCCAAGTGCTTCGCGCTTTCTCCTTTGCTCTGGTGGTGGGAATTGTGGTAGGAACGTACTCCAGTTTTGGTATTGCTGCTCCCTTGGTGGTCGCCTGGGTCAACTGGCGCGGCCAACGGCAGGTGGCAGGCACCGGACCCGCAGCCGGTAGCAAAACCCGCGGTAACGAGTCGCCCTCCGGGCGGCTCGCTCCTGCTGGTAGGAGGTCATAGGTCATGTTTGAAGATATGGTGGTTTCCACTTCGACCGCGGTCAAGACCAACAAGCCTTGGACCGTCGTTGTGTCAATGATCTTCCAGGTGACATTTCTTGCGGTGCTCATTCTGATTCCTCTGATTTACACCGAGGCGCTGCCGAAAGGCATGATGACCACGTTGCTGGTCGCTCCGCCTCCGCCACCACCACCACCTCCTCCACCCGTGGCCGCGCAGGTGGTGCACGTAAAGCCGCAGGTGCATTTGATCCAGGCCGGCAAACTGGTGGCCCCCAAAGTCATCCCGAAGGACATCAAAAACATTAAGGAAGAAGCTGAGCCAGATATGGGCGCAACGGGTCCCGGCGTCCCGGGGGGCGTAGCCGGCGGCAGTATTGGTGGCGTTCTCGGTGGTGTGATGGGCGGCATGGGTGCCGCGCCTCCGCCTCCCAAGGTCACGCCATCGCGCATCCGGCAGGGCGGCAACGTAACCGCTGCTAAGCTCGTCAATCAAGTCAAGCCCAACTATCCGCCGCTGGCTCGTCAGACCCGCATCTCTGGCACCGTGCGTTTGCATGCGATTATCGGCAAGGACGGCACCGTGCAGTCCTTGCAACTGGAATCCGGGCATCCTCTGCTTGTGCAGGCCGCCTTGGACGCCGTCAGGCAGTGGCGCTACCAGCCGACTTTGCTCAATGGTGAGCCGGTCGAAGTAGACACCACCATCGACGTGGTTTTCTCTCTGAATCAGTAGGGCGGTCCGGCGTATCCAGTCGTGGGGCAGGCGCGCCGTGCCGGCATCACATTTTGAATAAATTTGGCTAGACAATTCTAAGGAGCAAACGAATGGTAGCTACACTGTACATTTACTCCGCCATGCTGCTTCAGCAGGCGAACGGCTCGACGTGGGACCTCCGTACGATGTGGGGCTCGATGAGCGCCCTACCGCGCACGGTGGTAGTTGTACTCTTTATTCTGTCCATCTATTCCTTCGGTGTCATGATCGACCGCGCGCTGATGTACAGCGCGGCGCGCAAGCAGTCCCGCGTTTTCGTGCAGCAGGTCGCCGGCGCTTTGAAGGAGGGCAAGCTCGATGAAGCGATCGCCATTGCCGAACGCAACAAGAAGAGCCACATAGCCAAGGTTGTGGCCACCGGCCTTTCCGAGTTTCAATCCGCTTCGCAGCAAGTCAGCGACGCTGACGTTATCGAAGCCGCTAAGCGCGGTCTCGAGCGTTCCGTAGCTATCGTGCACGCGGAAATGAAGCGCGGCCTCTCGGCCCTCGCCACCATCGGCTCCACGGCTCCGTTCGTCGGATTGTTCGGCACGGTGGTCGGCATTTTGAACGCATTCAAAGGCATTGAAACCAGCCACGCCACCGGTCTCTCCGCGGTTGCCGGCGGTATTGCGGAAGCCCTGGTCACCACCGCGCTGGGCTTGCTCGTGGCCGTGCCCGCCGTGTGGGCCTACAATTACTTCACCAACAAAGTCGAAGCTTTCGACGTCGAGATGGACAACTCCTCCATGGAGCTGATCAACTACTTCATCCTCCGTCGCGGCGCGACGAAAAAGTAACCGGCCATGGGATACAAGCCCAAAGTAGGCAGTCAGATGTCCACGCCAAACGTCATTCCTATGGCGGACATCATGCTCGTCCTGCTGATCATCTTTATGGTGGTCACGCCCATGTTGCAAAAGGGCAAGCAGGTAGACCTGGCGAGCGTCACCAATACGCATGATATGCAGAATGCGGATAAAGATGACGCCATCATCGTGGCCATCACGCGCAACGGCGACATCTTCCTCGGCACCACCAAGACCACCAAGGAAGATCTCGGCAACCAAATCAAGGACCGCGTTTCCAGCCGCTCCGATAAGACCGTATTCGTGAAAAGCGATGCTCGCGCCAAATACGGCGATGTCGTGGCCGCGGTTGACGAAATTCGTTCCGCGGGCGTCGATCAACTGGGCTTGCTGACCGAAAGAACGCACACCGCCAACGAAGCGCCTCCGCCACCGCCGCCTCCCGCGGATTGACGCGGAAACTCCCGCGCGGTAAGGCGTTGCTCGGAGCCTTCGCTCGTCATTAGTTTCAACGGGCCGCGCCGGCAACCAGTCGGCGCGGTTCCATGCCGCAAGGGCGGCAGTTTTGACTGGAGAGCACCATGGGGATGTCTGTTGGTGAAAGCAGGGGCGCATCGATTGCGGAGATGAACGTCGTCCCGCTCATCGATATTTTGCTGGTCTTGCTCATCATCTTCATGGTCATCACACCGCTCATACCTAAGGGTCTCGAGGCGTCAGTTCCGCAGCCAAGTATCGACGGTCCAGTAACTCCGATTGGAGGGACCATTGTTGTACAGGTTTTGGCCGACGCGAAAACCGACAAGGCTGTGCTAAAGATTAACAACGAAGGCGCCACCTGGGATTCTCTCGGCGCCCGGATGGACCAAATTTTCAAAGAGCGCGCCGAGAAAGTTGCTTTTGTGAAACGCGATAGCGATGTAATGTTCACGGATGTCGCCCGCGCCATCGACATCATGCGCGGCGCTGGCATCGACAAAGTTGGTTTGATTACCGCTAAACTGGAAGCCGGTAAGTAACAGACAGTTCGTTGTTCGTAGAGGAGAATTGCCATGGGAATGTCCGTAGGGGAAAACAAAGGTGGCGCGATCGCGGAGATGAACGTCGTTCCGCTCATCGATATTTTGCTGGTTTTGCTCATCATCTTCATGGTTATCACGCCGCTCACGCCGAAAGGCATGGACGCGCTGGTGCCGCAGCCCAACCCGAATCAGCAAAATCAGCAGGACCTCGATAACAAGACGGTCGTCGTGCAGGTGATGGCCGATCCTAAGTCCGACAAGCCCAAGCTCAAAATCAACAATGAAGACGTAACTTGGGAAGCACTGGGTTCCCGCATGGAACAGATTTTTAAAGAGCGTGCCGAGAAAGTTGCTTTCGTCAAAGGCGATAACGATGTAATGTTCATGGACGTCGCGCGCGCCATTGACGTTATGCGTGGTGCGGGCATCGATAAAGTCGGCTTGATCACCGCCAAGCTCGAAGCTGGGCAGTAGAGTTCTGGGCCTTAGAACGTTGCCCCTCGCAGGGTGGAACTGAATTCTCGCGCGGACCGTTTTGCGGTCGCGTACATCAGGGATGGTTCTTTCGATGACTCAAGCATCATCGGCAGCAGACGCGGGTTTAGGGGTTCTCGGCCCGTCGATTACTTTTCGTCGCGGCCTGGCTCTTGCAGCGCTGGTCATTCTCGCGGTCGGCTCCTCAGGCTGCGCCAAATTGCGCGCGCGGGATCTTTTGAATAAAGGCGTGCAGTCCTTCAAGAATGGCCAGTACGATACGGCCATCGAGGATTTTAAAGAAGCCAAAGAGTACGATCCCACGTTGCTGAATGCGCGTCTGTACTTGGCCACCGCTTACGCCACGCAATATATTCCCGGTGCTCCTTCGCAGGAAAATCTGAAATATGGCACGCAAGCTGTAAACGAATTCAAGGAAGTGCTGCAAGTCGATCCCAACAATCTCAGCGCCATCGATGGCATTGGCTCTATTCTCTTCCAGATGGCAGGCACGCCCTTCGAGCCCGCCAAGTTTGAAGAATCCAAGACCTATCACAAGAAGCACATAGCTCTGCAGCCCAACGATCCCGAGCCGTACTATTGGATCGGCGTCATCGATTGGACGCTCGCTTTCCGCGCCAACGGCATGTTGCGCATGGATTACAACAAGGATCACATCAACAAACAGGTTAAGGAAACGGATCCCCTGCCCGCCGCCCTTCGCACCGATTATGTCGCCAAAGCCGGCCCTCTCATCGATGAGGGCATCGCCAACCTCCAGAAAGCCATTCAGCTGCGCCCGGATTATGACGATGCTATGGCCTATCTGAACCTCTTGTACCGCCGCAAGGCTGATACCGTGGAGAGCGCCGACGAACGTGCGGCACTGGTCAAGCAAGCCGACGATCTGATTGAGCAGGTCAAAGAAATCAAGCAAAAGCGGGCCGACCAGCCGCAACCTGCGGGCGGTTAGTCGCCGCGCGTAGCGTCGGACCGCTCCTTCGTCGAGAGACGTGTCCGTGTCCGCCCCCCGTCCGCTCCCGGCGCTTTTCCTCAAGAACATTAAGCGTTAAACTGTCCCATGCCGTCTTCCGGCAACCAGCCGCTGAACTTCCATCGCGATCGCGACGAGCGTCAGCTAGACGTGCGCCTCGAAGAGCTGCTCGAAAAGCTCCGCAAAAATCGCCCTGCCGAAGATCCCTGGGTGGTTCGCCGCGCCTACGAGATCGCCGCCGAGCGTCATCGCGACCAGGTACGCAGCTCCGGTGAGCCATACCTAACGCATCTCCTCGAAGTCGCGCATATCCTCGCGGACCTGCGCCTCGATGCCACCACGCTGACCGCCGCGCTGCTCCATGATGTCATCGAAGACACGGAATTCCCGCTCTCTCGCATCGAAGAGCGCTTCGGCTCAGAGGTTGCGCACCTGGTCGCCGGCGTTACCAAAATCGGCCGCTTGAACATGGTGGCTCCAGAAACACGCCAAGCGGAAAACGTTCGCAAGATGCTGCTCGCGATGGTCACGGACGTTCGCGTGGTGCTTGTCAAACTTGCCGACCGCCTCCACAACATGCGCACGCTTGAATATCTCGAGCCCGGCAAGCAGCAACGCATTTCCCGCGAGACGCTCGACATTTACGCGCCCATCGCGCACCGTCTCGGCATGGGCATCGTGCGCGGCGAACTGGAAGACTTGGCCTTTCGCTATCTCGAGCCGGAATCATTTCTCGCCCTGCAGAAACAAGTCAGCGACAAAGCACCCGTTCACCAGCGCTTCCTCGAAGAAGTCCAAAATACCATCCGCACCAAGCTCGTCGAAAATGGCATCCCGGCGGAACTCGAAGCTCGCGTCAAGAGCCTCTATTCGCTGCACCGCAAAATCATTCGTCAGGAGCGCGGCCTCGAACAGGCCTACGACCTGCTTGCCGTCCGTGTGATCACCGACAACGACCGTAACTGCTATGCCGCGCTCGGCGTAGTTCACCACATATGGCGCCCCGTTCCCGGACGTTTCAAAGACTACATCGCCATGCCGCGCCCCAATTTGTATCAATCGCTGCACACCACCCTGCTGCATGGCGGCCAAGCTTTTGAAGTGCAAATCCGCACCCAGGAGATGCACCGCCTCGCGGAAGAAGGCGTCGCCGCGCACTGGCGCTACAAGAGTGGCAAGCCGGCCAGCGATGAGGATGATGACCAGCGCATCGCCTGGATGCGCCAGCTGATTGAATGGTCGCAAGAGTTGCAGGAGCCAGGCGAATTTCTCACCACGCTTAAAGTCGACCTTGCGCTCGTCGAAGTGTATGCCTTCACTCCCAAGGGCCGCGTCCTGGAACTCCCACGCGGCGCCACGCCCGTCGATTTCGCCTACGCCGTGCATACCGAAGTAGGCCATCAATGTGTAGGCGCCAAGGTCAACGGGCAGATGGTTGCGCTGCGCCACGAAATCACCAGCGGCGATGTAGTGGAAATTCTCACGCAAAAGGGCCATCGCCCCAGCCGCGATTGGCTGAGCTTCGTCAAATCTTCCCACGCCAAAAGTAAAATTCGCCATTGGATCAACGTGCAGGAGCGCGACGAAGCCACGGAAATGGGCCGCAAACTTCTCGAAAACGATGCTCGCCATTTTGGCCGCTCGCTGAAAAAAATTCCAGAAGCCGATTTGCTCAAGGTGGCTTCCGATTACGGCATCTCCAAAATCGAAGATTTATACGCAGCTGTTGGTTTTGGAAAATATTCCGCGCGCCAGATTCTTTCCCGCGTCCTCGGAGAACCCGCCAAAGCGGAAGCGTCCGAAGAGTCCGACGCCAAGCCCACGCTCGTCAAGACCGTCAAGCGCATGCTGGGTTTTGGTGAAGCTCCCCTCGTTGTCAAGGGCCAGGACGATCTGCTCGTCTATCGCGCAAAGTGTTGCAATCCGATTCCCGGGGACGAAATCATCGGCTATATCACGCGTGGCCGCGGCGTCGCCGTCCATACCAAGAGCTGCCCCAATGTGCAGAACTTGTTGTATCAAGCGGAACGCCGCATCGCTGTGGAATGGGGCGGTGGCGATGGCGGTTCCACCTTCCCCGTGCAACTTTCCATTCGTGCCAAGGATCGCGCTGGATTGCTCGCGGATATTACCGCGGTGATTAGCGGCGCGGGTTCGAACATCCGCAATCTCGAAAGCCGTCCGGACAAACTCAACGCCCGTATCGAAGCCAGCTTGGAAATAGCCGATAAGCGCCAACTGGAAACGATCCTCGTCAATATCCGCAGAATTGCTGGAGTATTCGGCGTCGACCGCGTCTATCAGGCCGGTGAAGGCCCCACCTCACCGAGCTAAATCGCCCCGCCAGGCGCACCTGACCTTTGGGCGGGTATCGCCCAAAACACACGTCCACCACGCGCCCCCGCTTAGTGTTCCAATTGTTTTATGCGTAGCATGTCCCTGTTGTTCGCGGGTTCTCTGCTGCTGGCCGCGCTCCTGGCGGGCGGCTGCAACTCGCGTTCGGAAACCGCCTATGTTCCGTTGGAGCAAGCGGGCTTTTCGTCAGACAGCACCGATCAGCTGAAAAAAATGAAAATCTCCGATGCGGAAATTCCGCAAATCGCAAAGCTCAAGCAGTTCGGTTTCTCTGACGAGACTTGCCTGTCGCTGGTAAAGGAATCGCACGTGCATTCGCACGTTTTCTCCAGCGCCGATGCCGCCGGTAATCTGGTAAAAGCGGGTTATTCGGAGTCCGATATTTTGGCCATGGCCCACAAAGACGAAGTGGACACCATCAGCACTGAAGCTATCACCTTGACGTTGATTGGCCTCTCGCAAGCCACCGTGCAAAATCTCGTAGCTCGCCATGTCGCCGGTCAGCCCACTCTATCCAGCGCGGAAATCAGCCGCCTGAAGAATACCGGCCTCTCTGAAAAGCAGATCCTCGAGCGCATCGACCAGGGCATGACTGACCAGCAAGCCGAAAAAGAAGTCGCGATGCGCGAAGCCGTGCGCAATCATGCGAACACCGGTTTCGTTCGCGCGCACAGCCGCCGCTAAATTCTTGTAATTCGCGAATCCCGGCGATTGCGCGATATTGGGCGCTGTTCCTCCCTGCGTTTCCCCGCTACAATCGAAGTGTTTTGCGATTACGCATCCCCACCGGAGGCTCTTTTTCGCTGCTCCTCGCAGCTTGTGCTCTCTGGCTCTCGTCCTGCGCGGCCCCGCTCGGTCCCGGGTACGTCGTCGAGAAGCAGGAAATCAATGTTCGCTTCGATCCTGCGGCCCCGGCCATTCACATCGACGCCGAATATCACTTGCGCAACACTGGCGACCAACCCATGCACGATCTTGAAGTTCTTTTGCCCGGGGGGCGCCGTTTGCATCTTGGCGCCACATCCACGACATGGGACGGATCGGAAATTACCGGAGAGCCTTCGAAGTCTCATCCGCGCGGCAGTATTTTGGAATTTGCTCAGCCTTGGACCGTTTCCGCGGAGCACACCCTGCACATCGCGTACGAGATCTTGCCGCCGGAGGAGGGTACCCCAGGTTTAAGCTTTGCGCCCGACGCTTTTTATTTGCCCGCCGCTGGATGGAGTCCGGAACTCCCACAAGCACGTGGCCTCTTCGGATTCGGCGGAGTTCCGCCGAAAAAGTGGGAGCTGGTCATTAACGTTCCGCAGGGTTTTCTGGTGCATAGCAGCGGTGTCGTAAAAAAATCGCCCCACGCCACCTCCAGCATGCAAACGTTTCACGCGCTGCAAAGCGCCGAAGACACCTATCCTTTTGTAGTCGCCGGTCGTTATAGTGCCGGCGAAAGCGCAAGCGCCAAGCAAAAAATTATTCTCTGGAGCCGTACTCCGCGCGATCCCGAGCGGCTGCGCCAAGCCACCAGCGAATTAGCGCGGACCGTGGACGCCTACAATTTAACTTTCGGCGCGCAGCCCGGGCATTTGAAGGCCTTCTGGATCGTGGAATGCCCGCAACTGGCGGGGTGTTTCTCGCGCCTTCGCCCGGACGTCACGACATTCTTGGATCAACAAGCAAACACCAAATCGGCCGAACTGGTTTCCTCCGACACGGTCATGGTCGATTTCACCGCCGGCACGTTGAACCTAGCTGCCGCCGCTGGTCCGGCGCTCGCCGCCACTTGGCTCGGGTATGGCCGCAATCCCGGTTTCTACGAACAGACGCAGCCGCTTTCTTTGCTTCCGATTTTCGCTGCCGCTACCGAACGCGAAGAGATCGACGGCCCGCAGGTTCGCGGCGACACCATTCGCCGCGCGCTGCGTCTCGTCCCGGTAACCCTTCCAAAGGGCGTCACTGACGATAAGGATTCACAGCGCGCCAAGAGTTTCTTATTTTTTTACGCGCTGCAGGACCGCTTCGGCCGCCAGCCTTTTCACCTGGCAGTGAACCATATGTTGTACGCACGCGCTTCCCGCGGATTTGAACTCGACGATCTGATCGCCGCGCTGGAGCAGGAAACCCATCAGAACGTCGCGGCATTCGCGCGGCTGTGGCTCAAGCATCCCGGCGTTCCCGCGGATTTTCGCGCCCGCTACCAGAACGCCTCATCCGCGTCGTCATCTCCCGCGGCGCCGCTGCAAACGCCGTATACTGGCAGTCCTGAAGGAGAGAAACCATGAGAGACGTTGTCCTGACAGATCGCGGCCCTAAGCCCATTGGCCCGTACTCCCAGGCCGTGCGCGCCAACGGCTTTTTATTTTTATCCGGCCAGATTGCGCTGGATCCCAAGACGGGCGAAATCAGCGGCGCCGGCATTGCCGAGCAGACCGAACGCGTGCTCGAAAATATTAAAGGCATTGTGGAAGCCGCCGGCTCGAAGATGCCGCACGTCGTCAAAACCACCGTTTTCTTGAAAAATATGAATGATTTCGCCGCCATGAACGAAGTCTACGCGCGCTATTTTACCGCCGCGCCGCCCGCGCGCTCCACCGTGGAAGTCGCGCGGCTGCCCAAAGATGCGTTGGTGGAAATTGAAGTTAGTGCCGTAATATAAACGACAGAATTTCCATTGCTAAAAATGTTCGGCCCTTCTCTCGCCCATCACTCATTATGAGCAGCCCGCCCGCTTCCATCGAGGCATCGCAGACCGCAACCGCCTGGCCGGCGGCTTTCCGCCCGACGCTGCTCTTCTTGGCGGCCTATGCATTCAACGTAACACCGCACGAAGCGGTGCACGCCATCACCAGTTATTTTCTGGGATTCAACTCCACGCTTTTTCAGATGTGGGTCGATCCCGATCCCACGGTAGCCACGCCGATGCAACTGGCGATCATCGCCGGTGTGGGGCCGCTGTTTAGTCTCGCGGTGGGACTAATATTTTGTACGCTCTATCGCCGCTGGTCCCAGAAATCGTTCGGGTTATTGCTCCTAA
>Ga0182024_10003461_pt1 | contig 37588 bp, 39 predicted proteins | sample P32metaG_FD_120480 | JGI IMG/M metagenome (GOLD analysis project Ga0182024, IMG submission 120480) | Permafrost microbial communities from Stordalen Mire, Sweden - P3-2 metaG (Illumina Assembly) | ecosystem: Environmental > Terrestrial > Soil > Wetlands > Permafrost | place: Sweden: Stordalen...
ACATGATCCTCCAGCTCACGCGCATGCGCGACGGCGCGCGCAAGCTGACCAGCGTCTGCGAAGTGGTCGGGCTCGAAGGCGACGTCGTCACGACGCAAGAGATCGCGCGTTACGATCAGCGCGGCATCGACAAGGACAACAAGGTTCGCGGGAGCTTCATCTTCACCGGTGTGCAACCGAACTGCCTCAAGAAGTTCGAAGAGTACGGGATCACGTACGACGTTCGCGGGCTGTCGGAACTGGAGCGCGCGGCGTCGTGGTAAACGCACTGCCGCTCGCTATCGTTCTCGGCGTCGTCGGGACGATGGCCTTCGCGGTCTATGCCGCCTGGAGCCGCATCGAAGGCTACTTGGCCACGTTCGTCAACAGCTTTGCCAGCGACATCGACCGCGCCGGGCTGCGCATCCCGGCCGAGCGCCTGGGCGCGATCGTCGCGACGATCACCGTCGTGCTGTGGCTGGTCGCCGTGATCTTCACGCACCCCGATCCGATCCGCGCGATCCTCTACATCCCGATCTCGTTCGCGATCGTCGCGTTCGGTTTTCGCTCGTGGATCAAGGGCAAGGTGAAGCGCCGCCTCAAAGCGTTCGACGAGCAGCTCGAACTCGCGCTGCGGCTGATCTCGAGCGGCTTGCGGGTCGGTCTGAGTTTGCGCCAAGCGCTGGTGCTGGTCACCGAAGAGCTGGCCGATCCGGCGCAGACCGAGTTCAGCCGCGTGATCGCGCGCTCGAACATCGGCGTTCCGATGGATGTCGCGCTCGACGATCTCGTGCGGCGCGTCCCGAGCGAAGAGCTCGCGATGATGGTCGACGCGATTCAGGTCCAGAGCAAGACCGGCGGTAACCTGGGCAAGATCCTCGACCACTTGGCCGGCACGATCAAAGGCCGCCGCCAGATCTTTCGCAAGGTGAAAGCGCTAACGGGCGAGGCGACGCTCAGCGGCTGGGTGATCGGCCTGTTGCCGGTCGGCGTCGGCGCGTTCATCATGATCGCGCAGCCGGCGATGCGCGACGCCTTGATCAATACGCCGATCGGACACGCCAGCCTGATCGCGTTCTTCATGCTCGAGCTGGTCGGTGTCGGCGTGATTCGCTCCATGATGAAACTGGATATATGATTCTCACCGTCTCCATCATCGCGCTGCTGTTCGCGGGCGCACTCTTCGCGGTCGGATTCGCGGTCGTCGACCGCGGCGACGACATGTCGCGCCGTTTGGCGGAGCTCGATCCGTTCCCGGCCGAGAACGCGCGCAACGACAAGATCGTCGAGTCGCTCGTCGACGCCAAGCAGCAGGTCGTCTTGAGCGGCCGCCTTGCCGAAGCCGGCTGGTACAAGACCACCGTGATCAGCTTCACCTTGACGCGGTTGGGCGCCGCCGTCGCGCTGGCCGCCGCCGGTGCCTTGATCGCCGCACTGCTGCACGCCTCGCTGTTCATTATGGCCGCCGCCGCGCTGGTCGCCGCGATCGTCGGCTTCATCGCACCGTCGTTCGTCCTCGACAGCGCGGTCAAGAAGCGCAAGACACAGATCGCGCGCCGCATCCCCGACCTGCTCGACATGGTGTCGACGACGGTCGAGGCCGGCACCGCGCTCAACGGCGCGCTGGCCGTCGCCGTGACTCGCATGCAGGGTCCGCTTTCGGAAGAATTTCGTATGACGCTGTCGGACATCCGCATCGGAATGCCGCGTGCCGACGCGTTGACCGCGCTCGCGCGGCGCGTGCAGCAAGTTGATTTGACCAGCGTCGTGACGGCGCTGGTTCAGACCGAGCGGTTGGGCGGCAACGTCGCGCACGTGCTCGACGAGCTGGCCGAAGAGGCGCGCCACCGCCGCATGAGCCGCGCCGAAGAAGCGGCGGCGAAATTGCCGGTCAAGATGGTCATCCCGATGGCCCTGTTCATGCTCCCCGCGCTGTTCGTCATGATCTTCGGGCCGGTCGCGGCGGAGATGCTCAACAAATGATCGAGATCTTGCTCGCCTGCGTCGCGTTCGCCGCGGCGAGTGCACTCGGAATCGCCGCGGCGCGCTACGTCTGCGCCGGGATGGCGCCGGCAGCCGACGGCCCACCGCCCGGCACGGTTTCCGTGCAACTGCTGATCGTCGCCAACGCGCTGCTCGGCGCACTCGCGGGCATGCGCGGGCTCTCGCTCGGACAGCTCGCGATCGTCGCGCTGGTGTGCGGCGTGCTCAGCGCGATCTGGGTGGCCGACGTGACGCTCGGCATCATCCCCGACGTCTTCACGCTTGCGCCGCTCGGCGCGGTCATCTTGGCGGCACTCCTCACGCAGCACTGGGAAGTCGCGATCTCGGCGGTCGTTCCCGCCGTTCCGTTCGCCGTGCTCGCCTGGCGCTCGGGTGGGATTGGTCTGGGCTGGGGCGACGTGAAGCTCGCTGCGCTCGGCGGAACGCTGATCGGACTGCAAGGTGCGCTCATGGCATTCGCACTCGGCTGCGGTGTCGCCGTCGTCGTCGCGCGCGTGCGCGGCGTGAGCGGCAGGCCGGTCGCTTTCGGTCCGTATCTTGCCACGGCGATCGCACTACCGCTCGTTCTGCTCATGCCGGTCGCGCGAGGCTGACGAAGACAATGGCGATCTTGCGCAACCGCTCGACCGGCGCTGTCTTGGCGGACAGCATCGCGTTCGCGATCCCGCCCTTGCGGCACGTCGTCGGCCTGCTGTTCGGGAACGGCGGCGAGGCGGCCGAGAATATCTGGCTCGAGCGTTGCCGCGGCGTGCACACGCTGGGCCTGCACGATGATGTGGACGTTGTCTTTCTCGACGCCTACGGACGCGTTCTCGCCTGCTGTCCGTGCGTTCCGCCCGATTGTCCGAGCGTCGTCTACTCCGACGCCCGCGCGACCCTCAAGCTGTCCTCAGGATCGCTGGCGCGCACCGACGTTTTGGTCGGCGACGTCTTGACGCTCGACGAAGTCTGATCAGCGTCCGCTGACGCGTCGCATCGCGGGCTGCTCGGTGCGGCGCGGTGCGGCACCCGAACAACGTTGCGCGCGGGCGGCAGCGGCGTCGACCTGGTCGGCCCGCCGCGCGATCCAGGGTGCGGCCGGCTCGTCCTCGAGCAACGGCGCGGTGTACTGCGCGCTCGCGGCGGCCCAGGCGCTGCGCGCACGCGGGCCCTCGCCGGCGAGTTCCGCATCGGTGGCACGCGCGACGTCAGCTTCGAAGGCGAACAGATCGCAGCTCACATGGTCGAGGTCGAGGAGTACCGAACCGCCTTCGACGCGGAAGTAGCGGCCGACGTTCTCGCGGTCGACACAGCGCGCGATCGCACTGCGAATCATGCTGCACGCGGTGCGCAGACTTTGACTGCGCGCGTCGCGATCGGCGCGCGGCCAGAATGTCACGTACAGTTCCGAGCGCGTCGCCCGGCCGCCCGCCGAGAGCGCCAAGTATTGGACGATTTGACGGTCGCGGCGCCGGGCGAACTTTACGTCGACACCTTGCAGCGTCATGCGAAACGAACCGAGCAGCGTCAGGCTCGCGCGTTCGGCGTCGCGCTCGTCGCCGGCGCGCAAGCGCGTGCGCGCTCCGTCGCGACCGTTCCCCGCGACCACCGGGTTGAGCACCGCCCGGCCGTCGACGACGTCGACGAACAATCCTGACCGCGCGAGCGCGACGAGCTGCTCGTGCGTGGCGTGTTGCGGTTGTGCCAGCACCCCCGAGAGCAAGGCCGCCTCCTGCGGTGTCGCGAGCGAGAGCTCGCGATCGACGATCGAACGCACCGCGTTGCCGCCGCCGTTGCGCCACTCCTTGACGGCGTCGCCCAGCAACATCGGCCCCGGCGGGGTCGCGCGCACGGTCTCCGCCAGCGCGATCGCCCAGCCGGTGGTCATCTGGAGTGCGAGCTCGATCTCCGAGGGTGCGAAGATGACGCGATTTGCCTCACACAGCGCGTGCAGCTCGGCGGCGTCGAACCGAAACAGCGCCGGGTCGGCGATGTGCGCCTCCGGTCCGACCACGGCGCGCACGTTCGCCGCGCGCGCGAGCACGACGAAGCGCGTGCTCTGCGGGCCGTCATGAACAGCGCGGCGCAGCAGCTCGCGCGCTTCGACCGCGATCTCGTCGACCTGATCGATGACGACGACGTATTCGTTCGTCGACGCCGCAAAGGTCGCGAGCGGCGAACCGGTCGCCGCGGAGAAGAGCCGGCCGAACGCATCCGCGCTGCAGCCGGGCGGCAGGTCGAGCCACCGTACCACGTCGTGCTGGGCGCGTGCCCACAGAACCAGCGCGGTCGTCTTTCCGGCGCCGGCAGGTGCAAGCAGCAGCCGCACGCGCGCGGCGCGATGCGTCGCGAGCCAGCCTTCGACGGCGCGACGCCGCACCGCGTCGCGAGCGATCTTCGGGATCCCGGGACCACCGCTCGAGAGAACGTCGAGCCAATGCGGTGCCGGTAATCGATGTGCGTCCTGCAGCGTCTTGGTCCTCCGTGGTCCCGCCGCACACCCTATGCGGCGGACACCTCACCAGAACTATCGGCCGGCGTAGAGCCTCTGCTGAGCAGCCGGCGATTGCTTGAGGGCGAACCGCGGCAGGCCAAAACGCCGCTGGACGCCCCGCGTCCGCGCCATATCGGCCAGTGCCGAATATTGCGCCGCGACCGGCTCGATCCAGTTGGTCGAAGGTTCCCCGCAGAGCAGCGGCGTGCCGTGGATGTTCGCGGCCGCGCTCCAGTGCGTCGCCGCGAGGATCGCGTCGTCGCGTGCTTCGGCGGCGGTCGCCAGATTGACGTGTGATTCGAAGCGATGCGCGGAACTGATGACGGCCTCGAAGCGCAGCCCCACCGCTTCACCGCTGGTGACGAAATAGCGCTCGACCGCGTCGGCGCCGCTGCAGCGCGCGATCGCGCCGCGGATCGCACTGAGCGCGGTGCGCAAACCTTGCGCCGCAAGTTGGCGATCGCCGTCTTTCCAGAAGACGTCCAACAGCTCGGCGCGCGTCGCGCGACCATTCGGTTGCAACGCGAGATACTGCACGATCTGCGCTTCGCGCCGCCGCGCGAAACGGACGTCGCGATCGTTCACGATCATGCGGAAACGTCCGAACATATCGAGCTGCGCCGGCGCAATTTCATCCGGCGTCAGTCCGGCCGCCCACGTCGCGCCGAGTACCGCGGCGACGACCGGATTCGGACGAAGCGTCTCGCCGATGCGCTCGACGAACAAGCCGGCGTGCTCGACCGCGATCAAATCGACGATCGGCGGCTCCTCGGACGCGCCGAAAACGCGGGTGAACGCCTCGACGTCCTCGGCCGCCGCCAGCTCGACGACGGCTTCGATCAGATCGCGGACCGCGTCGCGTTCGGCGGCAAACCAGCTCGGATACGCTTCGATCAACGGAATGCCGCGCTCGCGTGCGGCGTGCGCGGCGGCCGTCACCGCGACGGCCCAGCCGCCGCTGGCACGGCGCAGGCGCGCGCAATCGAGTGGTGTCCAACGTACGCCGACGGATTCTGCGAACAGGGCGATCTCGTCGGAGCCGAACAGCAAATGACTCAGCGGCGCCGCGGCGACCAAGCCGCGCGACTCGGCGAGCCGCACGTCGATCGTGCTGCGCGAACGCACCAGATATACGAACGTGACGCTCTCGGGCGCGAACGTGCACAACTTGCCTAGGAACGCGTGCCCGCTCGCGTCGGCACGCTCGAGCTCGTCGATGACGACGGTCGTGCGCTCGTCCGCGGCACGCGGAGTCGAGCCTTCGGCGGCCTGCATCGCGCCGGCGATCTGCTCGGAGATCGCGCGTGCGTCGCTGCCCGGGCGGACGGTCACCCAGGCGATGCCGCGCGGCTGCTGCTGTGCCCAGGCAAGGGTAGCGGTGGTCTTCCCGTAGCCGGCCGGCGCGACGACGAGGCGCAAGGGCGTGCCGGCGTGATCGTCCAGCCAGGCCGCGTACCGGGCTCGGGACAGGGTCGGGCCTGCCGGCGTCCCTCGGAACGTCCGTTCCGTCGGGCGGACCGCCGTCGTCAAACGCTCGTTGGTCATCGCCATTAGTCCCTTACCCGACCGGGACTGAAGTCCCATTTAACCGCACCAGTTCTTTACCGTGACTCGAAAAGAGGCGAGCGCCCGCCACCGCCAGGCCAAGCAGCGCGAGCTCGGCGGCCCAGGTCACTGCCCGGGCCGGCAGCGTCCCGTTCCGGAATGCCGCCGAATCGACCGCGATCCCGATCGCCCAAGTGACCTCGGCCAGCGCGTCGGCCGGCGGCCGTACGACCGTAACCGCATGCAGCGGATGTTTGAGGAACGCCAACAGCTCGGCCAGCCCGACCAAAAGGCCGCACAGCGTCGCGGCGAAGACCGCGAGCAGCAGCAGTCCGATCGGTGACGGCTTGCGCCACGCGCCGGCCGCGGCGCCGAGCGCGAACGCCGGTCCCCACTTCAGGCTGAGCAGCGAAACCCACGGGATCGCCAGGCCGTACACGGCGGCGCGGGTCAGCACCGGCGCGGTCCCGAGCGTGCACAAGAGCAATGCGCCCGGTATTGCGCAGCTCAGCTGCTGGGTGTGCAGGTGCGGTGCGGCGATCGTTCCGATCATGGTCGTAACCCAGATCAGCGCTTCCGGCCGCGCCGTCCGCGCCGCGATCCGCAGCGCGATCGCGATGCCGCCGGCGATTGCGACGACGTACGCGACGTCCCCGAGCGCGAGCGCGACATGGGCCGGCACGCCGAATGCCGCCAGCGCACTCGGTAGTGCGATCTGTGACGCATCGTTGACGTTCGCGTCGGCGTGCGCCGGCAACACGCGCGTGACATATTCCCACGAGAGCGGTCCGACGACAAGAGCGCTGACGGCGAGCAGCATCGCGCCGACGGCGACGGCCACCCAGCGCGCCGCGCGTAGCGGTGCGCCCAGCAGCGACGCGAACAGCGGCAAGGCGATGTGCGGCTGCAACGCGACGACCGCCGCCGATATCGCGATGAGCGGACGCGAGCGCGCGCGCAGTGCGAGCCCCGCCGCGACGATAGCGAGGAGCACCACACCGGCCGGCTGACCCAGACGAATTCCGGCCGGTAATACGGACAGCACGACGACGGTGCCGACGAATGGTGCGGAGAGCGAAGGCAACGCGCGTCGCAACAGCGTCGCGGCCCACGCCGCGCAGCCGATGTTCAAGGCGGTCCAGAGCGCGATCGCCGCGCCGAACGGGAGCAGCGCCAAGAGCGCGAAGGGCAGGATGTCGATCGGCGGCAGCGGGACAGGAACGACGATGTTCTGCGAGCCCGGCCAGTGATGCAGTTGCAGCGTGTTCAACTGATTCTGGCATGCGTTCAGCGACGCGTTGAGGTACGGATCGCGGCCGGTGTCGATCGCTTGTCCGGCGCAATAGAACGCTTTGGCGTCGACGAACAAGCCGTCGTCGACGTGCAGCGCCGCCAACAGAACGACGCAGCTCGACATGATGACGACCAACCAGCCGGCGAGCGCGTATCGCCCGGCGAACCCGCGGCGCGGTCCGTCCATATCACTTTGGGTTGTCGGCGAAACCGGTGGGCAGAAGCATCCCTCGGCGTCACAGTACGCGGTTGCCGATGAGCCTTTGGTTGCTTCGTAATGCGCGCACCGGTCGGATCCTGGCCGGCCGGGTGCGCCGCGCTGACGGCTGGTTCATCCGGACGCTGGGGTTTCTGCCGCGGTCGTTCATTGCCGCCGATGAGGGCCTGTGGTTCGCGCATTGCCGGGCGGTCCACACGCTGGGCATGCGCGTCCCGTTGGACGTCGTGTTCCTGGACCGGCAGGGTCGGGTGATCCGGATCGAAGGCGTCGGCCCTGGGCGGTGGCACGTCGGGGAGGCGCGTGCCGACGCGGTCGCCGAGTTCGCCGCCGGCTTCGCCGCCGAGCAGCGGCTCGCGCCCGGCGACGAGCTGGTGCTCGAGCGGCTGCCGGACTAGCTCAACGTCCGCTCACGTGGAGCGGGTGGACGAGGGTCTCGGTGCCGGCACCACGCTGGATCGTGACCCGCACGGTGAACGGGCCGCCGCCACGCGGGGCGGTCAGGACCGCCTTGCGGTCGCCGGCGCGCAGGTCGACCCAGGCCAGCTCGAGGCCGTCGTGGTCGCGCACCAGCTCGACTCGCGCCGCGCTGCCGAACGGAAGGTCGACCGTGAACGACTGCCCCGGCCGCACCGGATCCGGATCGACGGTGAACGTCTCTTCGCCGCCGGTCTCGATGATTTGGCCGTTTCCGGCCGCGCCGACGACGCCGGGCTGGGCGGCGCCCGCCGGCGAGCCCGACGGAGACGGCGACGGAGAAGGCGGAACGGCCGACGCGATCGTGACCTTCGTCTGCTCGCCGGCCGAGGCACCTTCGGCGCGCGCGATCAGTTGATACGGCGCGCGCGGACCGGCCGGCGGGGCGGGAACGCGCACGATACCGGTTCCGGCTTGGGTGGTCGTCTCGAAATACGTCTTGCCGTCGCGGTCGACGATCGACAAGTGCAAGTCGCGGGCGCGCGCGGCATAGTGCACGACCAGCGGAGCATCGGGCTGTGGCGGATCGACGGTCAGGCTGGTGATCGCCGGCGGCGCCGTCGCGACGATGCGAATCGCGGGCGGGGCCGTCGCGCGTGCGTACGCCGCGTCGCGCGAGTCGTGTCCGAACGCGTTGGCGATCGCAACGCGCAAGCTCGCCGCGTCACCGCGGCCCAGATCGAGCGTACCGCTCGGCGCCGGAAGCGAACCTTGGGCGACCACGTTGCCGCTCGCGTCCCGCAACTCGTAGGTGCGCGATCCGCTGCCGCTCATCGCCCAGCTCGCGACCAGCCGTCCGTCGGGGTTCGCCAACAGCGCGGCGTCGACGACCCGCGGGCGCGCCGCTCCAAAGACGACCAGCACCGCCGCCGCCAGCACGCCCGCGGCACCCAGCGCGATGACCGGCGGAATCCAGCGCCGGCGCGGTTTTCCGCCGATCGGCGGCGGCGCGTCGACGACCAAATGCACGCCTTCGCCGTGCACTTCGGCAGTGACGCGCTGGTACGCCAGCGTCGCGTCGAGCGAGAAACCGGTGCGGATCGCGGCGTGCGGTTCGATCTCGACGGCGATTGCGGCGACCGGTCGCGCTTCGTCGATGCGGACGGCGGTGGCACGCGCGGCGAGCGGCGACGACGTTCCGTTGGTGATGCGCAGCTCGTAGTGCGCGCCGTCCGCATCGATGCCGGTCGGCTCGAGCTCGCACGCAACGGCGCCTTGCGGGGTGGCCAGCAGGCCGCGCGCGCTCTGTGACGGCCGCTCGGGGATGTCGAGCGCGGTTGATCCTCGCTTGGCGAGCGACGTGCCCGTCTTCACCTTGCTCCTGTTGATCGTCGTTCGCGCATTATCCCGGCGCGGCTCCGCTATTCGCGGCGTCGGCAGCGTCGATCGCCAGCGTCAGCTCGCGCAGAAACGACGATGCGTCCATCACGATACCGAGCGTCTGCTGCGAACCGCGATCGGTCAGTTTCGTCACCGAGGCGGGATTGATGTCGACGCAGACCGTCTTACACGTCGCGGGCAGCAGATTGCCGACCGCCACCGAGTGCAGCAGCGTGCAGATCATCAGCGCCATTCCGATCTCGGGCACGTGCGCGCGCATCGCGCGCTGGCATTCGACCACGTCGGTGATAACGTCGGGAATCGGCCCGTCGTCTCGGATCGAGCCGCACAGCACCACCGGAATGTTCTGCTGATACGCCTCATACATCACGCCGCCGGTCAGCAGCCCGCGATCGATCGCGCTGCGAATTCCGCCGGCGGCACGCAACCGGTTGACCGCGCGCAGGTGATGGACGTGGCCTTCTTCGGCCGGAAACGCATCGTCGAGATTGATGCCCAACGACGTGCCGAAGAACTGCGACTCGATGTCGTGCACGGCCAGCGCGTTGCCGGCGTACAGCGCGGTGACGTAACCGCGCCGGATGAGCTCGGCGAGAATCGGCCCGGCGCCGGTGTGAATGATCGCCGGACCGCCCACGACCAGCACGCGCTTGCCCGAAGCGCGCACCGCCAGCAGCTCGCGCGCAAGCTCGCCGAGCAGCGCGTGGCGCGGCTTCTCGCTCGATACGGCGCTGGCCATGAACTCGAACACCGCTTTGCGCCGCGCGCGCTGCGGCATCGTCACCTTGACGCCTTCATGGCCGACGACGACGTCGTCGCCGGCCTTTGCGTCGCTCGGCGGAACGGTGATGGCACCTCCTTCGTCGAGCACGATCGCGCAGTCCATCTCGGGATTCGCGACCGGGATCCAGGTGCCGCGCACGCGCACTTCGGTCGGAAAGTTCGTGGTCGCGTAGAACCGCTCGGGCAGAATGCCGTCCCTGGGCGCGGGCTCGGTCGCGACATCGCCTTCGTCGACGACCTCGGCGCCGACGTCGCGCAGCATGTCGATCAGCTCGTCGAGGTAGGCCGGATCGTCGGCCTCGACCGCCAGCCGCGCGTACGACGGATCGACCTTGGTGGCTCCCGAGTCGAACTCTTCGATCACGTACTGCGCCCGCTCGTGGTCGGTCAGGATGCCGAGCACGCGGTTGAAGATCCCGGAATCGAGGATGTGTCCGCGCAGCTCGATCCGGCGGACGCGGCCGGAGGACGGCGAAGCGGAGGCCATGGGTCTCGTGTTCGTACCGACGCCGCTGGGCAACCTTCGGGACGTGACGCTGCGCTCGATCGACACGCTCCGCGATGCGTCGCTGATCGTCGCCGAGGACTCGCGCGTCACGCGACGGCTGCTGAGCGCGCTCGAGATCGCCGGCAAGGAGATCTGGACCTACCACGAGCACAATGCGCGCGCCACGACGGCGGCGATCCTGCAGCGCGCCCGCAGCGAGACCGTCGCGGTGGTGACGGATGCCGGAACACCGGGGATCAGCGACCCCGGTTCGGAGCTGGTCGCCGCGGCGCGCGAGCACGGCGTTGCCGTCGACGTCCTGCCCGGTCCGGCCGCATTCGTCTGCGCCGCCGCGCTGTCGGGTTTCGATCTGCGCCGCTTCGTCTTCGCCGGGTTCCCGCCGCGCGGCGCCTCGGCGCGCCGGGATGCCTATCGCACCTCGCTGGGCGAGACGACCGTCTGGTACGAGGCACCGCATCGTATTCGCGCCTCGCTGGCCGATCTCGCGACGGTCGCGCCGCAGCGGCGCGTGTTCTTGGTGCGCGAGCTCAGCAAACTGCACGAGCAACAGGTGCTCGGCACGGCGACCGACGTCGCCGCCGCGCTCGACGAGCCAGTGCGCGGCGAGATCGCGTTCGTGGTCGAGGGCGGCGCGGTCGAGCGTGCACCGTCGCCGGCGGGCGACGACGAGCTCGACGCGGCGATCGACACGCTGGTCGCCGAAGGGCTGACGACGTCGGCGATTGCGAAGCGGCTCGCCGACGCGGGACACGGCGCGCGCCGGCATCTCTATGCGCGCGTCGGCGAACGCCGCACAGGCCGCAACGAACCGGAGTGACGAAGCGAGAGCGAGTGCCCGATCCGCGCCCGCTCTTTCTCACGACGCCCATCTTCTATATCAGCGGAACGCCGCACATCGGGCACGCGTACACGACCATCGCCGCGGACGTTTTTGCGCGCACGGCGCGTGCGCACGGCCCTACCCGCGCGCTGACCGGGACCGACGAGCACGGCCAGAAGGTCGCCAACGCGGCCGCCGCGGCCGGAATGACGCCGCAGCAATACGTCGACTCGCTCGCCCCGAAGTGGCAGGCGCTCGCACCCGAGTTCGACGCGCGCTTCGACGACTTCATCCGCACGACCGAGCCGCGTCACATTCGGGCCTGTTTGGCGCTGTTCGAGCGGATGCGCGCCAGCGGCGACGTCTACGAAGGCGTCTACGAAGGCTGGTACTGCACGAACGACGAGACGTTCTGGCCCGAGGCCAAGCTCATCGAGAACCGCTGTCCCAACCCGGAGTGCCGGCGTCCGGTGCAATGGCTGTCGGAGAAGAACTGGTTCTTCAAGCTCTCGAAATATCAGCAGCCGCTGCTCGACCTCTTTCGCGGTGACCCGCGGTTCTTGCGGCCGCAGGCGCGCTACAACGAGATGATGGCGATCCTCGAGGAAGGCCTCGAGGACTTCTCGATCTCGCGCTCGTCGTTCGACTGGGGAATTCCGTTGCCGGGCGGCGGCGTGCTGTACGTCTGGTACGACGCGCTCATCAACTACATCAGCGCGCTGGGCTGGCCCGACGACGCCGAGGGACTCTACGCGCGGTTCTGGCCCGGAATCCATCTCATCGGCAAAGAGATCGCACGCTTCCACACGCTCATTTGGCCGGCGATGCTGATGTCGGCCGGCTTACCGATTCCGCAGCGCGTCTTCGCCCATGGTTGGATCACCAGCGAGGGCGGCACCAAGATCGGCAAGTCGCTGGGCAACGCGATGGACCCGTTCGCGATGCGCGACGAGTTCGGCGTCGACGCGCTGCGCTATTTCCTCATGCGCGAGGCGCCGTTCGGCAGCGACTTTTCGATCTCGATCGAGAAGCTGCGCCAGCGCCACAACAGCGATCTGGGCAACGACCTGGGCAACCTGTTGCGCCGTTCGCTCGCGATGCTGCAACGTTATCGTAACGGGCTCGTCCCCGACGCCGTCGGCGGCGCGCTGCAAGAGCGCGTTGCCGATCTGCCCGCGCTCGTCACCGAGCACGTCATGGCTTTCCGGTTCCGCGAAGCGCTCGACGAGATCTGGAATCTCGTCACGATGCTCAACCGCATGATCGACGAACAGAAACCGTGGGAGTTGTACAAGCACGAACGCATCGTCGAGCTCGACGCGGTGCTCTACGATCTGTGCGAAGGGCTGCGCTGGCTCAGCTTGCTGCTCTTCCCGTTCATGCCCGCGAAGGCAACCGAGATCTGGCGGCAACTCGGCTTGACGGGAACTCCGGAACGGCCGTGGGACGACGAGCTCGTCTGGGGCGGCCTCGCGCCCAACACGCCCACGAACCCCGGCGACCCGTTGTTTCCGCGTATCGAATCGACGTAGCGATCAGGGCGTCGCCGGCGCCGGCTGGTTGCCGGCGGCGGTTTCGCGATCGATCAGCGCTTGGCATTGCGCACGATAGAACGAACAGACCGCGCGCGAGAGCGCGAACGGTTGCGGCAGCGTGAATCCGGGCGGCGGCGCTTGCATCGGGAACGGATGGATCTGGCCGTCGAGATAGCCGAACGGATCGGTGCGCCGTAAGAAGTGATACTGCCACGGAAACGTCACCTCTTCGTAGTAGCCGTCGGAATAGCGGATCAGACAGCGCAGCACACGGTCGACGATCGACCCGTGCGCTGCGTCTTGGAGCGACGTGCAATCGCCTTGCGCGGCCAGAAATTGCTGAGGTGAACCCGCCATGGCGGCGGCGTAGCGCTGCGCGTTCGGTGCGATCGCCGGCGGCCGCCGCTGGCGCGGGACGTCGCTGAGCGAGCGGTCCGCGGCGGCAATCGTGCGCCGAAACTTCTGATCGAGCGCCGCCATCTGTTGGGCGGAGAACGGCGTTTTCGGTGCGGGCTCGATGTCGGGAACGCGCACGCGGTGCACCGGCGGCGGAGGCGTCGGCTCGATCGGCCGAAAGCGCACGTTCGCGTGGAGCGGGCGCGCCGTCGGAACGACGGTCGGTTCGATCGTCGGCGGCGCGGTTGCGATCGGCGGTAAGGTCGGCACCGGGAACCGCGGCAAATGCGGCAATTGCGCGACGGCGCGCGGTTGCGGCTGCGCGTTGTGTTGTGGGCGCATTGTACGGCTGCGATGCGCTTCGCGCGGCACGGTGCGCTTCTCGATCGTGATGGCATCGGAGAGTGCGACGATCTCCGGTGTCGGCGTCGGCCGCGGCAGCACCTTCGCGACCACGGCGGCCAGTTGACGGTGGAAGAGCAGCCACGCGCCGCCCGCGGCCACATGCAGCAGCAGCGAGATCACGAGCGCGGCCGGCAGCAGCCATTGCCGTCGCGGCTCGTCGCGTTCCGGAAAGAGCTGCAGCACGGCGCTCTACGACCCGGGGGGCAACTCGCCGCTCGCGCGCTCGCGATCGATGACCGCCTTGCACTCCTCGCGATAGAACACGCATACCGCCCGCGAGAGCGCGAATGGATGCGGCAGGGCGAAACCGTCGGGCGGGGGTTGACCCGGAAACTCATGACGCCGCCCGTCGCGACGGGAAAACGGATCGTTGGCGCGGGTGAACTTGAACGGCCACGGAAACTCGACGGACTCGACGTATCCGTCGGCGTAGTGCACGGTGCACCGCAAGAAGTACCAGGTATAGCCGCCGTGATTCGAACCGTAATCGAGCGGATAGCAATCACCGTTCGCGCCCGTCACGTCCTCGATATTGCCGGCGAGGTACCGGTCGTAGCGCTTCATCGTCTGCGCGGGCGCGCGTTCGGGCTGCGGCGTCGCCTCGACGTCGTGCTGCGCCTGCGCGATCGTCTGCCGAAACTGCGCATCGAGCGCGGTGGTGTCGAGCGTGCCGCTCGCCGCCGCGGAGCCGCGCACTCCGCGCGGAACGCGGACGACCGCGACCCGCTGCGCGCGCGGAACGTGGATCTTCGCGATGCGCGTTACCACCTTCGGCTCGGGATTCGGCGCAAACGTCGGCTGCGCGAGCCGCGGCGTCTCGAGCAGTCGCGGCGGCGTCCGCAGCGCCGGGTGCGCAACCGCGTGCGGGCGGCTCTGCACGACCTGCGGGCGCGGTTCGGGCGTCGGGGTCGGCGCGGGCGTCGGCGTCGGCGAAGGCAGCCGTTCGATCGTGATCTGCTGCGTCTGCGCGACTTGCTCGGGCTCGTGCATCAGCGTGCGCGCCGTGCGCATCAGCGACGCCCACAGCGAACCACCCGCGAAGTGCAGTACCAGCGAGAGGGCGATAGCCAGGGCCAGAATGCGTCGGCTGCGGTGGTCGCGCTCGGGGAACAGCTGCACGTGATCGTTAACGTTTCACCATGATCGACACGCATGCCCACGTGCACGACCGCGCGTTCGACGAGGACCGCGACGCGATGGTCGCTAGGGCGCGCGAGGGCGGCGTGGGCGCCATCGTCACGGTCGGTTGCGACGTTGAAGATAGTCGGAGAGCCTGCGAGGTAGCTGAGAGGCTAGGGCTCGCCGCGACCGTCGGGATCCATCCGCACGAGGCGAAGGACGCGCCGGCCGACCTGCCGGGCGCCCTGGACGCGCTGCGCGAACGGTTCGGCCCGCACGTCGTCGCGGTCGGCGAGACCGGGCTCGACTATCACTACGATCACAGCCCGCGCGAAGTCCAGCGCGCCGTCTTCGCGGCGCAGCTCGCCTACGCGCGCGACCGCGCGTTGCCGTTGGTCTTTCATCAGCGGGAGGCGCACGACGACTTCGTGGCCGCGCTGCGGAACGGATACGATCCGCGCGCGCAGCGCGGCGTGGTGCACTGTTTTACCGGGACGCCGACCGAGGCCCAGCTGTTTGCGGGCGAGCTGAACCTGATGCTGGGGATCGGCGGCGTGGTGACGTTCAAGACCGCGCAGCCGCTGCGCGACGCCGTGCGCGAGGTCGGACTCGACGCGATCGTCCTCGAGACCGACTGCCCGTATCTCGCGCCGGTCCCGCACCGCGGCAAGCGCAACGAGGTCGGTTACGTCGCCGATACCGCGCGCGTCGTCGCCGAGGTACTGGGCGTCGACGTCGGAACGGTCATCGCGCGCACCGACGCGAACGCTCGCGCGCTGTTCCAAATCGACTGAAAGCGGTGGCGCAGCGCGCCGACGATCGACGGATCCTGGAACGTCATTCCCCAGTCGAGCTGATGCGCGGTCGAGCCCCAGTCGCGCGTCGCGTTGGTCGAACCGACCCAGGCGCGCATCCCGGCGACGGCCAGCTTCTCGCCGGCGGACGTGACGCGCACGTCGACGCCGTCGCGGGCGAGCCGGTCGAGGGCGCGCAGCTCGACCGGCTCGCGCCCGGTGCGCGCGGCGTGCCGTTGCGCTTCGCCGAGTTCGCGGTCGCAGACCAGCAGACGCGTCGCGCGATGCTCGGCCGCGCGCGCGACCAGCGCGTCGTACACCGGTCCGATCCCGAACGACTCGCTCGCGACGTCGAGCCGTTCGCCGCCGGCGCGATCGAGCACGCTACGCTCGAGCGCGAGCGACTCGGGTTTGACCGTGCGCAAATGTTCACCGGCCGCCGGCCGTCGCGCCAGCGCGTCGCGCACGATCGCGACGTCGCCCGGCAGGTCGTCGGCCACGATCGTCTGCGGCCCGTCGTCGGACCAATTACGATCGTCGAGGTACGCAATGCGGTCGTCGATCAGCGCGGCCTTGAGGTGCAGCGGATCGCGCGGCGAGATGAGCTGCGCGCGCCCGCCGGCTCGGCGAACGGCAGCAACGGCGGCGCGGTTCGCCCCGGCCAGACGGTGCCGTTCGGCCGGGGTCTCGGCGACCGGATAGCGCGCCAGCGCAAGCTCGACGCGGGCGTGCCGCCGCGCCGCCGCGGTGAGACGCGCGGTCACCGTAGGCGGCAGGACGTAGGCCGACAAGCAGACCGAACGAGCACGATCGATCGCGGTCAGAACGGCCGAGCGGTCGCAGAGGACGATCACACCCGTCGTTCACGCCGGTCGCAGCCGCGGCAAGCGGAGTGGATCGTGGTCCGGCCGCCGAACAGCACCGGTCGGTTCTGACCATGGATAAGGCCATTTATGTCCGCGAGATGTTTGCGGCGATCGCACCCCGCTACGACCGCGCGAACCGTCTCCTTACGGCAGGCGTCGACGAAGCGTGGCGCAAGCGTGCCGTGTTCGAGCTCGCCGCGCCGGCCGGCGGCAGCGTCGCCGATCTGTGCTGCGGAACCGGGGACCTGGTTTTCCACCTCTTGCGGAGCGACCCGGCGCTGCTCGTGACCGGCGTCGACTTCACCGCGCCGATGCTCGACGGCGCCCGCGCTCGCGCTCGGCGCGCGGACCCCAAGCACCGCGCGACGTTCCTCGAAGGCGACGTCACGCAGTTGCCGTTCGCCGACGCATCGTTCGACGGTGCGACGATGGGCTTCTCGATGCGCAACGTCGTCGACGTCCACCGCACGCTCGTGGAAGCGCGGCGCGTTCTGCGGCCCGGCGCGCGGTTCGTCAACCTCGACGTCACCAAACCGGCCAACCCGCTGGTCCGCCGGCTGTTCGGATTCTACTTCTACGGGCTGGTGCCGCTGATCGGCGGTATCGTCGGCGGCTCGAAGACCGCCTATCGCTACCTGCCGAACTCGCTGACGAATTTCCCCGACGCCGCCGGCCTTGCCGAACGATTCCTGAGCGCGGGATTCCGCGACGTGCGGACGATTCGGCTCGGTTTCGGAGCGATCGCGATCCACGTCGGGGTCGCCTGATGCTCGAGCGCGCGCGGGGCGAACGCGACCTCTACGCGATGGTCGAACGCTACTTCGAGTCGACGTTCGTCACCGACAACGAACTGATCACGGAGGCGATCCGCCGGATGCTGGCGGCCGGCGGAAAGCGATTGCGGCCGCGCTTCACCCTGCTGGCCGCCGAGTCCGTCGGCGCGCGCGCCGACGATCACCTGCCGTTGGCGGCGTTCATGGAGCTGATCCACGTCGCGACGCTCATTCACGACGACGTGGTCGACAATGCGTCGACGCGCCGGGGCGTCAACGCGACGGCGGTCGATTTCGGCAACCGCGTGAGCGTGCTGGCCGGCGACTATCTGTTCGCCTGGATCTTCAAGAACGTCACCGCGACGTACGCGCACCCCATCCCGCACGTGCTCAGCGCGACGCTCGCCGACATCACCGACGGCGAAGTGCTGCAGCTGCGCGCGCTGGCCGATCTCGACACCACGCTCGCCGCGTACGTCGAGATCGCGGCCAAGAAAACCGCGTCGCTGTTCGCCGCGTCCGCCGAATGCGGGGTCCTCGCCGCGGGCGGCTCGCCGTTCGCGGTCAAGGCGCTGCACGATTTCGGCACCGCCTTCGGCATCGCGTTCCAGATGCGCGACGATCTGCTCGATCTGACCGCCGACGAGGCAACGCTGGGCAAGCCGGTCGGCAACGACCTGCGCGAGCGCAAGATGACCGTACCGCTGGTCCTCGCGCTCGAGGGCGGCGATCGGGAATTCCGCGCCGCCGTCGAACGTTTCTTCGCGCAGGACGACGACACGCCCGAACTCCTCGCGACAGTCGTCGCCGGAATCGCCGCGCAGGGTGGTCTGGCGCGAACCGAAGCGGTCCTGGCGGGGTACATCGAACGGGCAAAGCAGTCGCTCGCACCGCTCGGTACCGCTGCCGCCCGCACCGAGCTCGCCGCACTCGCGGACGCCTTACTCTGAACCGGAGACCCCTATGTTCACACCCATCGAAATCGCTGCCGTGGTCGGCGTCGCGATCCTCATCTTCGGCGCCGACAAGCTCCCGAAGCTTGCCCGTAGCGCCGGGCTGGCCAAAAAAGAGTTCATGGTCGGTCAGGCCGATGCCGACGTAGCCGCCGAGCGCGCCCGCGAAGAAGCTCGCCGCCGCGCCGAGACCGAGGCCATGGTCGCGACGCCGATGACCACCGTGAACGGCGTCGGCCAGGCGCCTGTCGCGCCCGATCCGATCACCGGTGCGCCCGGGCCCACGCACGTCGCCCCGCCGCTGTAAGTAACGCAGCGTGCTCGCGGAGCGGCCGCCGCTCGACGACGAGCGGCGCGAGCGCGACACCATTTGGGATCAGAAGGAGATGCCGTTCACGGAGCACCTGCGGGAGCTTCGGAACCGGCTCTTCGTCTGCGTCATCACGATCGCGGCCTTGGCGGTGCTGCTGCTCTATCCGGCGCAGCTCGCGATCCCATGGCTGACCCGCGTCTACTTCGGCAGCATCCAACTGCACGCGTTCGGACCCGCCGATGCGCTGTGGGCGATCTTCAAGCTGTCGATCTACGGTTCGATCGTGCTGGGTTTGCCGATCATCCTGTTCCAGGTCTGGATGTTCGTGGTACCGGCCGTGCATCCGAAAACGCGGCGAGCGGTGTACTCGTACATCTTTCCGTCGTTTCTGCTCGCGCTGGCGGGGATCGCCTTCGGACACTTCATCGTGCTGCCGCGCGCGATCAAAGGGCTCGACTACTTCACCGAGCAGATCTCGGTGCCGACCTATGGCATCGAGGCGACGATGAACCTCGTGCTGCTGATGCTGCTCGCGTTCGCGATCGTCTTCCAAACGCCGGTCGTGATGCTGCTGCTGGCTCGGATCGGCCTCATCAACAGCAAGCTGCTGCGGTCGTATCGCAAGTACATCGGCTTCGGGATGCTGGTCGCCGGCGGAATTCTGGCGCCTGACGGCAATCCGGTCACGATGGCGCTCATCGCCGGCCCGATGTACGTGCTCTTCGAAGCGTCGATCTGGATCATCGTCTTCATGGAGAAGCGATGGAAGCGCGAATCCGCCCTGACCTGATCTCGGCAGCGACGGCTTGGGTGCGCAAGGCGTGGGACGACACGGTGCGTTTGTTCGCGCACGTCCCGTTCGGCGTCTCGCTGCTCGCGATCTGGGGAGTGCTCACGCTGATCGGCGTGATCGTCGAGCAAGGGAAAGACCCGTCGTTCTACGCCGATGCGTACGCGCCGCCGATTGCGCGGTTGATCGTGCGACTGGACCTGGACAACATCTATCACAGCGCCGCGTACATCGGCATCATCGGGCTGATCCTGTGCTCGATGGCCGCCGCGACCTTCACCAAGGTGATCCCGCGCCGCATTCCGCGGCTCAACCCGGTCAAGATCGACGCGATCCCGCTGCACGCGACGATTCACGTCGCCGGCGATCCCGAGAGCGCGCGCGAGCGCCTGGCGGCATTTTTTGCTGCGCGCGGCTGGCAGGTGCGCAAGCGCGAGTTCGGCGGCACCGAATGGACGTTCGCCGACAAGAACAACTGGGCGCGCCGCGGCGTGCTCGTCGCGCACGTCGGCTTCGTGTTGATCGCGGCCGGGACGACGATCTACTGGGCGAAGGGCTACAGCGGACAGTTCGCCGTGCTCAGCGGACAGACGGCGACGATTCCCGAGAGTGGCACGAAGATCGCGCTGCAGCGGTTCGGTTTCCGCATCGATCCGGTGCAGACCAAGGCCGGCACCGTCTATCAGCCGATCGACTACGTCTCCGATGCGAAGGTGACCGGACGCGACGGCGTGACGCACGATGCCGTCATTCGCGTGAACCAGCCGTACGACGCGGACGGGACGCTGATCTATCAGGCGACGTACGGATTCGCGATCGACTTTGCGCTCACCAAGGACGGGCACCGCATCGCCGGTCCGGATCATCCGCTCAAGGAAGGCGAAGGCTTCGCGATCGACGGCACGTCGCGCGCGATCCAGTATCAGCGCTTCGTCGGCACGATCGACCGCACGACCGGACAGCCCGGCGCCGATCCGCGGCCGAACGATCCGGGCGTCGTCATTCAAGCGTTCGACGGTGACCGCCCGGTGGGCGGCGCGCTCATTCCGCTCGGAAGGCCGGTCGATCTGGGTGCCGGCTATCGCCTCGAAGCAGCGCGCTACGTGCTCTACTCGGGCTTTCAGTACCGCTACGATCCCGGGATTCCGGTCGTCGGCCTGGGTGCGTTCGTGCTGGTCGCCGGGCTGTGCATCTCGTTCTATTTCTTGCCGGCGCGCTTGTTCGTGCTCGTTCGCGACGCGGCCGGCGGCGGCGCCGAGGTCGGGCTCGCCGCGACGACCGTGCGCGGCTACGAGGTGTTCGAACAACGCTTCGCCGAGATCGTAGAGGCGTTGCGCCGCTCCGAGCCGGCGCCGCAGACGGAAGTCACCACCGCCCCGGTCACCCAGACGGTATAAGGGAGAACCATGGATCCGACCCGCGAGCTGCTCGACCAGACGCTGCTGAAGATCGGGATCGCCGCGTACGTGACGGGCGCGCTGGTGCTGTTCGCGTACTTTCTATCACGGCGGCCGGTCCTGCGCGCGATCGGAATGCCGCTCGCGATCATCGGCGCGGTCGCGCAGTTCGCCGAGCTCGGCGCGCGCTGGTGGATGACCGGCGTGTGGCCACTGACCAACCTCTACGGTTCGCTTTCGCTGTTCAGTGCGGTCGCCGTCACGATCTTCGTCATCTTCGCCTACCGGTATCAGATGGATTTCATCGGCGGTCCGGTACTCGCGCTGGCCGCGATCGCGCTCGGCTACGCGACGACCTGGAACGAAGGCTACATGCCTGCGGTGCCGGCGCTGCAATCGTACTGGATCAAGATCCACGTCCCGATCGTGATCTCCGCGTACGCCTCGTTCATGCTGGCGTTCTGTCTGTCTGTTCTGTATCTGTTCAAAGCCGCGGTTGAGAACCGTTACCGCGGACGGACGATCCGCCTGCGCGGCGCGGCCGCCGGCGGGTCGAACGCGAACGTCAACGTCGCGGTGAACGCCTACGCCGTACAACCGGCCGCGGTCGGGGTGTTGCGCAGCGATACGCCGGGATTAGATGCGGCCGCTGCCTCGGACGCCGTCGCGAAGTGGTTGACGAGTCTACCGTCACTCGCCAAGCTCGACATCATGCAGTACCGTGTCATTGCCGTTGGCCTGCCGTTGCTTTCGCTCGGCATCATCACCGGTGCGATGTGGGCCAAGGAAGCCTGGGGCGCGTATTGGCAGTGGGACCCGAAGGAAACCGCGGCGCTGCTCTCATGGATCGTCTATGCCGCGTACATGCATTTGCACACGCGTCCCAACTTGCGCGGGACATTCACCGCGTGGATCAGCGTCATCGGTTTCGTCTCGATCGTCTTCTGCTACCTCGGCGTCAACATTTGGATCAGCGGCCTCCACAGCTATAAGATGTAGGTGCCGCGGCCGGCGTACGCACTGAGCGTTTACTGACCCGGCTTGGCTTTCGTCGTGGCTTTCATCTTCGACAGCTGCGATCTGCAGGTCGCCGCGTCGGGATCGCCGGCCGGGAGCAAACGGCAACCGCGCTCGTAGTCGGTGACGGCGCGGTTGCGGTCGCCGAGTGTGTACTCGTCGGCGCCGAGTTGCAGCAGCGTGTGCGGCTCGTCGCCGCCGAGCGCGACGTACGCGCGCTCGCTCTTGACCGCGCCGCGCAGGTCGCCGAGGTGACGCTGCGCATCGACCAAATAGCGCAACGCCAGCGAATCGGTGGGCTTTAACGCGACCGCGTGTTGCAAGGCGTCGCGCGCGGATGCGACGTTGTTCGCGCACAGATCCGCGGCGCCGAGATTGCGCCAACTGAGCTCGTCGCTCGCGTCGCGTTGCGTTGCCTCGGCGAAGGCGCGCGCCGCCTCGGTGCAGCGGTGGCTCTCGAACAGCATCACGCCCCGCATCCGTCCAGAACCGGGCGTTCCCGCCGGCAAGCCAGACAGCGTTGCAAGCGCTTCGTCTCGACGGCCGAGACCGAAGAGCGCCTGCGCTTTGTTCTCGATCGCGTGCGGTGAGGGGCTGGGGTTCGCGTTCAGGTAGGTCAGCGCTTCGGCGTAGCGGCCGTGGGAGACCAGGATGTCCGTCAGCGCGACGATCGTGTTGCTGTCGGCGTGGACTGGATCGAGTGCGACGTACTGCTCGAGTAGCGGCATCGCGGCTTTCTCGTCGCCGGCGTTGAGCAGCGTGTAGGCCAGACCCTGGAGCGCGTCGCGCTGCGCCGGGTTGCGGCGCAAAACATCTCGGTAGTCGAGCTTGGCCTCCGCTGGTCGGCCGAGATCGGTGAGGATCAGCGCGCGCCGCAAACGATAGCCGGCCTCGTCCGGTCGCAGCTCGATCGATCGATCGGCCGCGCGCAACGCTTCGGCGAGATCACCGTTTTGTTGCAGCAAGTGCGCGAGTAACTCGTGACCGTCAGCGAATGTCGCGCGCTCGGCGATCGACCGGCGAGCGTCGCTGATGGCGTCCGCGATGCGGCCAAGACTCTGGTAGGTCAGCGCGCGATCGTACCACGGAACCGGATCGTTCGGCTGCTGTTGGGTCGCGTTGGTGTAGTCTTGCAACGCTTCGGCCAGATCACCGCGCGTCATCGCTTGATTTCCGCGTTCAACCCAATTCGTTGTGGTCGGCGCCGCGGCCGCGCGCAGTGGGCTCAGCGCGAGACCAACCGCGAGCGCGACGCTCGTCCATCGTCGACCGGTCGGCTTCACCCGCGTCCTCCCGAGCTACTTCGGCGGACGCGGTCGTTCGGAGACGGCGGGCATCGGCGTCGGCGGCGCGACTTGGTTCGGGTTCTCCCAGATCGACTTGGCTTGCGCGGGCAGCGTGTCGGGAACGCGTTTGAGGAAGAACGCGAGCTGCCACAACGACTTCTCATTGAGCGACTTGCTGTACGCGGGCATCCCGGTGAAGCGGACGCCGTGATCGATCTTCCAGTAGGTCACGCCTTCGGGATCGTCGGAAACGTCGTGCTTGTTGAACTGCGGCGGGGTGGAGACGCCGAGCCCGCGGGCGATCGCGTTCGGCGTCGTGTTCGCCGTGCCGTGACAGACGGCGCAGTTTTGCACGTAGAGCTCCGCGCCGTGCGCGATGTCGGCGTCGGTCGGCGTGAACGGGTACGGCGCTTTGGGCGCCTCGCGGTCGATCGTCGCTTTCAGCGACGTCCGCGCGGCCCAGCGCTCGCCGAACAGCGCCGGTCCGTCGGCGCGAGCCGGAACCGATCCCGTCTCGATCGCCACGAAGACGATCAGGCCGACTATAACCAGCGCAGCCACGAAGCCGCCGATAAATCCCCGCATACGCTCCCTTGTTCACCGATCCGCGGCAAGGTAACCGCCGGCCGCAACGTCGCAACGTCGCCCGGGGGTTCGAGAGAACGTGGCCATTGCAGCACCCGCCGGCAAGACCCTCGCAAACCTCAGCTTCGCCAACTCGTTCGCGGCGCTCGGCGATGCGTTCTCGGAACGCCGTCAGCCACGCGGCATTCCAGGCGCGCGTCTGGTCGCGTTCAGCACCGATGCGGCCGCGTTGATCGGCCTGCGGACGGATGAAGCCCGGCGGCCCGAGTTCGCCGCACTGGTGAGCGGCAATGCATTGCTCGACGGCATGGAGCCGGTGGCGGCGCTGTACGGTGGTCATCAGTTCGGCGTGTGGGCCGGCCAGCTCGGCGACGGGCGAGCAATTCTGCTCGGTGAGGTCGAGCAGGCCGCACCGTGTGAACTGCAGATCAAGGGCGGCGGGATGACCGCCTTCTCGCGCTTCGCCGACGGTCGCGCGGTCGTCCGGTCCACGGTGCGCGAGTTTCTCGCCAGCGAGGCGATGCATCATCTCGGCATCCCGACCACGCGCGCGCTGGCAATGTCCGCGGGCGACGAGCCCGTGATGCGCGAGCGGATCGAGCGCGCCGCGACCGTCATTCGCCTCGCGCCCACGTTCGTGCGCTTCGGCTCGTTCGAGATTTTTCACGCGCGCAATCAACACGAGGCGCTCAAGACGCTGGCCGACTACGTGATCGATCGGTTCTACCCGGAGTCGGGCACCGGCGACGACCGTTACGTGCGCTTTTTCACCTCGGTCGTCGAGCGCACCGCGGCGCTGATGGCGCAATGGCAGGCGGTCGGATTTGCCCACGGGGTGATGAACACCGACAACTTCTCGATCCTCGGCTTGACGCTCGACTACGGCCCGTACGGCTTCGTCGAGGAGTATGATCCCGGCTTCATTTGCAATCATACCGACGAGAGCGGCCGCTACTCGTTCGAGCGCCAGCCGACGGTCGGACTGTGGAATTGTTTCGCGCTCGCGCAAGCGCTCTCGTCGCTCATCCGCCGCGAGGATCTCGACACCGCGCTGGGCCGTTACCAAGAGGTCTATCGCACGACCTTTCTCGCGCTCATGCGCGCCAAGCTCGGCGTGCTCGACGTGCGGGACGACGACGCCGATCTGGTGCTCGAGTCGTTCGCGCTCCTTCACGCGCGCCGCATCGACTGGCCGAACTTCTGGCGCGCGCTCTCGCACGACGACGCCGGTGCGCTCGCGCTGCTCGGCGACGATGCGACCTCGCGCGCGTGGTTCGCTCGCCTGGGCGAACGCGCCGCGAAACGTGACGACGCAGAGCGCCGCGCGGCGATGCGTGCGATCAACCCGAAGTTCGTACTGCGCAACTGGGTCGCGCAGCAGGCGATCGAGGCCACCGAATCCGGTGACGATTCGGTCGTCAACGCGGTGCACGACGTCTTGCGCACGCCGTACGACGAACATCCGGACCACGCCGCGTGGGCCCAGCCCGCGCCCTCGCAGTACCGCGGACTCTCGGTCAGCTGTTCGTCGTAATCCGTTCGCTGAACGTCAGCCGGTTGCCGACCGGATCGATCACGCCCATGTCACGCGTCCCCCATTCGGTCTCGCTGATCCCGGGGTTCATGAAGCGATAGTTCTTCGCTTGCAGCTCGCGGTGCAGCTCGTTGACGCCGGTGATCTCGATCGTGATGTGAACGCCCGGACTTCCGTCGCCGTGATGCTCGCTCAGGTGTAGCACGAGCCCGTCGCGCGAGATCCCCATGTACAGCGGCGCATTGTCGTGGAACCGGTGCTCGAAATCGACCACAAAGCCGAGATAGTCGAGGTAGAACTCGCGCGTCTTGGCGATGTCGAACATCCGCAAAGTCGGAATCACGCGCGTCACGGTGAAGCTCATGCCGTGCCGATCCGACGCGGGATATTGCCGCACCTCGCTTGACGAGTAGACACCACATGAGCTAGGATAGTTCGTGACGAACGATCTCGACGAGCTCACCGCCGACGTCGGGCGTCTGTACCCCGCAATCTACCTGCGTTTTCACGTCTCGAAGCAGCGTCTGGCCGGCACCGACATCACCTCGCGTATGCTGTGGGTTCTGCAGCATCTCGCGTCGGTCGGTCCGTCGACGCCCGGCGAGCTCGCGCAAGCGTCGGGCGTCAAGAAGTCGACGACGACCGAGCTGGTCGATCGGCTCGAGACGAAGGGCTACGTGGGACGGATGCGCGACGAACGCGACGCACGCCGCGTCTTCGTCGGGTTGACGCCGGCGGGCGAGCGGCGCGCACGGCGGACGCCCAGCGTCCTGGAAGACGACGCGTTGCGCGACGCACTCGCGCGCCTGACGGCGGACGAACGCGCGGCGCTCGTCCGAGGACTTCGCGCGCTCGTGCGCGCCGGTGAGGAGCTTTCCGAATGACTCGCTGTGAGAGCTGCGGCTACGAGATGAACACCGCCGAGGATCACGCCCCCGGCGACGCGCACAGCCGCCATTGCCGGTATTGCAGCAAAGCGGACGGCACGCTGCAAGATTTCGACGAGCGCTTCGAGCGCATGGTGCAGTGGTCGCTGCGGCGCGCCGGCCTCGAGCGCGGCGAAGCCGAGGAGCGAACGCGCGCGTACATGCGCACGATGCCGCTTTGGAAGGACCATCCCGCACTGGCGCAAGGATAGCGTGGGCCGCGAAGCGCGCTGCAGCGCGCGCTGGGGAAAGCAGCACGGCGAGGTGACGGCGCTGCTCGAGACGAGCGAGATCATCCTGCGCGGCGCATTTCGCGCCGTTGCACCGCTCGCCGACCTGCGCGACGTGCGCGCCGAGGCGGGAACGCTCCGCTTTTCGGTCGGCCGCGACGACGTCGCGCTCGAGCTCGGCAAAGCGGCGCCACGCTGGGCGGCGAAGATCGCCGCGCCGGCTCCGTCGCTGGCCGCCAAGCTCGGCCTGACGCCCGAAACCCGCGCGTTCGTCGCCGGCCGGATCGACGATCCGGCGTTGGCTGAGGCGCTCGCCACCGCGCAGCGCGCACGCACGGCCGCCACCGCCGACATGATCGTCGCGCGCGTCGACGATGCCGATGCGCTGGCCGATACCGCGGACCGGCAGCGCGCGATTCTGGCGCGCGGCATTCCGCTCTGGGTCGTCTACACGAAGGGAAAGAACGCACCGCTGGGTGAGACCGCGGTGCGCGCGATGCTGCGCGAACGCGGGCTGATCGATCTCAAGGTTGCATCGGTTTCCCCAACGCTCAGCGCACTCAAGTTCGCGCGAACGTCGCGTTGAGCACACTTTACCGGAGCGCCGAGGACGACGTTGGGCGGTCCTGGAACGGGAGGGGGTGGAACGGCACGGAGAGGTTCGGTTACTCATCCGCGGGATTGCGCGCGGGGTCTCCAGCGACGAGATCGCGGCGCTGTTCGCGCCGTTCGGCGCCAATCCCGAAAGTATCGCACTTCCACGGGACCGGCGCACGCGCCGGCGCAAAGGGATCGCTTACGTCATGGTACCCAGCCCGCAGCACGCGGCCGACGCGATCCGCACGCTGAACCAAACGCAACTGCAAGAAAAGACGATCACGATCGAAGCCGCGGCCGAAAGGCCGCCCAAGCGCCGCCGTTTCACCGGCCCGCCGCGCCGCTTCTAGTTCATTGTAGGTACTTTTCGACCGTCTCGGCGCTCCGCTCGTGCGCGACGCTGGGGTCCTGGCCGAACTCTTCCCGCGCGCGGCGCTGACGCAGCAGATCCCACAACCGGTCGAGCTGCACGTTGATGGCGCCGAGCCGCTTGCGCTCGTCCTCGGTGACCGTGCCGCCCTTTTCGAGCAGGACGTGCTCCTCGCCGACGAGGCGTTCGATCTGCTGGTGCAGCTCTTGGTCGTTCACGTCATCACCGTTCCCGTTTTGCACCCGTTCCCCCACGCGCGTCGGCGCGCCGTAGCCGGGGTACGACGCAAGGGGACCGATCGGGGCTCCTACGAAGGTACGCGAGTTTTGCCGGGTCGTCTTCTAGACTAGTAGGAAGGCGAGCCGGACGCCGGACGCTTTTTCGACTTCGACCCAAGGAGACAGAGTGGCTCACGCAGAGGCCTACAAAGAGCCCGGAACGCCGGAGGAACAGAGCCGGCGAACCTTCATGGCCAACGCGGTCATCGCGCTCGGCGGGGTGATCGGTCTCGGGATCACGATCCCCGTCCTCGAGTCGCTGCTGCCCGCCGCGGGTGGGAGCAGCGACCAGTGGTCACCGCTGACGCCCCAGGAAGCCGCCGCGTTCAAGAAAGCGACCGATCAGCCCGTGAAGGTGCTGTTCACCGTTAAGGACGTCAACGGCTACTTTGGTGAAGCCGACGTCGAGCAGTCGGTTTGGGCAGTAAAGGCGACCGAGGCGCAGTTGCAAGCAGCGCGTCCCGAGCTCTTCTCGACCGAGAAGCCGCCGTATCCGGTCATCAATATGGGCTTCGCGATCTTCAGCCCGATCTGTCCGCACCTCGGCTGCAAATACGACTGGAATCAGACCGAGAGCAAGTTCATCTGCCCTTGCCACGGCTCGAAATACACCGAGCTCGGGAAGCACATCGAGGGACAAGGCCCGGCGTTGCGCGGACTCGACCCGTTGCCGCTGCGCGACTATCAAGGCAAAATCCAGATCACCTGGATCGAGTACCAATCGAATACGCCGCAGCTGATCGTCCAGAAGGTCGGCTAGGTCGATGCTGACTTGGCTCGATCAACGCACCGGACTCGTCACCCTCACCAAGGATTTCCTCACCGAAGACGTCCCCGGCGGTGCGTCTTACTGGTACGCATTCGGCAGCGCTACGCTGTTCGCGATGATCCTGCAGATCGTCACCGGCATCTTCTTGTGCTTCTACTACGCACCGTCGACCGCATCGGCATGGGAATCGACGAAGTTCATCATCGAGAAGGTCCCGGCCGGGCATCTCGTCTTGTCGCTGCACTATTGGGGCGCGTCGGCGATGATCGCGTTCGTCGCGATGCACTTGTTGCAAGTACTGCTGTGGGGCGCCTACAAGAAGCCGCGCGAGCTGCAGTGGGTCGTCGGCGTGACCCTGTTCATCATCACGCTCGTGCTCGGTCTCACCGGCTACCTGTTGCCCTGGGACCTCAACGCGCTGCTCGCCTCGCGGGTCGCGATCAATATCTCGGGCAACGCGCCGATCGCGGGACCGCTCGTACAGCAGTTCCTCCAGGACGGCAACGGCATCACGACGCTGACCATCAACCGCTTCTTCGGCATCCACGTTTGGTTGATGCCGGCGCTGCTGGTGCTGCTGGTCGCCTTGCATCTGATGATCTTCCGCTGGAACGGACCGGCCGGAGCGCCGATCGACGAAGCGCCCAAGCTCAAGCCGGGCCGCTTCTGGCCGGACCAGATGTTCATGGACACCGTGCTGTCGTTCGCGATGTTCGTCATCATCGTCGCGCTCTCGGTCTTCGCTCCGGTTCCGCTCGACGCCAAGGCCGACCTGAACAACTCGCAGTTCGTCCCGTATCCGGCTTGGTATTTTCTCGCCCTCTACGCGCTGCTGGACGTCGTCGGCAGCTTCCCGCCCGCGATCGTGCAGATATCGACGCTGTTCGCGACGATCGTCGGCCCGACGCTGCTGATCGTCGTACTGGTCATCCTGCCCTTCGTCGATCGCAACCCGTCGCGTCGTCTCACCCGCCGCCCATGGGTCCTCGGCATCACCGCGCTGGTCATGCTCGGCGCGATCGGCTTGAGCTGGGTCGGCCAGCGCAACGTCTACGAGAACCAGCTGCTCCACAACATCATCGGGCCCAACGTACCGGCCGCCGCAGCGGCGAACGGCGGCGGCGCGCTGCAAACCGGTCCCGAAGGAACCGCCGGCTCGACCGGCAGCAGCGGCGGCACCAGTCCGACCGCAGCGAACGCAGGTAGCGGCGCAACGGTCTATGCATCGAACTGCGCCGGTTGTCACGGCGCGGCCGGAACCGGTCAGCCCGGCGTGTTCCCGCCGCTCGCCGGCAACCCGCTCGTCACCGGTGATCCGAGCAAGGTCATCCCGATCGTGCTCAACGGTCTCAACGGTCCGATCACCGTCAAGGGCTCGAACTACACGGGCACGATGCCGCCGTGGAAGGGCAATCTCACCAACAAGCAGATCGCGGACGTCATCACGTACATCCGCAGCGCTTGGGGCAACAAAGCATCACCGGTCACCGAAGCGCAAGTCGCGTCCGGCGGCAAGTAACGGCGCGTTGACCATCGTGGCGTAGGGAGTTGCCGTACTGCGCAGCTCGCGGGTTAGCGCGTTCACCGGATCGGTACGTGGGTCACGCCTTGCTTCGTTCGAACGGTGACGTAACGCGGCGTAGCTGCGCTGGTGACCATCTGCGGACTTACGGTGACCCACGTCGGCCGCGGACCGCACATCAAGTTCTGCGTGCCGTTCCGCCTGAACTGGGTCAGGTTGAATTGCGGCGGAAAAATGTTGCCGAGGAAGCGATCGAAGCGTGCCGCCTGACAGGCGTTGTTCACCTGCGCCTGCCCGGTTAGGGTGTATCCGGTGCTGGTACGCTGAGCGCGCAGCGCGCGCGTGTCGAGCGCGAGGGTTCCCGGAGACGCCGGCGCCATTGTCGTCTGCGCCGAAACGCCGGCCGTTGACACTGCTGCGAGCGCGATTGCCGCAGTCGCAGTCGTCAATGCAAATCGAATGTGCACGATCAGTTACCTCTCTTCGCGCGGCAAGAGCCGTCTCATGCCTGAGGGTTGGGCGTCGTACACTGCGTCAGCGGGGCGTTTCGTAGCGAGCGGCGCCCGGAGGGCGAGGAGCGAGCGGAGAACCGAGTGACCGGAGCCGCACGATGCGGCGGAGGGAACGTCCCAGCTGACGCGGTGTACGACGCCCAGCCCGTCGCCACCAGACGACAAACTGTTGCACGTCAGACGTGAGAACATTCGCCGCCGTCGACGTGGAGGAGGACGGCGCGGGGGCGTTGTTCGGTGGGCGTTTCCATGACGATGTGGGCGTTGCGTTGGAGCGAGCGCGCGAGGTCGACGAGGCGTTGGGCGTCTTGGGGGCGGACGACGACCCATTGGTCGCCGGCGACACAGACTGCCGATGCGAAGCCGGCGTTGTTCTTCATGTCGCGTACGGGTGGTGCGGTGTAGAAGATCAGGCCGTTGCCGCCGCTGACGCCGCCGATCGCGACGGTATCGCCGGGTTTGCGTTGTGCGTCGATGGTGCGGGCGATGGGCGGGATCGGCTTGAGCGGCTCGGCTACCGGTTCGGCGATGAGCGCGATGAACAGGACGAGTGCGCCGCTGGTGAGCGCGAGGACGTAGGGCGACCAGGCGGCGGTGCTGCGGCGGGAGATCGCGACAACGGTCAGGAGTGAGCCGACCAGCATCGCGACGCCGAGTACGACGAACTGTTGTTGGACGGCGGCTAAGTCGAAGTCGAGGCGGTTGCTGCGCGAGAAGATGCCGATGGCGAGCGCGACGAGGCCGACGAAGACCGGAATCGTGGCGGCGGAGACGATCGCTGCGCGGCGGTACTCGCCGGCGCGCACGCGTTCGAACCAGAGTGCGACGATGATCGCGAGCGCGGGGATCACCATCGCGATGTAGTTCGGGAGCTTCGTGCTGGCAAAGCTGAAGAACACGAATGGGACGATGGCCCACACGAGTGCAAGGCGGGCGAAGGTGCCTTCGGGGCTGCGTGCGGCGCGCCAGGCGGCGGCGATCGCTACCGGAGCGAACGCGATCCAGGGGAAGAAGCCGAGGATCAGGACCGGGAGGTAGTACCAGATCGGTCCGGTTTGGTTTTCGATGACGCCGGTGTAGCGGCCGAAGGTATAGTGGCCGATGAGCTCGCCGATCGCGTCGGGACCGACGCGCACGCCGAGTGCGATGAACCAGGGGAGCGTCACCGCGAGATAGGCGAGCGCGGCGATGACGAGGGCGCGGCGGCGGGGTGCCGCGAGACGGCCGGCGCGGCGCTCCCAGATGAGCCAGACGCCGACGATCAGCGCGGTGATGACCGGGGCGACAGGCCCCTTCGACAGCGTTCCGAGCGCGAGGGCGAGGGCACCGCAAACGAAGGCGGTGTCGCGGCGGCGCGGGCTGCCGGAGGGCTCGAACGCGCGGTACCACCACAGCACGGCCGCGGCGACCGCGAAGTCGAGCAGGGCGTCCATGATCGCGAGGCGTCCGACGATCGCTTGCATGAGGCTCGTCGAGAGCACGATGGCGGCGACCATGCCGGCTCGCTCGCCGGCGATGCGCGCGGTCGCATAGCCGACGGCACCGCCCATCGCGATCGTCGCGAGTGCCGAGGGAAAGCGGACGGCGAACGCCGTTGCCCCGAACAGGTGCGCGAAGAATGCCGCGATCCAGAAGTAGAGCGGCGGCTGCACGTACCAGGCGAAACCGTTGAGGTGCATCACGACCCAGTCGTGGGTCAGCAGGATCTCCCGCGCGACCTCTCCGTAGGTCGTCTCGCTGTTGTCCCACAGCGTGCCGGTGCCCAATCCGGGGAGCGTAACGAGCGCAGCAAAGAACGCCCCGAGGAGGGCCGCGCGCGCGGGGACGGGTGGCATCCCCGTGAAGATAGGGCTTGTGTATCCCGTCGCCCTCTCGGTGCGCGGGCGACGCGCCCTCGTCGTCGGCGGCGGGCCCGTCGCCGAACGCAAGGTTCGTGGTCTGCTTGCCGCCGGCGCAGCGGTCGTCGTCGTGGCGCCCGCGCTGACCGCTCCGCTGGCCGAGCTCGCGCGGTTGGGCGAGATCGTCTGGCACGATCGGCCGTATGTTGCGGATGACCTCAACGGGGCGCTGCTGGCCTTTGCGGCGACCGATGACGGTGCGCTCAACGCGACGATCGTCGCCGAAGGTCGGGCGGCCGGAATTCTCGTCAATGATGCCGGCGATGCGGCACGCGGGGATTTTGCGACGCCGGCGGTGCATCGTGCCGGACCGTTGACGGTGGCGATCGATTCCGGCGGGCTCGCGCCGTCGTTCGTCAAGCGCATTCGTGACGAGCTCGCGCTGCAGTTCGATGCGCGATATGCGCGTGCGGCGGTGACGCTGGCGGCGTTGCGGGAGCGGGTGATTGCGGTCGTTCCGGCGGCGCAGCGTGCGGCGGTGATGCAGCATTTCGCCGAGCGCGACATCGACGAGCTTGCCGCGATGCTGCCCGGCGCGGTCGAGCACGAAGTCGAACGCGCCGCCGAGACGTTGGCCGGAGTCGTTCCGTCGCAGACCGGATCGCTCACGTGCGCGACGCGCGCGAGCCGGTTGGCGATGATCCAGACGCGCAGCGTGATGGCAACGCTCGCGCGGGCCGGGTTGCCGTCGACGGTCGTCGAGATCACGACACGCGGTGATACGGTTCGCGATCGGCCGATCACCGCAATCGGCACCGACAACGTGTTCGTGACCGAACTCGAGGCCGCGCTGCGCGAACGGCGCGCCGACTATGCCGTGCACTCGTGCAAGGATCTGCCGAGCACGCTGGCCGACGACATGACGCTCGCCGCAATCACGGCGCGCGAGGATGCGCGCGATGCGTATTGCAGCGAGCGCTACCCGACCTTCGAGGATCTTCCGCCGGGGGCGCGGGTCGGCACCTCGTCCCCGCGGCGGCGCGCGCAACTGCGCGCGTTGCGCGACGATCTGCGCTATGACGATCTGCGCGGCAACGTCGATACGCGGCTGCGCAAGCTGAGCGACGGTGAGTACGACGCGATCGTGTTGGCCTGCGCGGGACTGAATCGGCTCGGTGTGCGCGCGACGTTCACCGTTCCGCTCGGCGTCGACGTCCTCACGCCGGCGACCGGCCAAGGTGCGCTGGGGATCGAGACGCGCGCCGGCGATCCGCTGGCGGCACGGCTCGATGCGCTGCTGAGCGATCCGCCGACGGCCGTTGCCGTGCGAGCCGAGCGCGCGTTTCTGCGCGCGCTGCGCGGCGGTTGTCAGGCACCGATCGGCGCGCGTGCGACGTGGACCGGCGGTGTGCTGCGCATGCACGGCGTGGTTGCCGCGCCCGACGGCCGGCGCGTGTTGCGCGCGTCGCGCGAGGCCGTGCTCGCGGTGCATGACGTTGCTTCGGCCGAGGCGCTGGGTTCGGCGCTGGCGACGGATCTCGTGAACGACGGTGCCGGCGCGCTGCTCGGTGGCGGGCCGCTGGCCGGTCGTGTGTTCTTGCTGCCGCGGACCCAGGACCGGCCCAGCCGGATCGCGCCGGCGCTGCGCGACGCCGGGGCCGAGGTCGTCGAGGCGAGCGATAGTGCCGCGGCCACCCGAGAACTAGCGGGCCGCGTTCCCAGCGCGATCCTGTTCCCGTCGTCGGGGTCGATCGACGCGATCGCGACCTATCTGGGAACGCTCAGAAGCAGCGGCTACCGTCCGGTGGTCGCTGCCATGGGCCCGACCTCGTCGGCGGCGGCCGGCGAGCAGGGTTGGCCGCCCGACGTCGTTGCACCATCCGCGGAGGTGGGGGCGTTCGTACAATCGGTGACCCGTTTCATGTTGGAGAACGACGGATGAGCATCACCGCTCCGCGCGGTCAAGCTGCACGGCTCGTCGCCCGGCCCCGCCGGCTGCGTACGAGCGCGGCGATGCGCGCGCTGGTGCGCGAGACGCAGATCAACCCCGACGGCCTGGTGCAGCCGCTGTTCGTGGTCGAGGGTAGCGGCATCGTGCAGCCGATCGGCTCGATGCCCGGGGTCTCGCGCTATTCGGTCGACGCGGTCGTGCGCGAGTGTCGCGAGCTCGACGCCGCGGGCGTCCGCGCCGTGCTGCTGTTCGGGATCCCCGACGATGCGCAAAAAGACGCATACGCGACGATCAACTACGATCCGAACGGTGTGGTGCAACGCGCCGCCGCGGCGATCAAGGACGCGTTGCCCAACCTGCTGGTCATTGCCGACCTGTGCAACTGTGAGTACACCGATCACGGCCACTGCGGCATTCTCGACAGCGCCGGCGACGTCGACAACGACGCGACGGTCGAACTGTTGGCCAAGACCGCGCTGAGCTATGCGCGCGCCGGCGTCGACATCGTCGCGCCGTCCGACATGATGGACGGACGCGTCGCCGCGATCCGTTCCGCACTCGACGACGACGGTTTCACCAAGATCGCCATCATGTCGTACGCCGCGAAGTACGCGTCGGCGTTCTACGGTCCGTTCCGCGAAGCCGCCGGATCGACGCCGTCGTTCGGCGACCGCCGCACGTACCAGATGGATCCCGCCAACGGCCGCGAGGCGCTCAAAGAAGTCCGGCTCGACGTCGAGGAAGGCGCCGACATCGTGATGGTCAAGCCGGCCATGGCGTACCTCGACGTCGTCCGCGCCGTGCGCGAGTCGACCGATTTGCCGGTCGCCGTGTATCACGTCAGCGGCGAGTACGCGATGCTCAAGGCCGCAGCCGAGCGCGGTTGGATCGACGAGGAGCGCGCCGTCGACGAAACACTGACCGCAATCGCGCGCGCCGGGGCCGGCATCATCATCACCTACTTTGCCAAGGACTATCTGCGCAGGTTGCACCGGTGAAGGTCGATCCGATCGCAGTTTGTATCTTGGCGGGTGGTGAGGCGACGCGGCTGCCCGGCAAGCTCGCCCTCAACGTCGGCGAGATACCGATGCTGGTGCGCGTGTATCGCAACGTGTCCCCGGGCCGCGCGGTGTGGCTGTCGACCAAAGGACCGCTGCCGTCACCGCTCGCGTCGGCGATCGACGCGCGTCAAGTCGTCGACCGGTGGCCGCAGCGCGGGCCGTTGTCGGGCTTGCTCTCGACGTTCAGCGAGATTCGATCGCCATGGGTGTTCGCGGTCGCCGGCGACGCGCCGTTCATCGACGCCGCCTTCATCGACCGCCTCGCGACGTCGATCGTCCCCGGTTACGAAGCCGTCGTTCCGATCCACGGCGACGAACGCCGGCGGATCGAGCCGCTGGCGGCGTTGTACGACCGCGAAGCGTTCTTGCGCGAAGGATTGCCGGTGCTGCTCGGCGGCGAAGGCGCGCTGCGCGCGGTGATCGACCGGCTACGCGCGTCCTTCGTGCCCGTCGACGATTCACGCGTGTTCGAGAACGTCAACACGCCCGACGACTACGCGCGGCTGCGCGGCTCGCTCGGGACGACGGCTCCCGCGTGAACCGTTCGCGCTCCGACGCCGCCTTCGCCGCCGCCAAGCAGGTCATTCCGGGCGGCGTCAACTCGACGGTGCGCGCGTTTCGCGCCGTCGGCGGCACACCGGTGTTCGTGCGGGAGGCGCACGGCGCGTATCTCACCGACGTCGACGGAAACCGCTACCTGGACTACGTGCTGTCATGGGGTCCGATGATCGCCGGCCACGCGCATCCGGCCGTCGTCGAGGCGGTCCAGCGCGCTGCAGCGCGCGGAACATCGTACGGAACGCCGACCGAAGCGGAAACCGAACTCGCCGAACTCATCGTCGAGGCGGTGCCGTCGGTCGAGAAGGTGCGCTTCTGCTCGTCGGGGACCGAAGCGACGGCGAACGCCGTGCGTCTCGCGCGCGGATTTACGGGCCGCGACATGTTCATCAAGTTCGAAGGCTGCTATCACGGCTCGGCCGATCCGTTCTTGATCGCGGCGGGCTCGAGCGCGCTGACGATGGGCGTGCCGAACTCGGCGGGCGTACCTGCGGCGACCGCGCGCGACACGCTGATCGCTCCCTACAACGATGCGGCGGCGGTGCGCGCCGCTTTCGAACGCAATCCGGGACAGATCGCCGCGGTGATCGTCGAGCCGTACGTCGGGAACATGGGGATGGTGTTGCCGCTGCCCGGATTTCTGCACGCGCTCCAGACGCTCGCGCGCGAGCACGGCGCGCTGCTGATCTTCGACGAGGTGATGACCGGCTTTCGGGTCGGACGCGGCGGCGTACAGGGGCGCGACGGCGTGCTGCCCGACCTCACCACGCTCGGTAAGGTCATCGGCGGCGGGCTGCCGGTCGGCGCGTTCGGCGGCCGCGCCGAGATCATGGACCGGCTCACCCCTGACGGCGACGTCTTTCAGGCCGGGACGCTGTCCGGCAATCCGCTCGCGATGGCGGCCGGGATCGCAACGCTGCGACTGCTTCCCGACGCGACCTTCGTGCAACTCGAAGCGCTCGGGCGGCGTCTGGTCGACGGGATGGCCGAGGTTTTCACCCGGCGCGGCGTTCCGCATGCGGTCGCCGCGGCCGGCTCGATGTTCGGGTTTTTCTTCGCCGACGGTCCGGTGACGGATTTGGCGTCGGCCAAGCGATCCGACACCGCCCTATACGGGCGCTTCTTCCACGCGATGCTCGATCGCGGGATCTATCTCGCCCCCTCGCAGTTTGAGGCCGGCTTCCTCTCGCTCGCGCACACCGAGGCGGAAATCGATCGCACGATCGCCGCCGCCGATGCCGCGCTCGCCGCCATCGAAAGCGACGTCGCGTGCCGCTAGTGTGTCTTGGTCTGTCCCATCACACCGCGCCCGTCGAAGTGCGCGAGCGCCATGCGTTCCCGGCGCACACGATGGGCGAGGCACTGATCGCGCTGCGCGACTATGAAGCGATCCGCGAAGCGTTGATGCTGCAAACGTGCGGGCGGCTCGAAATCTACGCCGAGCTCGAAGACTATGAGGTCGGCGTTCGTCAGCTCAAAGCGTTCCTGGGCAACTTCCGCCACGGCGACGTCAGCGACATGGAATCCTACATGTACACGCTGCTGGGCTCGCAGGCGATCGAGCATCTCATCCGGGTCAGCACCGGGCTCGACTCGATGCTGCTCGGCGAGGCTGAGATCCTCGGCCAAGTCAAGGACGCGTACGTGCAAGCTCAGCGCGCGCAGTCGCTCGGCAAGACGCTGCACACCCTCTTCCGCAGCGCGCTCGAAGCGGGCAAGTCGGCGCGCACGCACACCGCGATATCCGGCGACTCGACCTCGATCGCCAGTGCA
>Ga0182024_10003462_pt1 | contig 37579 bp, 28 predicted proteins | sample P32metaG_FD_120480 | JGI IMG/M metagenome (GOLD analysis project Ga0182024, IMG submission 120480) | Permafrost microbial communities from Stordalen Mire, Sweden - P3-2 metaG (Illumina Assembly) | ecosystem: Environmental > Terrestrial > Soil > Wetlands > Permafrost | place: Sweden: Stordalen...
GTACATGAAATAGATGCCGACGGTTTTGGGCGCGCTTGCGTCGAGAGTGGCGAAGACTCCGGGATGGCCGTCGGTGGGGACCTTGGTGACGGCGTTGAAGCCGGCGTCGCGGAGGAGGCGCATCATCATGTCGCAGCCTTCGGTCATGCCACGGTTTTCGGCGGCGATGGAGGGCTGGCGGATCCAATCCTGAAGGCGATGGATGGCTTCGTCGTGGCGCTTGTCGATTTCGGATTGGATGGCCTTGAGGTCGTCGGGGGCGGCGGTGGCGGTTGGTTGAATGGCGAGCGCGGCTGTGGCGGCAATGGATTGGTGAAGGAAGTCACGGCGATTCATTTTTGTCGAGTATACAACGGAACAGGCGTCGACATGAGTGTCTCCGTTGCGTTCCGCATAACGATGGGCATGAAAACGCGGTGGGACTGCGTGGAGGGGCGAAAAAATGGGGACAGCCCGCTCTGTCCACGCGGCGGAGAACGAGAGTGCGTTTTCCCGGGGCGGTCAGGGCGCCTTGGGACAGAGTAGGCAGTCCCCAATTTTTCGACACGAGTGTCGACGCGGCACGCACAAGTGCGTGCGCCACAAGCGCAATTAGTAGGCTTTGGCGATCACTACGCGGCGGTCAACTGGTTCGCCGGTCACGATGCATTTGCCGGGGCCGTCGAATTCGTCGACCAGGGGCACGTTGCGCACGCTTGCTTTGAAGGATTTGATGCGAGCGTCGGTCTCTGGATCGTCCATTAAGTGAGCCATCACAAATTTGCCGTCACTGGCCATCGATTCGACTTCTTCGATAGAATTCGCGAGCACCGTGTTGTCCTTGAGACGCTGTTTGGCGGCCGCGTGAAGATCATGTTGCATGGCTTCAAGCGTGGCTGCCAGTTTCGCGACGGCCTCGGTTTGCGGAATGACTTCCTTCGTTTGAGTGTCGCGACGCTTGAGTACGATGTTGCCGCTCGCGACATCGCGCGGGCCGAGTTCGAAGACGACGGGGACGCCGAGCCGCTCCCAATGAAAAAACTTCGCGCCGGGGGAGATGCCTTCGCGCGTGTCGATATGCGCGCCGAGGTCTTGGGCGAGTTTCGTGGCGACTTCCATGACCTGCGCCTTTTCGTGCTCCTTGCGGAAGATGGGAACAAGAACGGACTTGCGGGGCGCGACTTTCGGCGGAAGAACCAACCCCTTGTCGTCAGAGTGACTCATGATGAGGCCGCCGACCAGGCGCGTCGAGACGCCCCAGCTGGTTTGCCAGACGTAGTCGAGCTTGCCAACGCTCGTCTGGAACTGAACGTTGAACGCTTTGCCGAAATTCTGTCCGAGATCGTGACTGGTTCCCGCTTGCAGCGCCATGCCGTTCTGCATCATGGCTTCGATGGAGAAGGATTTCAACGCTCCCGCGAATTTTTCCGCTTTTGTTTTTGCGCCTTTGATAACGGGCATCGCCATGACGTCTTCGGCGACTTCGGCATAAACGTCGAGAATGCGCAGCACCTCTTCCATCGCTTCTTCGTGGGTCGAATGCGCGGTGTGGCCTTCCTGCCAGAGAAATTCCGTCGTGCGGAGAAACATACGCGTGCGCAATTCCCAGCGGATGACGTTCGCCCATTGGTTATAGAGTAGAGGCAGGTCGCGATAGCTCTGAATCCACTTGGCAAAAAAATGTCCGACGATTGTTTCCGAAGTCGGGCGAATGACATAGGGCTCTTCGAGCTGCTTGCCACCGGCGATGGTGACGACGGCGAGTTCCGGAGAAAATCCTTCGACGTGTTCGGCTTCCTTCTGTAGAAAACTTTGCGGGATGAGGAGAGGGAGGTAAATATTCTGATGGCCGGTGGCCTTGAAGCGGTTATCGAGCTCGCGCTGGATAATTTCCCAGACGGCGTAACCGTTGGGGCGGATGACCATGCAGCCTTTGACGACCTCTGCGGGCTCGGCCATGTCGCCTTCGAAAACCACGTCCTGATACCACGCGGCGAAGTCACTGCCACGGGGAGTGATGGGAGAATCTGTCATCTGAGTATGATTTTCAGGGTAGCAAGCGTGCTTGCGGTGGCGCGATCCAGATTGGCGGCCGCGACGGCCAAGTCGGCCTGCGCGCGCACTTCGCGGGTGCGGGCGGCGATCAAGTCGGTCTGGCGTTGGAGGACCAGGAAGACGGTGGATGTGCCGGATTGAAACTGGCGCTCTTCGCTTGCATACTGCTCCTCAGCCGATTGGCGCGCGACAATCGAGGCCGCGTAGCGAGCCTGCGCGGACGATGCTCCCTGGAGCGAATTGCGGACGTCGGCTTCAATCAACATTTCAGCCTGATCGCGAAGGGCGCGCAGGCGCTTGCCTTCGGCCGCGGCGACGGCGGCGTTGGCTTCAGCGGTGCGATTTCGAATAGGGAAAGAAAATTGGAGGCCGACTTGAACGGTGGGAAATGTTCCGGCGCCGACATTGCTCCAGGACTGGCCGTAGCCTCCGACTAGATTCGCAGGGACGGAGCTGGAGAAAAGCGAAGTATTGAGCGGAGGCACGCCGGCGAGGAGCGAAAGCTCGTTTAATTGATTGATCATGGCTCCGAAAGCGCCGGTGATGGGATTCGAGGTCGTGGTAATGAGACCGGAGAGGCCAGCGAGGCTGGCGTTCGCGAAAGCGTCGACGCGAGGCTTGGCCAGTTCGCGGCTGAGGCGCGCATCGAGTTTGTTGATCTCAATCGAGAGGTCGTTTTGCTTTAATTCAGGGCGCATGTCGATGGCCTGTTTCGTCGCAGCGACGAGATTCGGGATCGCTACGCTGGAGGGCGCGGCGGTTTCGGGGATCAACTCCATGCCCCACAGAAGGTCGCTGCGATTGGGCGCGATCATCTGCTTCAACGCGTTTTCGGCGCGGGTGAGCGCTTCCTGCGCGGTAAAGACGTTTTGACGAAACGTAGCCATCTGCGTCTGCGCGGCGACGACATCGATGCGCGCGAGCAGGCCCTGCTCGGCCTGGCGACGGTTGCTGGAGAATTGTTCTTCGGCGAGGCGGACGGCTTCTACTTGCACGTCCAGATTGCGGCGAGCGTAGTCGAGCTCCCAATACGCCTGCACGGCCTGCGTGACGATCTCGATGACTCTCTGGCGAAATTGTTCTGAGCTGAGGCTGCGGTTCTGGATCGCGACCTGAAGACGATGGCGGTTGTCGTCGAATTTCAAGCCTCGCCAAAGCGGCTGGGTCAGCTTCACGCCGATGCTCGACGGGTATTGCGGGTTGAGCGAAAGAAACTGGTTGTCGGTATTGATACGCGAGGTCGACAGGTCGAGCTCGTAAGTTCCTCCGAGCCAGGGCGAGGATCCGGTCAAGGACGGCGAGAGATCGAGTTGCTTCTGCGTGAGCTTGCCGTTGGGCCCTCCGCTGAGCGACGAGGCGGCGGGAGAGACGCTTTTCTGATCGTCGGCTTTGAGGCCGAGGACGGGGTCGTAATATCCGCGCGCGGATTTGATATTGTATCCGGCCTCATCTAAGAGGATCCGCGAAACGGCGAGATCGCGGTCGTTCGCGAGCGTGCGCTCCACCACTTCCTGCAATCCGATCTTCCGTTCGCCGAGTACGCCGATACGCGAAGGGATGGTGAGCGGTTCGAGCTGCGGAAGCTGCGGGGTTTGTCCATGCATGGGCGCGACCAAAATCGCCACGATCAGGAACATCGCAAAGCGGCTGCGCAGATTTTTGAAGCCTGCGAACATGCCGCGGACGAAGGAGTGCTCGGCGATATCCTCGAAAATCGAATAGAAGACGGGTACGGCGAGCAGCGTCAACACGAGGCAGAGCAGTTGCCCGCCGGCGACCATGACGCCTATGGTGCGATTGGTGGACGATCCGGCGCCGGTGGAGAAGACGAGAGGAATCATGCCCGCGACCAGCGCGATGGTGGTCATCAGGATGGGACGCAGGCGGTCGCGATTGGCCTGCATGATCGCGTCGTGGCGATTGAAGCCGGCTGCGCGCAGTCCGTTCATGTGATCGATCTGAAGGATGGCGTTTTTCTTGACGATGCCGAACAGCAGCAGCAGGCCGAGGCCGGAGAAAATGTTGAAGCTTTGATTGGCGATCAGCAGCGAGACGATGCCGAAGGGAACCGCGAGCGGCAGCGTGAGCAGAATCGTGATGGGGTGCAGGAACGATTCGAACTGCGCGGCGAGAACAATGTACATGAAAATGAATGTGAGCGAGAACGCGAGGATGAAATAATAGCCGGTGCGCTGCAATTCCTTGGAAGTGCCGCTCGCGCCGTACGAATATTCGGGTCCCATGTTGAGCGCCTGCGCGTATTCCCGAACCTGGCCCAAAATACCCGCCTGCGACCCTCCGGCGAGCATATTGCCGGTGAGCGTCACCTGACGCTGGCGATTCAGGCGGTTGATGGACGACGGGCCAGTGCCGTTGCGAATCGCTACGACTTCGTCGAGACCGACGGAGCCGCGCTTAGCGGAGGGGACGGTCATTTTCTGGAGCCCTTCGACGGTGCCGCGGGACCCCTCCTGGGCGCGCACCACGACGTCGTATTGATCGTCGCCGGTGTTGAAGGTGGAAGCGGTCTGGCCGGCGACCAGCGTATTAATTGCCTGCTCGATGTTCTCGACCGAGACGCCCAGGTCGGCGGCGCGGGCGCGATCGATCTCCACGTGGACCTCCGGCTTGCCGCTGCGCAGCGTCGAATCGGTGTCCGTGAATTTCGGAATCGTTTTCATTTTCGCCAGCAGTTGATCGGAATACTGCGTGAGCTTCTGGAGGTCGGGACCTTGAATGAAAAACTGAATGTCGGCATTGCTCTGACCGTTTGAGATGGCGTTCACCAGTTCGACGCTCGAGTGGATCTCAGGAGGATATTGCTTCAGCATGTCGCGCACGCGCTGCATCAACTGCTGCTGGGTCGACTTGCGCTGGTCCATGTCGACGAGCTTCACGAAAGTGGTCGCATTGTTGACAGACCGGTCGGTTCCGCCGCCTGCCGTGGCGAGGGTGTGCATGACGCCCGGCAGTTGTCGAATATCCTGCGAAATACGCTCGACCAGATTGGTGGTCGCGGCGAGCGAGGTGCCTTCGGGGGTGCGGATCAGCACGTTGAACTGCGACTGATCGTCGACGGGGACGAAGTTCTTGCCGACCACCATGAACAGCGGCACGATGCTGACAATCACCAGAGCGCACAGCAGCATGACGGTCTTGCGATGCGCCATCGACCATGCCAGCCACTTGGTGTAATTGCGGTCCAGAATGCGGAAGAAGAACGATTCCTTCGAGCTGTGATCCTTCTCCGGTTTCTTCACGAAGCGCGAGCAAAGCATCGGCGTGAGCGTGAACGAGACCAGCAGCGACACAGCGATGGCGAAGGCCGAGGTGAGGCCGAACGAGCTCATGAACCGGCCGACGATGCCTCCCATGAAACCGACGGGGAGGAACACGGCGAGCAGCGATAGAGTGGTCGCCATGACAGCGAAGCCGATGTCTCGCGTGCCTTCGATGGCGGCCTCGAACGGAGACATGCCCTTCTCTTCCATGAAGCGATAAATATTTTCGAGCACGATGATGGCGTCGTCGATCACGATGCCGACCATCAGCGTGAGCGCGAGCATGGTGATCTGGTTCAGAGTAAATCCGACGGCGGCCATCAGGGCGAAGGTGGAGATGATCGAGGTCGGAATGGCGACGGCAGCGATGAGAGTGGTGCGAATGTTGGCCAGGAACAGAAAAATGATGATCGACGCGAAGATGCTGCCTTCGATCAGGTGGCGCCGGATGTTGTTGACCGAGGCTTCGATAAAGACCGACTGGTCGCTGACCACTACGGCGTGCACATCTTTCGGCAGCAGCGCGGAAATGTCCTTCAAGCGCTGCTTAACCTCGGCTGCCGTGGCGACGGTGTTCTCGCCGGATTGCTTGGAAACGACCAGTGTCACGGCGGCGATACCGTCGAAGCGCGCGGCGGTGCGAGGCTCCTCGTAGCTGTCCTCCGCGTAACCGATGTCGGATATTTTCACCACGTAGCCGTTGCGGTTGACGATGGCGATTTGATTGAATTGCGCGGGCTCGATGACTTTCCCGGTGGTACGAACAGTGAACTCCTTGGCGCCGGCGTTCAGGCTTCCACCGGGCAATTCCAGATTCTGCTGCCGGACTGCGTTGAACACGTCGGTGACCGTCAAATTGAAAGAGCGCAATTTATCGGGATCGACGACGACGTGAATTTCGCGTCTCGCGCCGCCGAGAATGATGATTTCGCCCACGCCCTTGGCGTTCTCCAGCTGCTGCTTGATCCGCTTGTCGGCGATGAGCGTCAGGTCGCGGATGGAACGCGGCGAGGAGACGGCGATCTGCAAGACGGGCGCGGCGTCGGGGTCCAGTTTCTGCACAACCGGAGGCTTGGCTGTTTGCGGAAGGTCGGCGACGATCAGGTTGACCTTGTTTTGAATTTCCTGCGCCGCGATGTCTCCGTTTTTCTGTAGCAGGAAGCTGACGATGACGACGGAGCGGCCTTCCGACGATGTGGAGCGAACTTCGTCAATCAGGCTGATCGTATTGACGGCGTCTTCTACTTTTTTCGTGATCTCCGTCTCGATCTCTTCGGGCGACGCGCCGGGATCCGCAACGGTGACCGTCACGGCTGGAATATCGACCTTCGGAAACAGATCGACGCCGAGAGAAAAATAGGAAAATGCGCCCACCACGATCAGGGCGAGAATCAGCATCGTGGTGAAAACGGGGCGGCGAACGCAGAGTTGGGCGAGTCCGTGCATTATTGCACCACCACGGGCGAGCCGTCGAACAGCTCGCTCTGATGATTGATCGCGACCGTTTCCTTACCGGTGAGACCGGAGAGAACGCGAACCGAAGCGCCGTCGGTCTCGCCCGTCAGGACGACCCGCAAACGGACGAAGTTGTTTTCTATAACGAAAACCTGATTTGCGTCGGTAGTGCGATCGTGAATGACGGCCGAGCGCGGCACGAACACTGCATCCTCGGTACCGGGCAGCAGCACGCGTGCCGTAGCAAACATTCCAGGACGCAACTCCGCTTTCGGATTCTCGAAACGCGCTTCGAGAATGAAGGCGCGGGAATTGGGATCGACCGAGGGATTGATGGCCGATACTTTACCGAGGAAGTCGCGGTCCGCGAACGCCGAGACGCGCGCGATCACGGTCATGCCGATGCCGGCGCGGGAGCTGCGCTGCTCCGGTGTCTGCAATTGCAGTTTCATCGTACCGATGCGAACCAGGGTCGCGATTTTGTCGGTGAGCGCGACATGCTCGCCGGCGGCCACGGGGCGCGCGGAAATATATCCGTCGAACGGCGCGTGAATGGTCGTATCGGCGAGACCTTTTTCGGCTTGGGCGAGTTGCGCGCGCATTCCTTCGAGTGACGCCTGCGAGGTTTCGACCGCGCCGTAGCTCTGGCGCGCCGCGTTCAAAGCCGCTTCATACTGCTGGCGCGCGGCGTTGGCCTGGGCGTCGGCCGTTTCCTGTTGGGTGTGTGCTTTTTCGAACGCGCTGCGCGAAACGTCGCCGGTTTTCACCAGGTTTTCGTAGCGCTTTGCATCGGCTGCGGCCAGACGCGCCTGGGCCTGCGCCGATTCGTAATTCGCCTTCGCGGCGGCCACTTCCGGAACCAGATTCGCATCGAACGTGCGATTCGCGTTCAGGCCAATGCGCGATTGTGCCTGGCGAACGGCGGCGGTAGCTTCGTCCAACTGGGCCCGCATCTGATCGATCTTCAACTGCGCATCGCGATGATCCAGCTCACAGATTACCTGGCCTCGCTTTACGAAATCGCCAACATTGACCGGCGTCGCGATCACCAGACCCGCAACAGCCGGGGCGATGTCCGAGGATTCGTCGGCGGCGAACGACCCCGTCTCTTCAAATCCGGCGGACACCTGGCGCAAAGTGGCGGAGGCGGTGGAAACGGCGACCACCTTCGGCCCAGCGGCAGCCGCAACCTGGGTGGATGGTTTCGAACCGCAAGCGGCCTGGAACAGCGCCGTACTTATCAGGAACAAACCTGTCAGGAATAAGGTTATGAGTCTCATTTGGATTTCTTCTTTGGTTTCGTTCCGCGGACGCCGTCCATCATGATGCGGGTGAACGCTTCCACCATCTGTTCGTCTTTCAGATGAAGCGTGTCGCGATCCGAGTCGTTCATTGCGTAATAGTTCGCCATGCCCGCGATGGCGACGATCATCGCTCCCGAATCGATGTGGCGCAGCGCTCCGCGACGCTGGCGGCGGTCCAGATACGCCCGCAGGGAGGAAAATATCGGCAGGCCGAATTCGCGGCGATAAATGGTGGCCAGTTCGTGCCCCTCCAGGCTCGCGTGCATCATCAGTTTTTCGAAGCGCGGGTCCTTGCGGTGCCAGTCGATGGTTTCCTTAGCAATCAGGCGGAACAGTCCTTCGTCGTCGCGGCGTTTCATGCATGCCTCCATCCCGGCGAGCACCTCTTTGGCTTCGGTCGAGTAAATGTTGTGCTCGATGATGGCGGTGTACAGGTCGCGCTTGGTGGCGAAATGACGAAAGATGATCGCTTCGGAAACTCCGGCAGCAAGGGCGATCTCCCTGGTGGTGGTACCGGCGAAGCCCTTGCGCGAAAACAGATCCATGGCGGCTTCGATTAACTGGCGACGCCGGGCCGGTGCTTCCAGGCGATGGGCGGGAAGACGGTGAGCAGTCGAGGGCACGCAACCATTGTAAGTAAGTACTTACTTACATGTCAAGAGGGACGGCCGCCGAACTATCCTGAATGAGACATGGCCAAGCGTTTTAAGGATCTGACGGAACGGGAGATTCTGGCACTGGCGATCTCGCTGGAAGAAGAGGACGCGAGGATCTTTGGCGATTTTGCCGACGGCCTGCGCACCGATTATCCGGCGACGGCGAAAATTTTCGAAGAGATGCAGGCCGAGGAGTCCGAACATCGGGCGAGTCTTTTCGCGCTTTACAAGGAACGTTTCGGCGATCACATCCCGCTCATCCGCCGCGACGATGTTTCCGGATTCGTCCGCCGCCGGCCGTTATGGCTCACTCGGCCTCTGGGAATCAAGGCCGTGCGCAGACAGGCTGAGCTGATGGAGATGGAAACGCGCCAATTCTACCTGAAGGCGCTGGAGAGGGTGACCGACGCGTCGACCCGCAAGTTGCTGGGCGATTTGGAGGAAGCCGAGCGCAAGCATCAGCGCACTGCCGGATCGATGGAGGAGAAGCACCTCGACGAGCACACGCGCGCGACGGAAGATGCGGGAGCCGAGAAGCTGTTTCTGCTGCAGATCATTCAGCCGGGGCTCGTCGGGTTGATGGACGGCTCAGTCTCCACCCTGGCGCCGGTTTTCCCCGCCGCGTTCGCGACGAAAAACAGTTGGGACGCATTTCTGGTCGGCCTGGCAGCGTCGCTGGGGGCGGGGATTTCGATGGGATTCGCCGAAGCGCTGTCCGACGACGGATCGCTCACGGGTCGCGGACGCCCGTTGATTCGCGGCACGGTCTGCGGGTTGATGACCACGGCGGGCGGCATCGGCCACACCCTTCCCTACCTGATCCACGATTTTCGTGTTGCTACCGCAATCGCCGGGATCGTCGTCGCGATCGAACTGGCGCTGATCAGCTACATCCGCCATCGTTATATGGACACTCCGTGGTACTCGGCTGCGTTTCAGGTGGGAGTCGGCGGTGTGCTGGTGCTGATCACGGGAATTCTGATCGGAAGCTCCTAAAACAAGAAAAGCGCGCAAACGGCGGAATTGCCCGTTTGCGCGCTTCGGAGACTCTACCTGGCAATTACCGGCGTCCACCGCGGAACCCGCCGCCCATCGAATGGAACGCTGGCGCGGTACCGATGCGAGCGGGAACCGCCACTCCGCCCCGATACCCCGCGATAAAGGCCGCCGGAGGAGCGTAGTTCACGAAGGTTCTATATCCGCCGCCGTAGAATCCGAAAAACGGAGCCCGGTATACGAACCACGGCGAATAGAAACCCCAGCCGAACGGATTGTAGAAGAACCCGTCACCCGGAATGAACGTGTACGCGCCATACCAGGAGTTCCAATACCAGCCTGCGCCGAAGAATCCAGCGCCGCGCACGTAGACGCGAGCCTGGCTGATATTCGCTTCGGCCATGTACGACGAGCGCAACCGGCTCCAGCTATAAAGATCGTCCTCAAAGGCCTTCTTGTCGAAGCCGTGAGCCTTGACGTCGGCGCCCATGGCGAGATTCAACTCATGACCGCCCTTGAGCTCGACACGGTGTCCATTGTCGGTGGCCAGCGCTTCGCCGTCGAACACGCGAACTTGATTGCGCGCGGCGTCGAAATCGTAGACGCCCTTCTTCTGCAAGTCAATCTCGAAGGAGCTTTCGATCACGCGCAGGTGATTCTCGGGGAAGATCTGATCGACCTCGACCATTGCGCGGCCCTGTTCGAGCTGGACCTCCGTATCGGTCAACCCAGCCGTGACCATCTTCAGCGAACTGTTCGGATCCAGGCGCAAAAACACGCCCGGCGTCAAAAGAATTTCCGCCTTTCCAGTCAACGTCGTGATGGACTGGCCTTCGCCAAGCTCCATGCCAGTCGATTTCGCGTCGAGGCTCTGGCCGCCCATGGCCACCTGCCCTTCGATGTAGTTCACCGTTCCAGGACGCGCCGGCGTAACGGCCCAGACTGGAGTGGATAATGCTGCCAGGAACATTCCCGCAACCAATATCACTTTTGATCGCCGCATATTATTTCCTTTAACCTCTACTGTTAAAGATGCGAGGCGGATTATGCGGGTTGCTGGCTCATTTGGAGCGAAAACGGTGGTTTTCAACCACTTATTTTTCGGCCACGACGGGATTCCGCAACTCGCCCAGGCCTTGGACGCGCACGATACACTCGTCGCCATCTTTCAGATAGCGCGGGGGCTTGCGCGCGAAGCCTACTCCCGATGGCGTTCCGGTGGAAATGACGTCTCCAGGCTCCAACGTCACGACACTGGAGATAAATTCGATCAGCTCCGGTATTTTAAAGATCAATTCCCGAGTGTTCGATTTTTGCAATATTTCGCCGCCAATTTCGAGCGAAATATCCAGCGCGTGCGGGTCGTCGATTTCGTCTTTGGTCACAATCGCCGGACCCATGGGCGCGAACGTGTCGCACGTTTTGCCCATCAGCCACTGCGTGGTGGCCAGTTGCAGATCGCGCGCGCTAACGTCGTTGACGATGGTGTAGCCGAAGACGTGATCCATCGCCTTTGAAGCCGGAATGCGGCGTCCGCCGGGGCCGATGACCACGGCGAACTCGGCTTCGTAATCGGGCTGGGTCGATTCGGGAGGGAGGACGATATTTTCGCCCGGCGCGATGACGACGTTCGGAAATTTGTTAAAGATAGTCGGCACTTTTGGAATCGCCATGTTCGATTCAATGGCGTGGTCGCGATAGTTCAGGCCGACGCAGATGAATTTCGGCGGGCGAGGAATCGGGGCGAGCAAGGTCACCGTGGAAAGATCATAGGATTCGCCAACCGGAGCGGGAACAGCCCCGGAAAAAATCAGCCGGAGCATGTCCGTCCCAAGGCCGGTCACCTTATTTTCAGAAAGAATGCCCGCTTGTGCGCCACTGCCTCCGTGGCGGAAAGTTACAAGTTTCATAACTTCTGAGGGTACACTAAAAGAAAATGAAGAAAGATGTCATTCTCCGCTCCATTCTGGATATTGGAGTGGTCCCCGTCGTTCGCACCTCCAGCGCCGAAAGCGCGATTCTCGCGATCGAAGCCGTGTATCGCGGAGGCATTCGCGCCGCCGAGATTACCATGACCGTTCCGGGTGCGATTAAAGCGCTCGAAAAGCTCGCCGATGCGTTCGGCGACAAATTGGTGTTGGGCGCGGGCACCGTGCTGGATCCGGAGACGGCGCGCATCTGCATGCTGGCAGGAGCGCAGTTTTTCGTGACTCCGGCGCTGAACTTAAAAACCATCGAGATGGCGAAGCGCTATTCGAAAGTCATCATGCCCGGCGCGTTGACGCCCACCGAAGTGGTGACGGCCTGGGAAGCAGGCGCCGATTTCGTGAAAGTTTTTCCGTGCGGCGCGATGGGCGGAGCGAAATACATCAAGGCTCTGAAGGCTCCTCTGCCGCATATCGAAATGGTTCCCACCGGCGGCGTGAGCCTGGAAACGACCGCCGATTTTCTGAAAGCCGGAGCCGCCGCGGTGGCCGTCGGCGCGGAATTGATCGATGCCAAGACGATTTCCGAAGGCCGCTATGAAGTATTTGAAGAACGCGCCCGCCAGTTTCTGGCCGAAGTCGCGAAAGCCCGCGGGAATTAGAACAAAACCAATATGCCTCGCATTGAACGCGCTCTGATGAGCGTTACGGACAAGACCGGAATTGTGGAATTCGCACAAGCCTTGACCTCGCTGGGCGTGGAGATTGTCTCCACCGGCGGAACTTATCGTGTTTTGAAGGACGCCGGAATCGCGCCGCTGCGCGAGGTCTCGAGCGTCACTGAATTTCCCGAGATGCTGGACGGCCGCGTGAAGACGATCCATCCGCGCATCGCCGGGGGCATTCTCGCGATGCGGTCGCGACCCGAGCATATGAGCGCCATTGCGGCGCACGGCATCCCGAGAATCGACCTGGTGTGCGTGAACCTCTACGAATTCGAAAAAGTCGCGGCGAAGAAAGACGCGCCGCTGGCCGAGTTGATCGAGAACATCGACATCGGCGGGCCGACGATGATTCGCGCGGCGGCGAAAAACTATCAGGACGTAGCGGTGGTGACGTCGTCGTCCGATTACGCGGCCGTAATCGAAGAATTACGCGCCAACGACGGGTCGCTTTCGCGCGACACCCACTGGAATCTGGCGAAGAAGGCGTTCGCGGCCACCGCCGCGTACGATCGCGCGATTACCGTGCGCCTCGCCGAAATTCCACCAACGAATGAACCGTTGCCGGCGATGCTCGATATCCGCGTCCCGCGCGCTCTCGCGCTTCGCTACGGCGAAAATCCTCACCAATCGGCCGCCCTCTATGCGAACGGAAAAACGGGAATCGCGGGAGCCGAACAACTGCACGGCAAGGAGCTTTCGTACAACAATCTGGTGGACCTCGACGCCGCGTGGCAACTGATCGGCGAATTCGACGAGCCAGCCTCAGCCATCATCAAACATACGAATCCGTGCGGCTGCGCCGAAGACCCAATCCTTGCACAAAGCTATCGGCGCGCGTTCGAAGCCGATCCAATTTCCGCTTACGGCGGCGTACTGGCGTTCAATCGCGACGTTGACCCGAACACTGCGGAGGAGATTGCGAAGACGTTCATTGAGGCAATTGCCGCGCCCGGGTATTCCGAGGGCGCCCTCAAAATTCTCACCTCGAAAAGGAATCTTCGTCTGTTGCGAGTCGCCGCGCCGGCGCTGGAGCCGGTGGTGAAATCGATTACCGGCGGATACCTGGTGCAGACGCCCGACGTTCATCGCCTGACGCGCGCGGAGGCACAGGTAAAAACCAAGCGTGCGCCGACCGCTGAGGAATGGACCGCGCTCGAGTTCGGCTGGAAGATCGCGAAGCACGTGAAGTCGAACGCGATCGTGTATGCGCGCGCCGGGCAATCGGTCAGCGTGGGCGCGGGACAGATGAGCCGCGTGGATTCCGTGAAGGTCGGCGCGATGAAGGCGGTTCTGCCGCTGAAGGACACGGTGCTGGCGTCGGACGCGTACTTTCCCTTCCCGGACGGGGTTGAGGAGGCGGCGAAGCACGGAATTACCGCAGTGATTCAGCCCGGAGGATCGGTAAAGGACGCCGAGGTGATCGCCGCGGCGGATCGTTTAGGGCTGGCGATGGTGTTTACCGGAGTGCGGCATTTCCGGCATTAAAATCACTTTTCGCTTTCCATCACTACCAGGTTGTTCTGCACGCTGCTGACGCCCTTGATCTTTTTGGTGAGCTTGTCGGCTTTCTCTTTGCCGCGCTCTGTGTGGACCTTGCCGCTTAGAGTCACCACGCCATTTTTCACGGCGACGTCGATGCCGGCGCCCTTCACGTCCAGGTCGTTGGCAAGTTTGCGGCGAACCTCATCGTAAATGCGGTCGTCATCGGTGTGTTTCACCGGCGCAGGCGCCGGCGCGGGGGGCTGAGCGAACAGCGCGGGAACCGTCAAGAAAGCCGCCAGGAGAAGAGAAAGTACACGCGTCATATATTTAATCCTGCCACACCTATTGTCCCATCATGCTGCGCCAGTCGATGGAGGCAAGGAACTCCGGATCCTGGCGCCAGTTCGTTTTTACCTTCACGAACGTTTGTAGAAAAATCTTGCGTTCGAATGTTTTTTCCATTTCGTAACGCGCGAGCGTTCCTATTTTTTTCAATCCCGCGCCGCCCGCGCCGATCAGGATCGCCTTTTGCCCGGCCTTCTCCACGTAAATCGTAGCCGCGATTTTCAACAGCTTCGGGGTTTCGACCCAGGTGTCCACCATTACCGCGACCGCGTGCGGCACTTCCTGCTGGGTGTGATGCAGGATTTTTTCGCGCAGAATTTCGGCCGCAAGGAAGCGCGACGGCTGGTCGGTGAGGTGGTCTTCGGGATACATCGCTTCGCCCTTCGGAAGGCGCTTCACGATCTCCTTCAGCAGCGAATCGATGCCCGTCCCTTTCATCGCCGAAATCGGAATGAATTCGGCGAAGCTGTGCAACGCCTGCAGCTGCTCGATCATCGCGAGCAGTTTCGGCTTGTCGTGCAGTTTGTCGACTTTGTTGAGAACCGCGATAGCCGGGGCTTCCAGCTTCTTCACCAGATCGATGGCCTGAGAATCCTCTTCGCTGAGCGGTTCCAGAACGTCGATGAGGAACAACACCACGTCGGCAGATGCCGATGCGCGCACGGTGTCCATCATGCGTTTATTCATGAGCGTATTCGAGCGATGAATTCCCGGCGTATCGACGAACACGATCTGATAATTGTCCGTCGTCACAACGCCTTGAATCGAAGTGCGCGTCGTTTGCGGCTTGGAGGTCACGATAGCCAGTTTCTGCCCCAACAAGGCGTTCAACAGCGTCGACTTGCCCGCGTTCGGACGGCCCAGTATCGATACGAATCCACTCTTCATTTAACAGCCGCCTTTGCCACGCGCACCTGATCCACGCGGAGGTGATTCGCCGCCAGCACCTTGATCCGGATTCCCTCGCGTTCCGTCTCTTCTCCAGCAATCGGCACATGGCCGAGCCATTCCGTGATCAACCCGCCCACGGTGGTCGATTCGGTATCGTCCTGCGGATGAAAATCGAGCAGCTCGCGCAGCCGCCCCAGATCGAAGCTGCCGCTGACGACGAAGCTGCCGTCGGGATCTTCGCGGAAATCGCGGTCCGGCTCGTGCTCGTCGTGAATCTCGCCCACGATCTCCTCCACCATGTCCTCCATGCTGACAATGCCCGCGGTCGAACCGTATTCGTCGACGACCACGACCATATGCGCTCCCTCTTCCTGCATTTCGCGCATCAAATCGTTCACCGGCTTGGACTCCGGAACGGCGCGGATGGGACGCATGATATCGCGCACTTTTCGCGCGGCGCGCTCCACGTCGTTCAGCTCGAACATGTCGCGGACGTGCACGAACCCGGTGATCTGATCGATGGATCCATCGTAGGCCGGAATGCGCGAGAACTGTTCATGAATCACCAGGTGGCGCAGTTCTTCGAGCGACGCATCCTCGCGAATCGCGACAACACGCGGGCGCGGCGTCATCACTTCGCGAACTGTTTTGTCACCGAACGCCACCACGGATTGAATCAGCTCGCGGTCGCCTTTTTCGATGATGCCCTCATCTTCGCCGGCCGAAATCAGCGCTTCAATATGCTCTTCCGGCCGCGTGGGCTCTTCGGCTGTTTTCGTGTCGCCCAGTTCGAACAGCGACTGCATGAATTCCAGCGCCCACAACAGCGGTGTCACGGCCAGCAGCGTCGCGCGAAACAGGGGGATCAGAGGCACCAGGAAATGCCCGCGGCTCTTGCGGTAACAGAGTTGCGGAATGATGTACGTTCCGATCACGGTATAAACCGCGGCGACGATACAGGCGATGGCCACGGACTCGCCGAGACCGTTCTGCGCCTCGACCGCGATCCCCATCGCGAGGCATCCGAAGTTCGCCAGGCCGATGTGCTTTACCAGCGAAAACGCGAGTGAGCCGCGCTCCGTTTCGAGGCCCAGTCTAGCTTCCAGCGTCTCCTTGAAAAATTGCAGAGCCGGCAGTTCGCGCGCGCGAATGCGCAGCGATTCCAGGTACAGCACCTGCAAACAGGTGATCAGCGTAACCACAACGCCCGTCAAGGCCGCCAGCACGATAAGCAGCGTCATCATTGGGCACGCTCAATCAGGCCGGCAGGCAGGCCAAGTTTTTTGCGCCAGCGCGTTTCCGTGCGCCGCATCTGGCCTGAATCGGTTTCGTGATCCATCCCGCATAGATGCAGAACGCCATGCAGCATCAGGATGCGCAGTTCGTCGTCGACCGAATGCCCCAGTTCCTTCGCCTGCTCCGCCGCGCGATCGAGCGAGATGGCCATCTCATCGGGCGGGAACGAGAGCACGTCGGTCGCGTAATTCTTGCCGCGGAATTGGCGATTCAACCGGCGCAGTTCGGCGTCGGTGGTGATCAAACAACTAACCGCGCGGCCGCGCGCGAGGCGCGTTACGATTTCCACCAGAAAATAGCGCAACGGCGTCCTTCGCACGCGACGCGACGAATGACGGAACAGCAAATGAGGATCGTCTGGAGACATGATCGCCCTTAGGCGGCCGGGGCTTCGCCGGACATGGGCTGGGTTATATCAATTTCTGTCGCCGACGGCTCGGCAGCCGGGGGCTCGGTCAGTTTCAGCGACAACTGGCGGTTGGCGCCGATCGATTCATTATATCGTTCGTAAGCACGCACGATTTTCTGCACCAGGCTGTGGCGGACCACGTCCTTATCGTCGAACTGCACGAAGCTGATTCCTTCCACGCCGCGCAGCACGTCGGCCACTTCAATCAATCCGCTGCGCAGACCACCGGGCAGATCGATCTGCGTGATATCGCCCGTCACCACCATCTTCGAATTAAAGCCCTGGCGAGTGAGAGCCATCTTCATCTGCTCCGGAGTAGAGTTCTGCGCCTCATCCATGATGATGAACGCATCACTCAACGTGCGACCGCGCATGAACGCCAGCGGCGCGACCTCAATCGTGTTGCGCTCCAACAGCATTTTGACTTTTTCCGGGTCCAGCATGTCGTACAGCGCGTCGTATAGAGGACGCAAATAAGGATCGACCTTTTCCTGCAAGGACCCCGGCAGAAACCCGAGCTTCTCTCCCGCTTCCACCGCCGGACGCGTCAAGATGATGCGCGTAACGCGCTTCGATAGCAACGCCGAAACCGCCATCGCCACCGCCAGATACGTTTTCCCGGTGCCCGCCGGCCCGATGCCGAACACCAGATCGTTGCGCTCAATCGCATCGACGTAACGCCTCTGCGTCATGGTCTTCGGCGCGACAATTTTCTTGCCGAAGCTGCGCTGCTTGCCGCTGTCGACCAGGCCCCGCAGCGTGGTTTCCGAATCCGCCGTCACCACTCGCAAAAAACTGTTCAGATCGCCGTTGTGAAAGACGTGGCCTTCTTTGACCAGCGCCGCATAATCGTTAAGGATCGATGACGCCCGCGCCACCGCGCAATCCTCACCCTCGATTTCGAGCGAGTCGTTGAGCAGTCGCGTCCGAACCTTCAGGCCGTCTTCGATCAGGCGAATATTCTCGTCCCGAGTTCCGAACAACGACTCAATGCCACGGTTAATCTGTACGTTGGACTTCATTCTAGGGATTTTGATTTTGACGCAAAGGGAGAGTGGAGAACCTTCGAGAACATCCGCTGGCGCGGAGGCAGGAAACACATCCATTTAAATAATAGCAGAACCGCCATGCGTACATGCTGACAAGCGCCGTTCTACCGCGACCTCTTCTCCCACCCCGGCTTAAACAACGGCAGCGAATTCTCCTGCTGATACGGGTGCCTGGCGATCTCCTCGAGATTCAGATCCGTCCCCAGCCCGGGCGCCTCCGGCACCTTTATATAACCGTCGATCACTTCGACAGGGTGCGTGACGATGTGCTTCTCCCAAGGCTCGTTAAACTCATCGAAAATTTCGTGAATGAAAAAATTCGGCAGCGACGCGTTCAGCTGCACGCACGCCGCCGAACAAATTGGCCCCTGCGCGCTGTGCGGCGCGATCACCCCGTAGTGCGCGTCCACCATGTCGGCGATTTTGCGAGTGGCGAACAATCCGCCCAGGTTCAACGGCTCCGGTTGTAGAATGCTGACGGCGTTGTGCTGCAACAGGTCGGCGAACTGCTGCTTGCTGGAAAGGCTTTCGCCGGTCGCGATCGGCACCGGGCTTCTGCGAGCAACTTCCACCATGGCCATAGTGTTCGTATGCGGCACCGGCTCCTCAAACCACGCCGGCCGCAAATGGTGCATCGCCATCGAGAACTCTACCGCGGTCGCGACGTTGAAGCGGCAATGCCCTTCGATCAGCAAATCGACCTTTTCGCCGACCGCTTCCCGCACTGCGGTGATGATGTCGAGACTCAGGTCGAATTCCTGGCGAGGCAGCATGCGCCAGTTGTTGCCAAACGGATCGAACTTCATTGCGGTGTATCCCCGCCCGGCGACGACCTTCGCCTTTTCGGCGAAACTTTCCGGAGTGCGCGGGCCGCGATACCAGCCGTTGGCGTAGGCGCGCAGCTTTTCGTGGCATCGCCCGCCCCACAAATTGTAAATCGGTTGATTGGTCGCCTTGCCGATAATGTCCCAGAGGGCGATCTCAATTGCCGAAACGGCGCACATATGGATCTGCGCGCCCTCCGAATAGACGTCGCGAATCAGTTTCTGGCTGATCATCTCCACCTGAAACGGATCCATGCCCAGAATCAGCGGCGAAAGCTCGTGGATGGCGGCTTCTACCGTCCGGCCGAAATAATTGAGCGTTCCCTCGCCCACGCCGTGAATTCCTTCATCGGTTGAAACGCGTGCAAAAAGCCAGTTTTTCCAAGGGTTCCCGGCGATAAATGTGTCGATAGCGGTGATTTTCACTGCCTCCCATATTAGCGTGACGGGTGCACGCTGTGATATTTTAGTAACTGACCGAAGTGACTTGACCACAGCGGGGACGTAGCTCAGTTTGGTTAGAGCGCCGGCCTGTCACGTCGGAGGTCGCGGGTTCGAGCCCCGTCGTCCCCGCCATCTTCTCCCCTAATTTTTCTAGGACTTACGTTTTTGACGAGCCGTTCGGGCAAACATGGGCAAACATGCTGGAGTTTTCTTTGGGGGTTGTATTGTCACCGGCGCGCTCGAAATGACCTCCGCCATGGAATCATTCCAGATCTTCGCAGCAGCCCGCGAGTCCGCCGGCAAGGCGTGGCTGTAAATCGATAACGTAATATTCTGGTTCGCGTGTCCGAGCCGTTCTGAGACAACCGAGATCGGAACGCCCTTGCTGAGTAGAATGCTCGCATGCGAGTGACGCAGCGAGTGCAAGCTGACCCCCTGCAGTCCAACCTTTCGCATCAACTCTGCGACGCGAGCGCCTACTCGATCCGGTGAATAGTATCGCCCCGCGGGCTGGCAGAAAATGAGGGCGTTATTGACGTAGTCTCGCCCGAACATGGCCCGGTCGTTTTCCTGCTCGGGCCGGTGTTCCTGGAGCACCTCAAGCGCCCATTCCGGCAGGGCTACGCATCGCGGTTCTTCGGACTTTTGTACTCTTGACCCGAAGGCCCGCCTTCGTTTGTTCGAGCGACTTCGAGATGTCAAGCGAGCCGGTTTGGAGGTCAAGATCGGACCACTGGAGGGCGAGCAATTCGCCGCGGCGGCAACCAGTCGCCGCCGCCGTCACGACGAAGGGATAAAGCCGCGTGTCCCGAGCGCGATCAAATAATGTCCGCAGCTTCGCCTCATCTAGCACGGGCGGCCTTCGCTTGCTCAGCTTCGGGAGTAGAACACGGGGTTCGCCATCGGGTGTGGGATCTTCAGCACTCCCAATCGATCCGCATCGGAAAGGACCGTGTACAGAAGCGTCCCCATGTGCCTGACTGTCTTCGCCGCGAGAGGCCTTCCCTCGGGTTCGGATTCCGTGCGCCGACCACCGTGATCTTGGAGGTGATGAATAGCCGTTTGGATCTGAGCGGTTGTGAGATCGTTCAAACAGGCGACCTTCCTTCCGCACATTGGCTGGCGCCAAGTTGTTGGTGACGCTTTTGTTGGGGTAACCGAAACCGGAATTCATCAGCGCGCTCTTGATCCGCTCGCGGCTTTTCGCGCACCGCTGTTTCCGGCATCCCGACCGTGATGAAGTCGCGATTCTGGCCCGGGTACATGTCCACCTCGACATCGATTAGGTGCGCGTCGATCCCGAAGATCGCCGCCGCGCGGGTGCGGAAGAGGGCCATCTTGACCCTAGTGGGCGCAAGGTCAGATTAACGCTGCTGTTTTTGCCGAATTACAATTCCAGCAGTCCATTACGCGGCCAACGAGGCCTGTTCGGAAATCCTTCCGAGAATCCACCCCAGAGGCTGTTGCAAATAAACCACTTAAGAGGCGCGGATTTGGTGTTCGACAAACATGTGTTTTCCGAACAGACCGGCTGGAAAATCTCGTAAACTCGGCGTTGCTCCTTTACAGAAGCGAACCTATCGCGGCGCGAAGCTACAGCCCGCCATGTCGGCGATGATGGTGGCGAATTGTCCCTTTTTAAAAAGGGCGACAGAATCGCTCGTCGTCCTCGCCGACAATCCGCTCCGCGAGCCGCTTCTCGTAGCAGGGCAGCACCAACTCGGCGGCGGGGTTGCCGGGAGTGTGAAGCATCCGCTGACAGAACCCGAACAAGCTCTTGACCGCCGCCAGCGTGCGGGTGCGGGAGATGGGTGCCAGAGCAGCTTCAACCAGGAGTGCGCGAAGTTCTGGAGGTCCCCTAAGTTCATGATCGCCAAAGGCTTAGATACATATGCCAGGAGCCGGGCGGCGTCCCGGCCTGTAGCACTCCCGGGTATGCGGGCTGCCCTGGCGTTCGAGCCAGAGTTCGACGATGTGAGAATCGCGGGAAGATACCATAACCCTCCTTATGGACTGTTGTTCGCGGTCGTCACATTGATCCCTCGGGTTCGGAGGAACCGCAAGCGGGAATTTCTCACGATTATCACGCAACGGACGGGGCGGATCGTCGGTCTGAGACCCTTTTTTATGGGCCCGACAAAACAAAGGGGCGGCGCGCTGCCATTGGTCTCCACCAGCGCGAACTTCACCGGAAGCCGCGCCGCCAACCGCTTGCGCCATTGATAAAAGCTATGCTCGCTGGTCCGGTGCCGCTCGTAGAACGCCCGCACCGATACTCCGCTCTGCTCCTGCTGCGCCACCAACTGCCGCCACCACTGGCGTCTTTCCTCTTGAGTCCTCGACATGCCGCCAGTATCGACTACCCCGGACCCTTCGCCAAGTGGTGTTCATCGGATGCTTACAGATTCCCTTCCTTTCAGGGGTGATGGCCGCCGAATCGGAACGGCATCACAAAACTGATCGTAAGGGCGCGGCCGGCGTGCGTATCGGTGCCGCTAACGAATGCAACGTAGGTAGCGAGGACGTCGAACTGAGGGAATGAGTACGCGAGGCCGCCGCCGGCATGCCAGTAGTTATCCCGCAGCAGACGGTCGTGCTGGTATAACAGATCTGGCGTGTTGACCTCACCGGGGAACGGAAGCTCGGCCGAATTCGGAGATCCGAACCGGAGCCCGCCGTGTGTGCGCTGCCAAGAAGCCAGACCACGTACCTGCAGCGTTCGCTTGATGACGTAGGCGGCTTCTGCGCGAGCATTACTGCGGTTGGTGGAGATGCCCATGACCCGCTCGACAATGGCGTAAGAATACCCGCCCTGAACGGAGAGGCTGCTTGATATTTCCTTTAAGCGCCGACCCACATCGACTCCAATCCGCCCCTCTCTCAGGTCCCGGCCCAGCGCGGCCTCACCGCGGAAATTGTAGTCGTGGCTGGGCACTCCGAGCGACACGGATGGCGTCAGCACAAACGCGCCGGATGCGCCACCGACAAGATTGTACCGGGCGGTAGCACCGAAATCCTGAAAACCTGATTGCCAGCAACGGCACTGGTCTACAGGAAGAAAGGGAATCGGTGCCGGAGGCGGATTAGCATCGGTGTATTTGGCGAATACATAGGGGAGGCCGGCGGTCACCGAGAAACGGTTGGTGAATGCGTATTCGCCTTCCAGGTATAGGGACATGTCCAGACTCGCGCCGTGCGGGACGAGATAACCGTTTGTCCGGAAATGGCCCGTGTTGTCGATTCGTTGCCAGGTGAAGCTGATGGCGCCTTCACCTGAAGGTAGCACCCATGCCTGCGCCTCGGCGTCATTCGCGGCTATCAGCGATAACGCTGTGGCTACGACATAGGAATGGCATTTCATGGCCGGCGCCGTGAATCAGGACTTGCCATTGCTTCTCAACTTCACCTTCATCGCTTCATCAATCGACGTCAGGTACTCGAAATCATCGGCGCCGGCTTTCAAGGCGAACCTATACTCCTTTTGTACAGCGGTTAGTTCGGCTTTCGAAGGTTTGACCAGGATGGGGAGGATCGCCGGCTTTGAGGGCGCCGACTGCAATTCCTGCGCTATTCCGGCGAGGTCCCCGAATTCGACCAGCACCACGTCCACTCTTCCCGACTTCAACGCCTCATCGAGTTGTGAGCCGCCCTCGACGACTTGCAGCTTGTGTACGACGCTTTTAAGTGCGATCTGCAGTTTGGAGTTGCCGAGCGGCGCGCCACTGCGGGCCGTAGCGGAGTAGATCACCAGGTTAGCTTCACGTGCCGCGTAGGCACGTTGAAACCGCACCCCGCGGCCAACCGCCAGAAGTTTATCGCCACAGGCCAGGGCCGCGGTTCCGCTCAACGCCGCTACAGCGATCAATAAAGCACTACCGGCCAACCTTTGCATATCGTCCCCCCTGCATTTCGCTATTTTAGATTGTCGACCAGATACAACTCCGTAAGCGTTTTCCAATACGAGTACGCATACGATCTCCCATCCGGCGTCATGTGGACGGCCGCCGGCTGAATGCCAATCAGTCCGACCGGATCGGCCGGGGCAATCCTCTTCCACAACTCGCGATGTCCCGTCGCCAGATTCACTCGAAAGAACTCCAGCGGCGAATCGCCCGGCGCCCGCACATAGAGGAAACGGCCGTCGGCGCTCCATTGGATCAGGTCGTCACCAGGCAAGACGCCGCGAATGGGCCGCGCCACGCCGCCATCGGTGGAACGTAAGAAGTAACCTCCCGTGGGTCCGATGCCGGCAAGCAGTTTCTCATCCGGCGAAACCAGTAGGGCCTGCATCCCCTCGTCAGCAATCGGGCGGGCAGCGCCGCCATCAACGTCCTGAATGTAAGAACGGGGCTGAGCGTCAGAACCCGCGCCGACAAATAGGATTCGGTGGCCGTCAGGGAACCATGTCGCCGAATAGTACTCCGTGAGATCGGAAGGCGGGAGGCGTTTCTCCTCGCCGGGGCCCGTCGGCAACAGGACCAGTCTTGGCGGCGGCCCTGTTTGAAGCGCAAGCGCGAACTTCCCATCGGGCGACAACGCCAATGCCCGGCCTTCGCCCAGACGAGTTGCGTTGCCCCCATCAGTATCCCGGAGGTACACAGTCGGATTTCCCGCTACTCCTTCTCCCCATTCATAAAAGAGAACCTTTTTGCCGTCGGGCGAGAGGTCAGCGGCAGTCGACCAGTCGAACCAGGAGAGGTCGCGTTCGGTAGACGCACCGGGCGGCTGGCACATGATACGGCTGCGGGGGCTGGCTTGGAGGAGCAAAACACGTCCATCGCGCGAGATCTCTTCGAGGCGCATCCAACCGGCAGCCTGAAGAACGAGACGCTCCTTGCCGGAGAGCGTCACTGCGTAGACGAGCTGCGATCGCCTCATGCGGTCCGCGGAAAACCACACTTCATCGCCACCAGGCGACCAGGCCAGACCTTTCAGGTTCTTCCAACCACTGGATAGGATGGTCTTACGACCGCTGAGATCCACGACTGCAACGGAACCGTCATCCTCGCCGAGAGCCGGATGATCCAGGAAAGCAATCCGGTCGCCCTTTGGTGATACGCGAGGGTGTGTGATCCAACCGGGTGCTTCATAGAGCACCTTCCCGATCGGATATTCCAGCCGAAAGCGCCCGTCGACCGTCCGGACTAAAGCGAGGTTCTTCGCATCAGGCGACCAGTCGGCGTAAAAAACGTCATCGAGAACCTCACGTGGCGCGCCCCCGGCCAAGGGCATGCGGGCCAGGGTGCCCCGGCATTCCGCCCAATTCAATTCGCACCCAAGCGAAAGCGCCAACTCGCCGACAGACGATACTGCCAAGACACCTGCCGAAGTCAAACCGAGCGGCCGCGACTCAGGTCCTCCGATTCGCGTGGTGAAGGGCTCCACCGGCTTGCCATCCCAGGCGGCGGAATAGATCACGCTCTGGCCATCGGGAGAAAATCTGGCTCCAGTGATCACGCCCGCGCGGTAGGTCAACCTGCGAAACGTTGGCTTGGGATATGAACGGATGCCGTCGAACGTGCGGAAAGCCAAGGCAGCGATCAGTAACGTCCCTGCCGCCGCCACCGCGACCGCGATCCGCGGCTGTTTCCACCGTGGGCGCGGCGGTCCGTCAGAGGGAATCAGAAGGCCTTCGAGGTCGAAACTCAGGTCCAGCGCAGATTGGAACCGCTCGGCTGGGTTCTTCTCCAGGCAGCGGCGCAGGAGGCGAGCGGTTGGCGCATCAAATTTGACGCCGGTTTCCTGCATCTCAATGGGATCGTCGTTCAGAACCGCATTGAAAATCTCGGTGGTGGATCTCCCGCAAAACGGCCGCTGGCCGGTGAGCATTTCGTACAGGATCGCACCCACATTGAAAAGGTCGGTACGTTGGTCGACAACCCCACAGCGGAGTTGCTCCGGAGCCATATATCCAGGAGTGCCCAGGACGGTCCAGGATCCGTTTTGATTCGAGTCTCCCGCTTCGCTGTTCTCGGGGCCGCAAGTTGAGGTTTGACCTGTGAGCTTCGCCAGACCGAAATCGAGAATCTTGATCCTGCCGTCGCGAGTGATGAACAGGTTCTCCGGCTTGAGGTCCCGGTGGACGATCCCCTTGTCATGAGCCGCGGCCAGGCCATTCGCGACCTGGCGCGCGTATTCGAGCGCCTTACGCCGTGATATCGCTCCCTTGCGGAGAGTGTCACGCAGGGTCACGCCCTCCAGTAGCTCGTACACCACGTAGGGCGCGCCATCCTGAACGCCGACATCATAAATCGTCAGGATGTTTGGGTGATTGATCGCGCCGACGGCACGGGCCTCCTGCTCGAAAAGGCGCAGCCGTTCGGAGTGTTCGGCGATGCCTGGCGTCAAAACCTTGATCGCCGCGTCGCGTCCGATGCGGGAATCGCGAGCGCGATAGACTTCCCCCATGCCGCCCGCGCCCAGAAAGGCCACGATCTCGTACTGCCCGAGCATTCGTCCCAACATGGAGCGCGCACGGCCCTCCGCCAGCGCCTCGGCTGTAACTTCGAGCGCGGGTGTCTCCAGGTAGCCTTCCGCCTGGACCTCGCATTCAAGCAACGATTCCACGTCAGCGCGCAGCGCTTCATCGGCGCAGGACTCTTCGAGAAAACGGCCCCGCTCTTCAGGCGCGCGCTCTCGCGCGTCGTGATACAGCTCCTCGATCTGGCGCCACCGATCAGCCTTCACGGATGGTTCCCTGGCTGAGTTCCCGGAGAAGCCATACCTTCGCCAATCGCCAATCGCGCTGGACGGACTCCGCCGAGATATTGAGAACCTCCGCGACTTCCTTGATGCTCAGGCCTCCAAAGAACCGCATCTCTACCACGCGGCTTTTCCTGGGATCGATTTCGGCAAGTGCGCGCAACGCATCGTCCAGGGCGACAATGTCCGTCTGCCGGTCATGAAATAGTGCAACCGCTTCGTTGAGCGGGACCTGACGCCACTGGCCTTCGCGTTTGGTGTAGCGGCGCGAACGGGCGTAATCCACCAGGATGCGGCGCATCAATTGAGCCGAGACGCCGAAAAAATGGGCGCGATTCTGCCAGCTCACATTTTGCAGATCGACCAGCCGCTCGTACGCTTCATGAACCAAGGCTGTGGGCTGCAGCGTGTGACCGCTTCGTTCGCGCCGCATGTACCGATGGGCGAGCCGGTGCAACTCGGCATATACCAGGGAGATGAGTTGATCCAGCGCTTGTTGTTCGCCGTTGCCCCACGCCTTTAGCAACAGCGTGACGCTTTGGGGCGAAGGGGCCGTCATGGGTCGGTGCCTCCATGGCCGTGCTCTCTGTGGCGTGCAGTACGGGCCTGAATTATACCATCTGTTCCGGCGAACGGGTAGGGATTTGCGCCAAAAAAATATTCACAAGCTCGATTACGGTTTTGGCGGCATTTTCCCGCTTTAGGTTCTACACCCGCAGAGGGAACTCACAAGAGCAACGGAGGGAAAATGACCAAGATCTCGACGAAGATACCGGAACCACTACTGTCGTTCGCGGTCGCAGCCATGATGATGGCAGGAGTTGGTACAACCAGGCTTCACGCCAAAGAGTGGCAGGTGATCGCCGGTGCAGAAACGCCCGATCGGGCAAGCCAGGCACTGGCCTTCTTGCCGAATGAACTCTGGATTCAAGCCGGCGATAGCATCCGTTGGACGTTTCCCACCCACGAGCGGCATACGCTCACGTTTCTGACACCGGGCGAGGTACGGCCGGCCGCTTTCGGCACGACCTTCGGCATTCCGATCGCATGTCCAGGCGTCGGCGTTACGCCCGATGGGTCCAGCTTTGCCGGCATTTCCTGTGTCAGTTCGGGAGTTTTGCTATTGCCTGAAGATTCAGGCCAGTTTGCGCCGGCGCCGACCTATTCCGTGGTATTTCCCACGACGGGAAACTTCAAATTCGTATGCCTGGTTCATGCGGACATGACGGGAATTGTCCATGTCGTCAGCCCGGCCGCGATGCTCCCGCATGACCAGCAGTTCTATGATGCGGAGGCATCGGGCGAACAAGCGCTGTTGCTTGGAGACGCCTCGCGCTTGCGTGGACGCGGCACGCCTGGGGGTGGACCGGAAAGCAACGCCGTGGCGGTCGGCGTTGGCGAAGTTGTAACGACCACTGGAGCCGGTTCCCAAACTGCATCTCTCATGCAATTCTTACGGGGCACAATTGTAGTGCGCGTGGGAGACACAGTCGAGTGGACCAGTCTCGACCCGTCGATCAATCACACCGTGACGTTTGGGACTGAACCCGCGGATCCTAGGCCGCCTTCCGGGAATGTCTCGTTGAATTCCGATGGCGACAGACAGGCGGTGATCAGTTCGCCGGCAACCAATGTGAATTCGGGATTCCTGTCTCCTGCGCCTCAGGATAGAGCGAACCTGGCTCAGTCGGCTCCAGGAATAACGCGTTTTCTTGTGACGTTCACATCTCCAGGCACCTTCAATTACATTTGTGCCGTTCATGACCAACTCGGGATGAAAGGGACGGTCATCGTTAACCCGTAGGAGCATCCAATGAGAACTTATTGTTTCGCTTTGTTGTTTATTCTCGTATGCCTGGCGCCGGCACAACAGGTCGTCAACGAAACCTATCGGGGCGGCATGATCACGCCGCCATTGCCGAAACCCAAGTTCGTACTCACGGAAACTTCCGGCGCTCCGTTTGATTTCTGGAGCCGAACCCAGGGTACGGTTACACTCTTGTTCTTCGGATACACTTATTGCCCGGATCAGTGTCCGATGCACATGGCGAACATCGGCGTGGCGCTGAAGAAACTGCCTTCTGCGGTTGCCGACCAGGTCAAGCTCGTGTTCGTGACGACCGACCCCGCGCGCGACACCCCGCTGGTTCTGCGCCGCTGGCTCGATCATTTCGACAAGCGCTTTGTCGGCCTAACCGGCACCGAAGCCACGTTGGTGACAGTGCAACGGTCAGCGGGTGTTCCAATCGCCAAGAGAACGGAGCCTCGCAACGACGCCTATTCAGTGGCACACGCAAATTTCGTCGTCGCTTACACCAAAGACAATCTGGCCCATGTGATTTATCCAGGCGGCGTCAATAGGGACGACTGGGTTCACGACCTGCCCCTCTTGGTCAAGGAGACCTGGTCTCGTCCTAACTGAGAAAGGGGGAAACGATCCGTAAAACAAGCGCGGCCGCAACCGCGCTTCTGTTCATCGCTGCTGGCCATGATTTCGCGCAACGAAGATCGCTTCGTGCAGATGGGCTCTTGGGTGATTAGAACTCAGCCAGACGTTGGTGGAGAAACGAAGTCAAAACGATGGGAGAGAAAGATGATTCGAAATGCAGAAATCCTGGTAATGACAATTCTGTTGGTTGCAGTGCGTTGTAGTGTGGCCCTAGGACAGCAGCCGCCCCCCAGCATCCTCACTATTGACGTCGCGAACGTCGTTGAGTACCAAGGTGACATCTACGATCCATCAAAATTTGGGACCAATCCCAGCGTTACTCCCTCAGCGGGAGCGAGAGTATTCGGTGTGAACGTGGCCTTTGGGGACATCGTGGCCGTCAACGGGCAGGCCGCCATGGGCGTATACGTCGGCCGACCGCTGGGGGTTTTCCTGACCCCGACTCCCAACCCTGGTCAAGCGATCGCTGACACCACGCGTGGCTCCCTGAGATCCCATACCTTTGAAATCCTGAAGGTTGACGGTACGGCGATTGGGACGATGATGTCCTTTGGACTAGATGGGGGATTGCCTCCCCCGGGGGCACCTTCTAATCCCGTCGCCACGAGAGGGAATTACACGATTTTCGGCGGTACCGGGGCATTTCTCGGCGCGCGGGGAGAGTTAGTGCAGCGGGCTCAGGCTTTAGAAGCCGTTCCTCCTCGTGCGGCCTCCATGGCTGAGGACCCCGCCAAACGACGCATCAATGAAGGGGGAACAATTCGGTTTTTCCTTCACGTGATCCCGATGACCACGCCGCAAATTGTAACGGTTGCCGGCGGGCCAGCCGTGTATCACTCGGATTTCACGCCCGTCACGACCACCAAGCCTGCAACCGCCGGCGAGGTTCTCATTTCCATGGCTACAGGTCTCGGACCAACACAGCCCGGAGTCGATCCCGGCCAGGCATTTCCCGCGAGCCCGTTTTCACAGATCAATTCTCCGGTTGGGGTAACTGTGGGCCAGCAATCGGCTGAGGTGATTAATGCGATCGGATGGCCAGGGTTGGTGGACACCTATCGAGTCGACTTTCGAATACCTTCGGGAACCGCGGCTGGTCAAGTGGCGATTCAATTATCGAGCGCCTGGATCACGGGTCCCGCGGTGAGCATCCCGGTCCAATAATTGGGCCGATCGTCAGGGATCAAAACGCGTGGAGGAGGTAAGAACCAAATGGCAAGACGAAGCAATGAATCATTACGACCGGGTCCAAGCAGGAGAGGATTCTTCGGTCTGACAGGGATCGGAGGAGCCGCGCTGTTATCGGCGCTGGACGTGCCTCTGGCGTACGGCGATACCGGTCCGCTGAATGAACAGCAGCGCCGGCAGCAAGCCTTCGCCATTCGAAGGGATGCGGCGATCTTTCAGCGCGACCGCGACAGCGCGGCATCCATGGATAATGGAGACGAACAGCTTTATCCGACCCGCATCGCGAGTTTTACAAAAGGCTTGCCGTCGAATGCCATCGGCGAGGTGGATCCCAACGCCTACGCCGCCTATCTCCGGGCGCTCAGCAGCGGACTCGGCAGCGATTTCGAGGCGATTCCGTTAGGAGGCACCGTCAAGTTACAGACCCCGCAGTCCGCCTACTGCTTCAATATGGAAGGAGCGGACAGCCATGCGCTTGTATCGCCGCCCGCGCCGACGTTCAGCAGCGCGCAAACGGCGGGGGAGATGGTGGAGGATTACTGGGCTGCCCTCTCCCGCAATGTACCGTTTGGACAATACGGATCTGACCCTACGATAAACCAGGCGGTCGCCGATCTGAATAAGCTCTCCGATTACCGCGGTCCCAAAGGGACGGGACAGGTTACTACCGGCAACATCTTCCGCGGCCCTACGCCGGGAGACTTGAACGGTCCATATATCTCGCAGTTCCTATGGAAACCGGTGCCGTTCGGCGCGGCGACGTTCACCCAGGCTTACCGCACTTCGGTGGCCAGCGACGACTTCATGACTAATTTTCCGGCCTGGCTGGCGATCCAGCGCGGCGCGGCAGCCGCCTCCAACGTTTTCGACACGACGCCGCGATACATCCGAAACAATCGCGATCTGGCGGAATACCTGCACCGTGATTTCACCTATCAGGCGTACTCGTTGGCGGCTCTTCTGCTGGGCAGCTTCGGGAATCCGGCATTGGCGCCGAACAACTATTACCTCAGCTCGGCCACACAGTCAGGATCGATCACTTTCGGCGCCATGTTCAACCTGGACCTGGTCGCGCGCGCAGCCATTTACGGACTTCGCGCGGTGTGGTATCAGAAATGGCTGGTGCACCGGCGGCTCCGTCCCGAGGCGTTTGGCGGCCGCATTCACAGTAACATGATGGGAACGGCGAAGTATCCGATCCATGCAGACGTGCTGAACTCGGCGGCGCTGCCCGCGGTTTTCAATGCCAACGGCTCCTATCTCCTGCCAATGCCATACCCGGAGGGATCGCCCATGCATCCGTCCTATCCGGCGGCCCACGCGGCGGTTGCTGGGGCCTGCGTCACGGCTCTCAAAGCGGTGTATAACCCCTCCTTTGTGATCCCAAGTCCGGTGACTGCCTCCGACGATGGGCTGAGCCTGATTCCTTATACCGGCGCAGCGCTGACGGTGGGAGACGAGTTGAATAAGCTCGCCTCAAACATGTCGATGGGCCGGGATGCGGGCGGGGTTCACTATCGCTCCGACGGGATCCAAGGTCTGCTACTGGGAGAAGCCGCGGCGATCTCCATGCTTCGGGACGTAGCGACTATTGTCCATGAGCAATTTGCCGGCTTCTCGCTGACGAAATTCGACGGCACGACGATCACGATCTGTCCGGAATGCTGAAACGCATGCGCGTGTGGATCGTAACTCAACCAGGCATGAATCTCGCCGCGTCGTAGGAGAGAGCGCAATGCCGACAACCAGCCAAATGGATTGGCGGAGCCAAGCGCGTTTCTCCTTAGTAACGTAACAGAGCCACGCACAAGCGATCCACGGTTCTTGTTCAAAAGCCTACTTTCATAGCCAGTTGAAACGCCCGGGGGCCGGCCGATCCGAAGACTTGCGTCGCCTTGCTGGTAGGCTGCCCAAAGCCGGCACTCGTCAGATCTCCGCTGTACCCGGTCAGATTCGCTTTGTTGTACATGTTGAACACCTCGCCGATCAGCGACACACGCCAGCGTTCCCGAAACACGAACGACCGGCTCAGACGCAGATCCAAGGACTGGAGGTTGTCCCCAAACGAATAATGCGAGGGAAGGACCAATCGTGGAATAGCGTGGCCTGCCGCGTCCTTCGTGCCGGCGTAGGTTGAGTTGAACAGGTTCACCAGTCTTTCGAGGTCCGCGCGCCCCATATCGCGGTTGAATGCGTCTACGGTTGTACCTGGCAATAGATCGCCTTGTGTCCCGTCGCCGTTAAAGTCCATCCCGCCGACGTAGGCGCTGAAGGGCAGAGCGCTGGAATAGGAGAAGTTGAGGCCCAGTTCGAAATGCCAGGGCAGTTGCGTCATGCCGGCGATATTGAGGATTTGAGTGCAGTCGTTCGGGAGTGGACCGGAGTTTTGGAGCCAATTGTAGAGATTGAAACCGTTCCCGTTGTTGGTTCCGGTATTGCTCGAATAGGCGTACGAGCCAAGAACCTGAAAGCCATGCGACAAGCGCTTGTCGGCGCGCAGCAGCAGACCCTCGTACGTTGCGCGGCCTTGCCATTCTTGAGCATCGATCGCGCCAAGAGAGCAGATCGCTTGTGGATCGGTTTGCTGAGCTGCGGTACAGACGGAAATGACCGGATTACGAACACCATTCAAGAAACTGTTGTAGTGGTTGAGGTCGACGTTGCCAAGCGTCAGATGCACGAAGTGCCTGTACGCGAAATCGGCGCTCAAGACGAAATCACGGGCGATCTCTCGCTGAACACCCACGCTGGCGTGCAATGCAGACGAGGTCTTATAGTCGGATGGAAACACCCCAGTTCCTGTGACCTGCTTGGTGACTTGGATGGCTTGAACCGCCGGGTTGGCATTGGCCAGGGCCTCGACGAGGCCGGTCCGCAGCCCAGGCAGAATTGCCAGGAGTTCCTCGCCCGTAAATAACGTTGGAGCGCCATGGCTAAAGTCCAGGGAAGAGCCGACTGGGACGCCGGGGACTCCCGGCAAGGTGTTCTGAAACGAGCTTCCGGGGAAAGTCTGTAGGCCCAGACCAGGCGGACCGAGCGCTGCCCGCTCCGCATCCAGAGCCGTTGAAGTCAGGGGTTCATAATAGAGACCCGCACCCGCTCGAATCACGGTCTTCACGAGAGACGCCGGCGCCCACGCCAGCCCGAGCACTGGGGAGAAGTCATTCCAGCTCTTTCGCGGCGGGCCTAGACCGTCACTTCCCAAGAGCGGCGCAAACAAAGCGGGCTTGTGGAGGTCATAATTGAGATCCCGATCGATACTCCAGCCCAAGCCGTAGTTTGCAGTCAAGCCTGGACGGATACGCCACGTGTCCTGCACGTAGAGACGGGCGGTGGGCCAGTGGCGAACATTCCCGCCACCTTGCTGCGGGACGCGTGGATCGCCCACCGATACGGTTACGCTTTGGAGGGGAAGTTGAAGGATGTCGTCGACCGTTTGAAACGCGGCAGGTATCGGGAGATTGTTCTGACGCGCCTGGGTGGGCGAGAAAAGGGTGAGCGTTGCCGGATCGTTGGGAAATGCGAGAATCCCGCCGCGATTGTACTCCCACTCCGCGCCGAAGCGGACTCGATGCGTGGAGCGCTGCCACGTCGCCATGTCGCTCAGTTGGAAACGTCGGCCGAGGTTGGAATCAGACGACGAGTTGCCGATAAACAAACTCGACTGCTGGATGTCGATGGCAGGTGCTCCCATCCCCAGACACCCAGGGCAGTCTTGCTGTTCTGGTACAGTTTCGCTGGTGCTGCTGAAAAAGTAAGAGAAACGGAGATCGTTGACCAGCGTCGGTTTGAGCACACTGGTGAGGCCCATCAGGCTCTGATCGGACCAAGCTGACTGGCGCGTCCATTGCGATGGATATGGCATGGGATTGCCCGTGATCGTGGTTGGCGCAAAGGCCCGGCTGCCGTCGTGCGAGTAGCGGACGAAGGCCGTTTGCTTATCGCTGATTCGCGCGTCGAGGCGCAGGCTGAACTGGTCGCCGAAAAGCGGGCTTGTCGTGATGCGGCTGAAATGAGCGAAATCGGGGTCTAACAGATTGCTGTCCACGACGCCTCGTTGCTCATTGCGCTCCCAATTAGCAAAGAAGAAAACTCGATCGTGGCGGATAGGACCGCCGATGGCCCAGCCAAATTGGCGGCGTTGAAAAAAAGGATCGGGATTCGCGGGGTCCCGGGCAAGACCCGGATACGCAGATAGCGTGTGGTCGCGAAAGAAGTAGAAGCCGGCGCCGTGGATCTCATTGCTTCCGGAGCGCGTGACCACATTGATCGCTCCTGCATCCGTGGTGCCGGTTGAAAGGTCGAAATTGGCGGCCGAGACCTGAAACTCCTGCACCACTTCCTGAGAGAAACCCATCTGCGATCCGAAGGATCCCACTGCCATGATGCTGCCGCCATCGACAGTGACCCGTGTTCCGCGGCCTCCCGATCCGGTATTGCCCCCAGGCGCCCCCAAGATAGGCACAAAAACGCGATTGTTGTTGCTCGGCGACGGCGGCTGCACACCCGGTTCGAGTTTGGCCAGCTCGAGAAAATTGCGGCCGTTCAGGGGTATGTCCTCGATTTGTGCCATTGTAATAACGGCACCGACCGTATGGGAATCGTACTGTATCTGCGGTGTGGCGTCATCTACGATGACCGAGTCTTTCAAGTCACCGACCGTAAGCTTGAAGTCTGAGGTTGTGGTCTCGCCGGCTTCCACGGTGGCCTGCCGCACAATGCGCTGGAAACCCGGGGCTTCAACACTCACCTCATATTGACCAGCGGGAAGAACTGGAATGGCATAGTCGCCGGTTATGGAGGTCGCGATCGATCGCGCCAGCCCGGTCGAAATACTCAAGACCTTCACGTTGGCCGCGGCCACAGCCGCGTCTAAGGGGTCGCGTACCACGCCAATGATGGAGCCGGTCGGCGTTTGAGCGCTAGCGACTCCGATCCAAGTCAAACACAGAAGTGCCGCTCGTCCTATCCGCATGGCCAAGTTCGGAATCGTGTTCACATTCTTGCACATTGCCCCGGAGTTGTTGCCCCTCGGATGCTGTCACTGCACGCCGATGGTGACGGCGTTGCTCGGACGGCCCAGGTAATTCAAACGCACGGACACGGCGGATCCCGGCGCGACGCCGCTTGGCATGCGGAAGTTGACCTGATCGTAGCCCGGATATCCTGGAGCGTCGCCGAAAAACAGGATCACGGCAGGCTGGCCGCCGATGGCTATCTGCGGAAAGATCGCGCCGCCTTCAAACAGGCTGGTGGTGTACATGGACAACCCATCCCCAGCGGTAGCCGGGTTGGCGGATGACGCGATCTTTCCCGTGTCCGCATGCCAGATCGCGCCTTGGCCTGCACCATCGCCGGACAAGGAAAACAGAGCCGGCGCCGGCGCCAACAACTGCGGAGTATAGAGGTCGGCGCTGTTAAGCCAGGAGCCCGCCACGCCACCACTTGTCAGCACCCGGCCATCGAACAGCAGCGCAGCCGAGTGACCGGACCGCGGTATCGTCATGTGTCCTGTATAGGAAAACGTACCGGTAGCAGGATTATAAAGTTCGACGTCGATGAGGGGAAAGCTGTCAAACTGACCGCCGGCGACCAGGACGGTTCCATCGGTGAGCAGCGTAGCCGTGTGCCCAGCCCGCGCTAGATTCATGTTCCCGGTAGGGGCGATTGTGTCCGTCGAGGGGTCGTAAAGCTCGGCATTGCTAAATGTGCCAAAATCCTCGCTTACTCCACCGGCCAGTAACACTTTTCCGTTCTGGAGCAGAGTCGCCGAATGGGCCGACCAGATGTAGCCTGCGCAACCACTGCTGCATGTGTACAGTTCGCCGACCGCTTTGAAGGTTCCCGTGACAGGATCGTAAACTTCTTCATGCTCAAGCCAGCAGTCGCCACAGGCGCTCCCGACGATTAAGACCCTTCCATCCTGTAGCAAGGTAGCTGAATCCGGATAGAAAAAGGGGCCATAGTAGAAGGGGCCCACATAGGAGCCAGTGAGAGCGAAGCTGTCCGTAACCGGGTCGTAGAGTTCGGCAGTATTACCCGCAATCAGGACCTTGCCATTTTTCAGTAACGTGGCGATGCCACTCACCGTTGACGTGCCGCCAGTAGCGGTGAAGGTTCCCGTGGAGGGATCGAAAATCTCCGTGCTGGAAACGGTGCTGGTGGGCGCGTATCCGCCGCTGATCAGGACCCTGCCATCGGGCAGAAGCGCAGCCGAGTGGCCATAGCGAGCCGTAATCATGTCGCCCGTACGGGTGGAAAATCCAATAGAAGGATCATAAAGCTCCGCGCTGGCCAGGGCGTGGGAATCAACGGTCTGTGGCGAGTTCTCTCCCCCGGCAATCAAGACTGTACCATTGGGAAGCACCGTGGCCGTGTGCCCAGACCGCGCCGCGACCATGCCGGTGGTTGCCGTGAACGTGCCTCGGGATTGCGCGCAGCCGGATACCGCCGCCACGCACAATAGTAGAGCAAGCCTCGTCTTCATTTCTCACCTCCAAAGAATTACTGCACACCGATCGTCACGCCCGCCTGGCTGGAAGTGTTCCCCACGACTACGGCCACCGGCACAGCGCCGCCGGTTTGGATGCCGGTGGGTAGACTGGCGTTGATCTGCAAAACGCCAGCCGACAGGTTCTTGGTCGAGGGCACGATGGCCGCCCCACCAATCATTACTGTCAGTGGTCCGTCACCCTGGCGCAGCCCTGTCACGAAGAGTGAGACGATACCGCCAACTTTGTCTGGGTTAGAGGCGCTATTGAACGAGCCGTCCTGATTCAGCGCGACTGCTTGTCCTTTCCCCGAGGCGTCGAGCGTGAAGACTCCAGGCGACGACCCGGCAACTTGAACCGGAAGCGGGGCTGACGTGCGCCCTTCAAATGTGACGGTTACCTGTGCCTGCGAAACGAGAAACATGTCCGGAACCTGAGCCGCGACCTGGGTAGCCGAGGTATAGATCAACGGCGCGGGAATGGCGTTGAACCGAATTGTAGTGCCGGACAGTTGCGTGCCGTAGGCAGTTGCGGCGATCAGTTCGGCGGGGCCGAGCCCGGAGCCGGTAATGACCACGATCTCGCCGGGCGAGACCGGGACCTGCAGATTACTGGCGCCGTTCAGGACGGCACTAATGGCGACCGAAGCGGTCTGCACTTCAGCTCCGGTGAGCGTTCTGAAGACGCCGCTGGGGCCGCAGGCGTACAGGACGGAAGGCTGGGCCGGGTCCATGGCAAGTCCGAAGACGGATAGATCGCTCAGCCCCGAGTTCGCCGTGAACCAATGGTCACCGCCGTCCAGGCTCTTGAAGACGCCGCCTCCTTCGCTTCCCACATAGAGCGTCTGCCGATTCGTGGGATCTATGATGACCGGAGCACTGCGTCCCATCGTGAGACTGGTGAGTCCGCTATTCACGCCCTGCCAGGTATGCCCGCCATCGGAGCTGCGGAAGACGCCTTGTGTTCGGGCGGTTGCGTAGACCGTGGAAGGGTCGCCTGGGTCTATAGTGACGGTCCATGCGGGAGAATTCAAAACGTTGGTCCAGGTTACTCCGCCATCCTCGGACAGATAGAATGCGGTTGCGGTGGAGGCGAACAGTCTTCCACCCTCGGTCGGATCGACGGTTAAATATGTGATGGCGCCCGACAGCCCGGTTCCGACGGAGGCCCACGTATCCCCGTGGTCCGTACTCTTGAAAAACCCTTCGTTTTGAGTTCCAACGTAAACGACGTTGGGGCTCCACGCGTCCACCGCCACAGAGATGACGTACACGGCCGAGGAACCGAAGCTGCGGGGTGACCACGTGAGGCCTCCATCCGTGCTCTTGAAGAATCCGTTGCCATTCAGCGAACCGGCATAGACTCGTTGGGAGTCGGTGGGGTCAAATGCAACTCCCCTGGATCCGCGGCCTGTAAAGCCCTGACCGGCGGCGGACCAGGTCGCGCCTGCATCCTGCGACCATATCAGCCCGTACATATCCTCGTCGCCGAGGAGGATCTTCTGGCTGTTTCTGGGGTCGATCCAGAGGCCGTAGCCAAGCTTGTTGACCTTGTCCACGCCGGTATTGAGAACCGTCCACGATGCGCCGTGGTCATGCGAAACCTGCGCGCCGGCGGAGTTCGTGCCTGCGTA